>Ga0164296_1001833_pt1 | contig 21880 bp, 18 predicted proteins | sample GEODES057metaG_FD_113533 | JGI IMG/M metagenome (GOLD analysis project Ga0164296, IMG submission 113533) | Dystrophic lake water microbial communities from Trout Bog Lake, Wisconsin, USA - GEODES057 metaG | ecosystem: Environmental > Aquatic > Freshwater > Lake | place: USA: Trout Bog Lake...
CCGCCGGAGATATCCCTGTCTCTTTCTCCCTATGGATCGGATTTGCTCCGTCAAGTTGCTGATATCCGCGCTCATGGGCATGAGGTCTTTCTCGATTTGCCAATTTCTAGTGCTCACGATGGATCCGGGCAGTCAGGGCCGAACAGTCTTTCCGATCGCTATCCACACGATGTGAATCGCGATCATCTCTTTTGGTCGCTGAGCCAATTTCAAGGCTATGTCGGCGTAACCGCAACGATCAGCAATCATCTCTCGCAAGATGGGTCCGCATCGGCTGTGCTCGCTGATCTCCCGGGGCGCGGGCTCTCAGTGGTTGATCTTACCGCAGCGAGCAAGCTTGTCATGCTCGATTCAGATTTTCGTCCTGCTTCTATCGATGCCGCTTTGAAACGCCTTGAAGACCAATCCCGCTCTCAGTCGGGAATGATCGGCGTTGCAGCGCTCACGCCACTCGCAATAGACCGAATCAGGGCATGGAGTGCATCTTTGTCTGAGCGCGGCATCCGCCTCGTCCCCGTCAGTGCGCTGACCTCTGAAATTGGAATGAAGTGATGCGTTATGAGGATCTGCCCTATCGCCGCAATGTCGGCATTATGGTGTTAAATCGCGACGGTTTGGTCTTTGTCGGACGTCGTCGCGCAGAGGCGGGTCCCGAGCATGTCGATGCGTTGCATTCTTGGCAGATGCCGCAAGGCGGGATTGACGAGGGTGAGGATCCGCATCCGGCAGCTCTGCGTGAACTTGCTGAAGAGACCGGTATCACATCCGTCTCCTTCATTGCCGAAGCCCCTCATTGGCTGACTTATGATTTGCCCTCTGATGTCGCGAAGGCAGCATGGAAGGGCAAATATCGCGGGCAGACGCAAAAATGGTTTGCCTTCCGATTTGAAGGGGACGACAGCGAGATCAATATTCTTGCTCCGCCCGGAGGGCATCGCCCCGAATTTGATCAATGGCGCTGGGTGCCAATGGCTGATCTTCCTTCGCTTATTATCCCCTTCAAGCGTGCGGTTTATGAAGAGGTGGTTGGCCTCTTTCGGCATCTTGTGGGATGATCATTTGGCTTTGCGATTGACGGCAGCCAATCCGACCGCGATCAAGGCCATGCCGATCAGATTTTGTGCGCTGATTTCTTCGCCGAGCACGAGCGCGCCCAGCGCAATGGCACTTGGGGGGATCAACAGGGTCACAAGAGCAATCGCTACAGCACCCGAGCGCGTCAGCACGCGGAAGAATAAAAGATAGGCTATTCCCGTGCACAGCATCCCAAGTGCCAAGACGCTGAAGAGTGCGTAGGTTGGCGGGGCTGTGAGAGTCCAAGGCTGATCGATCACTGCCGCAATTGGGAGCAGAATGAGGCTCGCACTGCTAACCTGTCCGAAGGCGATTTCAAGCGGCTTTAATCCCATGCGAACAAAGCGGCGACCAAAAATATTCGCGGTCGCATAAGAAATAGCTGCTCCGACACAAGCCAATTCACCAACGACTCCGGCGTCGATCTGTAAAAGCAGACCGGGTCCGATCAAGACGATAACACCTAAGAAGCCGAGCCCGATTCCAATCGCTTTGTTGACGGTCAATCGTTCATCTGATGTCAGAAGATGCGCGAAGATAATTGTGAAAATCGGCGTCATTGCGTTGATGATCGACGCCAAGCCCGCGCTGATCGCATGTGTTCCGAACACGATCAGTGACATCGGAATGACATTGTTTAAGAGGCCCATGCCCAAAAATGCGCGCCACCGCTTCCATCCGCGCGGCAGGCCGATGCCTGAGATCAAGAGAATGGCGCCTAAGGTGAGCGCTCCCAACGCCACCCGCGCAAAGACAATGGTGAAGACTGGCAAATATCCGACCGCAATTTTCATAAACAAATAAGACCCGCCCCAGATCACCGATAATGTGATCAGGGCAGCCCATTCGAGGGGGCCGATGGCGCGGAACGGTGACGGTGAGGACATCATAAAAGCTTTCGCGTACGAATCAGACAGGATCGCGCTTGCTTTTCACCGGTATTGGGTCGCTTGACCACCCGTTTTCGATGGTCGGCCTAACGGCCGCTCGTCCAATCGAGCACAATTTTGCCACTCTCGCCGCGGGTCATGGTTTCGAAACCGCGCTGAAAATCGGTAGCAGCAAGGCGGTGCGTGATCACTTTGCGGATGTCGAGGCCGCTTTGGAGCATTGCGAGCATTTTGTACCATGTCTCGAACATTTCACGGCCATAGATGCATTTGACCGTCAGAACTTTGAAAACCATTTTTGACCAATCGGTCATGAACGGCTCAGATGGAATACCGAGCAGTGCGATTTTTCCGCCCATCACGAGATTGTCAACGATTTGCGAAAAGGCTTGCGGTGCGCCGCTCATCTCAAAGCCGACGTCAAATCCTTCCCGCATGCCAAGCCGATGCATGACATCTTTCAAATCCTCTTTCGAGATATCGACAGTCACAACATCGGCGACCGTTTGGGCCAGTGCCAACCGATCGGGATTCATGTCGGTAATGACGACATGCCGCGCCCCGACATGGCGTGCAATCGCAGCGCTCATAATGCCGATCGGGCCTGCGCCAGTGATCAAGACATCTTCGCCCACAAGATCGAAGGCGAGTGCGGTATGCACTGCATTGCCGAGTGGATCGAGGATAGCACCAAGCTCATCATCAATGTCATCAGGCAAAGGAACGATGTTGAACGCAGGAAAGCGCACATAATCGGCGAATGCGCCAGGGATATTCACGCCGATGCCGCGTGTTTCTGGATCCATGTGGAATTTACCAGCACGGCTCGCACGGCTCTTCATTCCGATGACATGACCTTCGCCCGAGACGCGTTGGCCAATTTTGAAGCCACGCACATGCGATCCGATCTCAACAATTTCACCCGCAAATTCATGGCCTACGACCATTGGTACAGGAATCGTCTTTTGGGCCCACGCGTCCCATTTGAAAATGTGAATGTCAGTGCCGCAAATGCCCGTCTTGTTGACTTTGACCAACACATCATCGGGCCCAATGTCTGGTGTGGGTTCGTCACGAAGCCACAGGCCGGGTTCCGCTTTTGCTTTCACCAATGCACGCATGATTTTTATCTCCTCTGCGCCGTTAGCCGATGATGCCGAGGTGTCGGCCCGCATCGATGAAGGCTGCAATCGCATGTTCGATATCAGCATCCGTCAGTGCGGCTGACATCTGTGTCCTGATGCGCGCACGCCCTTCTGGCACGACAGGGTAGAAAAATCCGGCCACATAAATGCCGCGACGATCAAGTTCGCGTGCCATGTCTTGAGCGCGCTGCGCTTCATGCATAATCACGGGAATGATGGGTGTTTGACCGGGCAGCAATTCAAAGCCTGCTTCAGAGAGTCCGCTTCGAAAGCGCGTTGTGTTGCGCATCAAGATGTCTCTTCGATCGTCAGCTCTGCGGGCGATCTCGATTGCTTTCAATGAGCCCGCAGCGACGGATGGCGCGAGACTGTTTGAGAATAAGTAAGGCCGCGCCCTTTGGCGCAAAAGATCAATGATCGGTTGCGCTGCTGCGATAAAGCCGCCCATCGCACCGCCTAAAGTTTTGCCCAAAGTGCCAGTGACGATATCGACTTTATTCCCAACTCCGGTGAGGGCTGGCGTGCCTTTGCCTTCTGGTCCGAGATGCCCTGTGGCATGACAATCATCGACCATGACAATCGCCTCATAACGCTCAGCCAGCGCGCAAATATCGGTGAGATTGGCGACATATCCATCCATAGAGAAAACGCCATCGGTGACCACCAAGGTAAATCTCGCACCGTCTTGTTTCGCAGTTTTGAGCGCCTCTTCGAGAGCATTCATATCGCCATTCGGGTAGCGATAGCGTTTTGCTTTTGACAGACGCACACCATCAATGATCGAGGCATGATTGAGACTATCCGATATGATGGCATCAGACGCATCAAGAAGTGGCTCAAACACCCCACCATTGGCGTCAAAACAGGCTGCAAAAAGGATTGCATCATCTTTGCCAAGATAATTTGCTATCGCGCCTTCGAGTTCACGGTGGAGATCTTGCGTACCACAAATGAAGCGCACGGACGCCATTCCAAACCCGTGGGTTTCGAGCGCTCCTTTTGCAGCAGCAATGATGTCCGGGTGATCGGCCAGACCTAAATAATTATTGGCGCAGAGGTTGATCATTGGTCGGGTTTGATTGCCGTCAGAAATGGCAATCTGTCCCGATTGCGGCGTGACGATGATCCGCTCGCTTTTATAAAGGCCTGATGCGCGAATGGATTCAAGCTGCGTTGTCAGGTGATTCAGAAAAGTCGCGGTCATTATTCCCCCCAGGCACCCCGTTGTGGGACAGCGGAGAGAATAATCGCTGAGTGCGATTTCCCACTATACGAAATTTCGGCGGGGATATGCGGGGTTGTGCTTAGCGCAGGGCAGCATAAGTGCGGGGTTGCCCGAGGCCGAGAGCGGCCTCAACCGCCTGATCATAACCATAGACGTCACCAAAACGATGAAGCTCCCCCGTCGCATCCGCGACAATCGTGAAATAGGTCAGCTGCACGGGCAAGGGCTCGGTGAGACGGATCACCCGCTCTCCTTTGCCAATCATCGCTTTCAAAACATCTTCTGAATAACGCGGGTCGTTCAACACGACGGCTGCGAGCGCAAAAGGATCTTCGACCCGGACACAGCCATGGCTATAAGCCCGGTCGGTGTTCGCGAATAATTTCCGCATGGGCGTGTCATGGAGATAGACCGCATGCTGGTTTGGAAACATGAATTTCACAAAACCAAGCGCATTCCGTTCACCGGGGGGCTGACGGATTGTCACCAGATCCCCGTTCTGCGTCACTTCATATCCGGCCTTCGTCGCGAAATCTGGGTCCTCTGCCAGTTTGGGCAGGAACTCTTTACGGACAATCGACGCCGGAACGCTCCATGACGGATTGACGATCAGATATTGCATCTTTTCCGAAAAGAGGGGTGTTGGCGTGTCAGGCTTGCCAATCACCGCGCGGGTTTGATGGATCACTTGACCGTGATCGATCAATTTGAGTTCGAATTCCGGTAGATTAACGACAATCTGCTTAGGGCCGAGATCGCGCTCGACCCACCGCCACCGTTCCATATTGGCGATCAAATCATAGGGCGTGATCGCGCTGTCAGCGACCATTGCAGTTGTCGTTTTGATGGGTTTGCGTGAGCTCGCCAGTGGAACCGATATGCTCGCAGTCATATCATGGAAGGTCGCGAGTTTCGCTTTCAGCGCCCGATAGCCCGGTTGCTGAGGGTTATAGGCCTGCAGAGCTGAATCAACGTCAGGGGCATTCAACAGATCGCTCAAAACCATCGAGGCCGTCGGTAAATCCAAACGCGGCGTGATGAGCTTTGAAAGCCGCGCGAGGTCGATGCGAGCACCTCGCGCGTCCCGCGCATAGGCCACGACGGCGGCAGAGAGTGCGATATCACGCGCCGCAAGCTTCAATGGTGTCGGTTCTGCCTCGGCCAATGCGGGGACAGGGTAATCGCGGGGTGCCAAACCATCTTCATCAGCACGGGACAGCCGGTCGATGAGGATATTCAGGCGCTCTGTTGGTCCATCGACCCACAAGGGCATATCGGCGTGGTCAGCGTAAAATGTGGAGAGTTCCTGCCATTCTTTGCCCGGCAAGGCGGCCAGACCATGATGAGTCTTGGGGTCATCAAGCAGCGTCCGAATGGCTTGCGCGAGAGATGCGGGTTGTGAGCTGTCTCGCGCCGGTTCAGTCCGCGCGGCTTGCGAAAGCGGTGCGCCATCGTCGAGACGGTCAACAGCATGCGCTGGGAGCGCTGCCACCAGCATCAAAAGACTTGTGAGCAGAAGGCGCTTCATGCCGCATCCCCCATCTGTGTCCAATTCTTCGTTTCACTGGGGTCTGGTTCGCGAAATTTTCGATAAAGCGTAGATCGGCCTAATCCCAAAAGTTCAGCCGCTCGTCCGAGCGATCCGTGACAATAATTTCGCGCGAAAGCGAGGATGTCGGTCTCAATGGCTGAAAACGGGCGGAGGGCACCATGTCCATCGAGGAGCGAGACCGCGAATTCTGATTGGCTTTCGAAAGTCGTCGAGACGGGTCGATGTGCCGTCAATCCGCTTTCAAAATCCGAGGCTTGCATGAATGGGCCAGTGGTGCGTGCCACAGCCACCGTGAGAGCGGCTACAAATTCCGGATAATTCCCGCTCCAAGTGTGACCCTTCAGAGAAGCCAATGCGTCCGGCGTAAAACCATGCAGCATTTTTCCGGTTTCATGGGCCAACCTTTGGACGATCCGTTCGGCCATACGGGGTAAGTCCTCGGGCCGTTCTCGGAGTGGCTTCACTGTGATCGACAGAGCCGAGAGCCGATAAAACAGATCTTCGCGGAACCGTCCCGCACGGACCGCATCGATCAACGCGTTTCGCATAGTGGCCATGATGCGCGGTGTCGCGGCGTTCGGTGTCGTCCAGCCTGCCCATGACGCGAACCCGCTTTGTACCTCAGGTGAAAGGCGATCAAGGGATTCAATCAGCAAAGTGCCGCCACGCGCGGCAGAGAGGACCGACATCAACGAGGTCAGAGAATCGCCGTCTTGAGAGGCCAAAGCATCAAACCGGATAAACGGCTTGGCCGCGCGCGATGATGACCCGTGAATTGCGCGAGCGAGTAGCGTTTTGCCTGTACCCTCTTCACCTTCAATGACGAGGGGCAAAGCGGACTGCGCGGCTTTTTCGGCGCGGTCTCGCAAACGAAGAAACAGAGGGTCATCCTCATAAAGCGTGTTGAGCGTAAGACTGTCTGATCGCTTGAGGCGATCTGTCTCAACGCCAGTCGCGAGCGCCGATAAACGCAATGCATTCATCAAAGCGACCGAGAGGCGCTCAGTGCTAACCGGTTTGACCGCGAAATCATTTGCGCCAGCCTTGATGGCGGCCATGACCGAATCAACCCCGGCTGGCGTGACCATCATGATCACCGGCACGCCTGAGCCTGATGCTCGTATGCGGTGCAGCACCGCCATGCCATCAAGGTCCGGCATCACCAAGTCGAGCAAAACGGCGTCAATCGTTCTGGCCATAGGGCCGGTAAGCAATTCTAATGCTGCCGCGCCATTATTGACCACTTGGGTCGAATGGCCCATCCGCACCACAATACGTTCAAGCAGCGTGGCATGAACAGGATCGTCATCGACTATCAGTACTTTACTCAGCATACGAATTGACCGCCCAAGCGGGACGGTAGCGTCCCGATTCGCAGTCACTTTTCACTGGGTTTGGTAAAATTCGATTTAATAGACCCAAAATATTTTAAGATGAGGCCGTTTCCGGCCCCAGCCCAGTGCTGCCTCCGTTTAGCAATCTATGCTTCCGGCAGTCATGATGGGTTTTACAATTGAAGCGAAAGGCGAAGCGGGTGATAATGGCTCACCCGAGGCACCTTGCCTTTCCGTGTCAGCCATTTCCATGAATGTGATCACCCGATGATGAGATTGTCCTTCCGCGCGCCTTGTTCCGCTCTGTCTGCGTCTGTTTCAGCCTCTTCAGGAGACGCTGAAGAGAATTTGGGCTTCTTGCCCGAATGGAATTTGACCGACCTCTATCCGGCGATGGATTCGGCTGAACTTCAGGCGGATTTTGCCCAAGTTGCATCGGAGACCAAATCCTTCGCCGAGCGTTACAAGGGAAAGCTTGAGGCATTGGCGCAGGGCGCAAATGCGTCACGTGATCTTGCAGAGGCGATTGCAGCCTATGAAGCCATTGATGATCGCTTGGGACGTATTCTGTCTTATGCCGGGTTGATTTATGCGGGTGACACCAGCGATCCCGTTCGTGCCAAATTTTACGGCGACACCCAAGATCGCGCGACGACGATTTCGTCGGACCTGCTTTTTTTTACCCTCGAGCTCAATCGGCTTGACGATGCCTTGATTGATACGGCCGCGGCATCCGCGCCCCTCTCCCATTACAGGTCGTGGCTCCAAGATATCCGCTTGGAGAAGCCTTTTCAGCTTGATGACAAGCTCGAACAAATCTTCCTCGAAAAATCTGTCACTGGATCGGGCGCGTGGAACCGTTTGTTTGACGAGACCATGTCAGCCTTGCGGTTTGAGCTCGATGGTGAAGAGCTGACCCTTGAGCCGATTTTGAATAAGTTTCAGGATCCTGATGCCAAAGTCCGCGAACGCGCATCGCAGGCGCTTGCGACAACATTCAAAGCCAATCTTAGGACTTTTGCGCTCATCACCAATACACTCGCTAAGGATAAGGAAATTTCCGATCGGTGGCGTGGGTTTGAGGATGTTGCGGACAGCCGCCACCTCTCCAATCGTGTCGAGCGTGATGTGGTTGAGGCTCTTGTCAGCGCGGTTCACGCGGCCTATCCGCGTCTGTCTCATCGCTATTATGCCTTGAAAGCCCGCTGGTTTGGTCAAGACAAACTCAATCATTGGGATCGGAATGCACCTTTGCCAAAGGTTGAGCAGCGCACCATCGCTTGGCCCGAAGCCCGCGACATGGTGCTTGGTGCCTATCATGATTTTTCACCGCGCATGGCATCAGTCGCGCAAGACTTTTTCGACAAAGGCTGGATTGATGCGCCGGTCCGTCCGGGTAAAGCGCCCGGTGCGTTCGCGCATCCAACTGTGCCATCGTCGCACCCTTATGTGTTGCTGAATTATCTCGGCAAACCGCGTGATGTCATGACGCTTGCGCATGAATTGGGACATGGTGTCCATCAGGTTCTTGCGGCTCCGAATGGCGCTTTGATGGCTCCAACGCCGTTAACATTGGCGGAGACAGCATCCGTCTTTGGAGAGATGCTCACGTTCCGCAAATTGCTGGATAAGACTCACGATCCCGTCCAACGCAAAGCGCTTTTGGCCTCAAAAGTCGAGGATATGATTAACACGGTTGTGCGGCAAATTGCGTTTTATACGTTCGAACGCGAGATTCATTTGGCGCGTCGCGAGGGTGAATTAACAGCCGAACAAATTGGTGACATTTGGCTCAAAGTGCAGGGCGAAAGTTTGGGGCCTGCGATCCGTTTGGGCGAAGGTTACGAAACCTTCTGGACATATATTCCGCATTTCATTCACTCGCCTTTTTACGTCTATGCCTATGCGTTCGGTGATTGTCTCGTGAACTCGCTTTATGCGGTTTATGAAAAAGCCTCTGACGGCTTTGCCGAGCGTTATCTGGCGATGCTTGCGGCGGGTGGTACCAAACATCATTCGGAATTGCTCGCGCCCTTCGGGCTTGACGCCCGTGATCCCGCTTTCTGGCAGGTCGGCTTGTCGCTCATTGAGAGTATGATCGGCGAATTGGAGGCGATGGGATAATCGGAGCGACGATGGAAGGTAGGTGTCCTGAGCCTTCATAAAAAATTGGCCGGAATTTTCATTCCGGCCAAGTCAGGGAAAACAATCAGGGACAAGCCGGTCACTCGAAAGCGCCAAGGGGGCTGGGGGCAATCCAGAAGTGGCGAGGACTGACCGGCTTCGACTCAGTGTATGACGTCCCAGTTTGGCAAAGGCAGGACCGTCCTGCGGCAAAATCGTGGCATTTGCGGATTTTTCATCGTCCAGAACGATTTTGCTTTTTGGCTTGATGCGGGTGCCGAATACGGCTTTTATGACCGAACCCTAACATGTGTGGAGCAGCGTGTGAGCGAAGGTCAGGACAGTTTGCCCATCACCACTGTTGTGGCGTTGTCACGGTCTGTCTCTTCGCCCTTGCCGAGCGCGTCCCCCGTATCGGTTGTTCCGAGTCAGGTGAAATTTGATCGCACAGAATTGAACGTGCTTTTGAGTCTCTATGGCCGCAAGGTCGCTGATGGCGAGTGGCGGGATTATGCGATGGATTTCTTGAAAGACCGCGCCGTTTTTTCTGTCTTTCGGCGATCAACGGAATATCCCCTGTATCGCATCGAAAAGAACCCCAAATTGGCGCGCCGTCAGGGGGCATACTCCGTCGTGACGGCGGCGGGGCAAATATTGAAAAGAGGCCATGATTTGGCCCGCGTTATTGCCGTTCTCGAGAAGCCGGTGCGCCTCGTCGCCCAATAAGCGGGATTCGATTTTCTCAATAAAAAAGCCCCGGCGCGAACCGGGGCTTTGATGGATTTGAAGCTGTAACGATTAATCGTTGTTGCGTTGCCCGAACAATTGCAGGAGCATCTGGAACATATTGATGAAGTCCAGATAAAGGGTCAGAGCACCCATGACGGACGCTTTGCCGACGAGTTCACTGTCACCAGCAACATAGTCATAGTCTTCTTTCAGGCGCTGCGTGTCCCAAGCCGTCAGTCCAGCAAAAATAAGAATGCCCAGAACATTGAGCCCGAATTGAAGCGCTGAGCTTTCCAAGAAGATATTGACGATGCCGGCAATGATGATGCCGAAAAGCCCCATCATCATAAAGCTACCCATCGCTGAGAGGCTCCTCTTCGTCGTGTAGCCGTAAAGCGACAAAGCGCCGAAGGTCGCTGCGGTCAGGAACAGGACCTGCACCACACTGCCGATTTTGAACACGAGGAACACGGTCGAGAGCGAAAGACCCATCACCGCAGAGAAGGCCCAGAACATGGTGAGCAAGGTGCGATAGGCTGTCGATTCAACTTTGAACGACATGAACATCACAAAACCGAGCGGTGCCAGCATCACCACCCATTTTAAGGGTGAGAGATACAGTGCTGCGCCCAAATCCGTGAGATACATGCTTTGGGCGATACGATAAGCGGTTGGCTCAGAGGTCACAGCCGCCATAAAAGTTCCCCATGCGACCAGCGCCGAAATCCCGAGCGCCAGAGTCATATGGTTATAAATACCGAGCATATAAGCGCGAAGGCCGAGATCGTATTCCGCGGCTCCAACCCGGGTGCCGGTTTGACCCCAGATGTTCGCGTTGCGATCGAAATTGGACATTGTCTTTCCCTTTTGGACAATACACGTCCGGGCCGGATCATCCGCCGGACACTCCATAATATGAGCGCGGAATCAGGCAAAAACAAGGGCGATGGGCATTACTGCGATTTCAAATAGGCGCTCGGACGTTCCGAGAGAATGCGCCATGTCCCTACCAATCCAAGGACGAGCGTGCTTGCGACCGCGAAGAATGTGACGCCAAAAACCGGCCAAGGTGAGACAACAAACGGGGATTTGAGTGCAAAAGTCACGATGGCAAAGGCTGCGACCGTCCCCGTGACCAGCCCGAACAGGGACGCGATACTGCCAATCGCAAGAAATTCGAACGCGTAAGCCAGCAAAAGGCGTCGTCTGGTGGCGCCCAGCGTCTTGAGGATTACAGCATCCCGCAAGCGATTGCGCTGGCCGGCCCCAAGCGCGCCTGCGAGCACGAGTATGGTCGCTAGCACCGTCACACCGCTCGCACCCCGAATGGCCAGAGCCAGTTTTCCGATCAGGTCACTAAGGGTCTCAAGCGCCTCGCGGACACGGATCGCGGTGATGGCTGGGAAAGCTTTCGCTGAATGCGCGAGAATTTCAGCTTCCCTGATTGGATCCCCTTTGTCTGGCAGAGTGACGGTGGCAAGATGAGCAACAGGCGCACCTTTGAAACTCGACGGCGAAAACACCATCACAAAATTGATGCCAAGGCTCTGCCAATCCACGGCCCGCAGATTGGCGATGTGAGCCGTGAGTGTCCGCCCGAGGACATTGACGCTGATCGTGTCGCCGATGCGAAGCCCGAGACCCTTTGCAATATCCGCTTCAACGGAGACAAGCGGCGGACCGCTATAGGCTTCATCCCACCATTGGCCTGCAACAAGGCGCGATCCTTCCGGAAGCAGTGAGGCATAGGTGATGCCACGATCACCATCGAGCACCCAAGCGGCATCGTCCGACGCTTTCACCTGTTCAGAGGCAATGCCATTTAGGGCCGTGATGCGTCCCCTCAGCATCGGTACAGTGACGATTGTACCACCAGGCGCTTCATCCGCGAGAAAGGCGCGAAAGGCGTGGAGCCCGCTCCCGGGAATATCAACGAAGAAGAAACTTGGCGCGCGGTTCGGTAAGCCTCGGGTCAATTGCGCTGTGAGATTGGCTTCGACAAGGCCAATCGTCACCAATAAGCTGACACCAAGGCCGAGCGCTTGCACAAGAGCGGGTGTGAGCGATCCCGGGCGATGAATATTGGCAAGTGCAAGACGAGGCTCCACGCCAGGCGGATGCGGCAAGCGTCGTGCGAGACTCATCATCGCAGCTGCGACCAAGCGCAGAAGTCCAAGAGCACCTGAGATGCCCGCGAGCATGAAGGCGGCCAATTTGAGATCATGCGCGAGAAGCAGAATCGCGCCAATGAAAACCGCGCCGGTCACGACCGACGCAAGCCGATAGATAAAACGCGTTGGTCGATGATCCGGTGTAACAAGCTCTCGAAACAGTGCAGTAACAGGTATGTCGTGACTTTTGCCGAGCGGCGCAATCGCAAAAGCGGCTGCTAACAGCAATCCGTAAATCGCACCAATAGCGATGATATCGGCATGGAGTTTTGGTTCGAGCGGAACCGGCAGAACAGACGCTGCAAAGAATGCGATAAGAAAAGGAAGCGTATTGCCGATCACCAGTCCTATGCAGGTTCCGAGAAAGGCTAATCCCATCACTTCGGCAAAGGCCGAGGCAAAGACCAGGCGGCCTTGCGCGCCGAGCGCTTTGAGAATTGCAAAACTGATCCTGCGTCGATCAATGTAGGCATGAATTGTATTGCCAACACCAGTGCCGCCAACAATCAACGCGACGAGGCCGATGATGGCTAAAAATTCAGAGAAGCGTTCGATATTGCGCGTGAGCTGCGGCGATGCATTCAGGCGCGTACGAATCTCGAAGCCCTTTTCGGACAATGATTTTGTGAGACTATCGGCAATGACCGCCAATTGATCCGGGGTGGTCTCAGGATCTTTTAATGCGACGCGTGTCGTGTAGCGCACGAGACTCTCAGGAGTGACAAGTCCCGTCGTCTCCAGTCCCGCGCGGGAGAGGAGCACGCGAGGCCCGAATGTAAGCCCGCCCCCAATCCGATCCGTCTCGTCTGCGATCTCAGATGTAATGCGAAACTTCGCCTGACCGATCGCCAAATCCTGCCCCACCGTGATACCGAGGCGCGCGAGCAAGGTGCCATCAACCGCGATGCCAAAGCGGCCTGCGTTCTCAGACAAAGCTTCACTTAGAGGCATCGGCGGAACGAGAGCCACGGCCCCCGTGATTGGATAAGCGGGCTCAATCGCTTTCACATCAATCAGGGCCGCATCGGATTCCGTACGCGCCATTGCGCGGAGGCTAACAAGCGTCGTTGTTTGTCCGAGATCTGAGAGCGCGCGCATGTCTGCATCATCGATGGGGCGGTGCATTCGCGAGAGGGCGATATCACCGCCAAGGATCAAGCTGCCTTCATGGGCAAGACCATCTGTGAGCGACCTCGACAGGGCGGAAATACCCGAAAGTGTCGCGACGCCAAGGGCAATCGAAGCCAGAAAGATACCAAAGCCGCCGATGCCATTCCGCAAATTCCGAAATGCAAAGAGGAGGGGCAACAAGACTTGTCTGATCATGCGTCAATCCGCCCGCCGCGCAAACGGATGATCCGGTCACACCGTGCCGCAAGACTTGCGTCATGGGTCACGAGAACAAGCGTCGTTTTGCGCTTTGCGCGCAAGGCAAAGAGCAGATCCATGATCTCGCGCCCGGTTGCTTCGTCGAGATTGCCGGTCGGCTCATCTGCAAAAAGAATCGCAGGATCAGGCGCCATCGCCCGGGCCAAGGCCACGCGTTGCTGTTCACCCCCCGACAATTCTGAAGGGTAATGGGTGACGCGGTCCTTTAAGCCTACGGCCTCAAGCTCCGCACGGGCACGCTCAAAAGCGTCTTTGCGGCCGTTCAATTCAAGGGACACGGCGACATTTTCGAGCGCCGTCATCGTCGGAATCAAATGAAACGATTGGAAAACAATGCCCGCATGCCGACCGCGAAAAAGGGCCAGTCGATCTTCATCCAAACCCGTAATCTCTTCGCCAGCAACCCGTATCGAGCCTTTTTCGGCCTGTTCAAGCCCGACCATGGTCATCAAAAGGGTCGATTTTCCTGACCCTGATGGTCCAATCAGGCCCAGGGCCTCTCCCGACTCGATGCTCAGATCAATTCCGTTAAGCACATGAACACGACCAGCTCCGCGCCCAAGCGTGACATGCAAGCCGGAAATTTCGATTGCCTTGACCATTTGAACCGGAACTCCGATCTTGTACTGATGCGCTTCATCTATGCCCTCTCATGCCGATTTGCCATTGTCCTCTTGGGTCTCGCTGTCCCTCTTTTGTCGCTGGAAGGGGGCTTTATGACCGCTCGCGCTGATTCGCCGCACCGGACGCTCATAGCTTTCGGAGACAGTCTCACCGCTGGCTATCTGCTGCCTGCGGATCAGAGTTTCCCCGCTCAGCTCGAACGGGCTTTGCGGGCGAAAGGATATGATATCACTGTCGTGAATGGCGGCGTCTCGGGCGATACAACAGCCGATGGATTGGCAAGGCTCGATTGGACCGTTCCGGATGATAGTGCGGGCGTAATTTTAGAGCTCGGTGCCAATGACATGCTGCGAGGCATCGATCCCGCCATTCCGCGTCGCAACCTCATTGCGATACTCGAAAGGCTCAAAGAGCGAAAAATCCCAGTCTTTATCGCTGGAATGAAAGCGGCTCGTAATCTTGGCGAGGCCTATACTGGGGCATTCGACGCAATTTATCCCGATCTCGCTCAAGCCTATGGTGCGCCTCTTTACCCCTTTTTTCTAGATGGCGTGGCCGCACAGCCGGGATTGATCCTCGAGGATGGATTGCATCCGAACAGCGAGGGGGTGAAGGAAATTGTCAGGCGAATCCAACCCATGCTTGAATCTTGGATTGGAAGCGGCCTTTGACCTTTGACATGTCTGTGTCACATAGCTTCTTCATCCCGATCATCCACCTAACGATCTTCATTCAGGATACCTTCCCATGATCTATAAAAAGCTCGGCCGTACGGGCCTTGATGTGTCGCTGATTTGCCTCGGAACCATGACATGGGGCGAACAGAATACCGAGGCGGAGGCCTTTGAGCAGATGGATTACGCTCTGGCGCAGGGCGTGAATTTCTTCGATACCGCCGAAATGTATGCCATCCCGCCCAAGCCTGAGACGCAAGGACGCACCGAGACCATCATCGGGAATTGGTTCCAACAGCGCGGAAATCGCGACAAGGTGATCCTTGCCTCCAAAGTCGCCGGTCGCGGGCCGATGAATTGGCTGCGCAAGGATGGCTCGACGGTTGAGCAAACGCCAGCCCAAATGCGCGAAGCCATCGAGGGAAGCCTCAAACGACTCAAAACGGATTATATCGATCTCTATCAACTGCATTGGCCTGATCGTCCAATGCCATGGGGATCCAATCCAACCGTGTTCCGGCATGAAACCTTCCAAGGTGCGGAAAATCCGATGGATGCAATCCTTGAAACGCTTCAAACTTTCGTCAAGGAAGGCAAAATTCGGTATGTCGGTCTCTCAAATGAGAGCGCTTGGGGCACAATGCGGTGGCTCGGACTTTCCGAAGCCCGTGGGCTTCCCCGCATGCAATCGATCCAAAACGCCTATAATTTGCTGAACCGTACCTATGAGACGGCACTCGGCGAAGTTTCAATGCGAGAAGACATCGGCCTTTTGGCCTTCTCGCCATTGGCTCAAGGCTATTTGACCGGCAAATATGTTGACGGTGCCCGTCCTGCGGGTGCGCGGACAACACTGTTTAATCGTGGTCAACGGTATGAGACGCCGAACGCTGAGCCCGCGATCAAAGCCTATGTCGCTTTGGCGAAAGAAGTCGGGTTAGATCCAGCCGAATTGGCGCATGCCTTCGTCAATTCGCGGCCTTTCGTGACCTCGAATATCATCGGCGCGACAAAAATGGATCAGTTGCAGCTCGCAGTTCGCTCCGCAGAAATCACGATGTCTCCGGAGCTGGAAGCCAAGATCAACGCAATCCATCACACCTACTGCAATCCGTGCCCATAAGGACACGGACCAGTTGGGTGGATCGGAGAGCCTTAGTCAGCCTCAGGATCACCTGAAACGAGACCAGCGAGCATGCGCTCTCGCCGTCGCCTGTGCACTTCATAGGCGATGGCCGCTAACAATGTGACACTGATCATAATCAGAGCCAGTGCATTGATCGTCGGTGTGATACCGGACCGCACGCGTGAGAACACATACACAGTGAGCGTGTCATAAGGCCCACGCGTGAACAATGTCGTGTTGAAATTCTCGATCGACTGGAAGAATGCGATCGCAGCACCTGCACCAATTGCCGGATACAGATGCGGCAACAGAATGCGGCGCAGGACTTGGCCATAGGTCGCGCCCAAATCTAAGGCCGCCTCTTCTAATCCGCGGTCGAAACTTTGCAACCGCGCCAACACCAACAACATGACAAACGCAGAGATGTAGGAGCATTGCCCTAATGTTGAGAGATGTAATCCCGACGGTACCGACAATCGGTTCCAAAACAACAGGGTTGAAATGCCGATGACTGCTCCCGGCGTTAAAATCGGTGCCACCATCAATCCATAAAGAACGGTACGAAGCCGCCCTTGTAGCGAATTGATCAAAATCGCCGCCGAGGTTCCTATCGGAACGGAAATCACCACAACAGCAAGTGCAACAAGGATCGTGTTCTTAAACGCGTTCCACATCCGGCCATCGGAGAAGAGATCGATGAACCAACGATCCGTCCAGCCAACCCACGGATAAACGGAAGGGAATCTCGAATTGTTAAACGCTGCGCCGCCCATGATGATCAACGGTGCCAGCAGATAAAAAAGAAACAGTCCCGTGTAGAGGTGCAGCAGCCAATTGGTGGAAGATTTTGGTGACACTTCTTCCCCCTTATCGCGCGATGTCGGACAGAGTCACGCGGAAGAGCCTCATCACAACAGAGACAAATCCGGTACACAGGAGCAACAGAAGGAAGGCGTAAGCCGATCCCGTATTCCAGTCTTGCGATTCAAACATCCATTGCTGGATGATTTCGGTGAACCAGCGCGACGTTGTCGATCCCAAGAGCGATGGTACGAGGATGGAGCCTGCAGCCAACATGAACACCATCACCGACCCTGACGCGATCCCGGGTTTGGCGTGCGGTAAAATCACACGCCAATGCGTCCGCCACCAGGGCGAACCCAAATCTTGTGCGGCTTCGATCTGGTTGGAGTCGAGCGATTGAATCGCATTGTAAACCGGGAACATCATAAACAGCACATAGGTGTAAACCAAACCGATGATTACGCTCTGAAATCCTGAAATCCAGCGGATCGGTTCATCAATGATCCCAAGACCCACTAAGGCATAATTCAAAGGCCCCTTGAGCGAGAGAATGATGAACCACGAAAAGGAACGTAAAATCTCGCTCACCCACAGGGGCACCATGATGATGAGAAACAAAGTCGGCACCAATTTGTTAGACGCCACTTTTGCGAGGTAGTAGGCCAAGGGATAAGCGATAACAAAACAGATCACAGTTACGACACTCGAATAGAGAATTGTAACCATAAACACCCAGCGATGAATGGGTGTCACAAAGAACGACGCATAGTTTTTAATCGTGTAAACGTCTTGCGGCCCGCCCATTTGATCGACGGGTAAATAGAGCCGGAAAGAGGCCTCGAACAAATAGATGTATGGCAATATGACAAGGATCAGCAGCCAAAAGGCCACCATCACGATAAAGAAAATCGTGAGTGAAAGCCCGTAGCGACGCAACAACTCGCTCATTATGCAATCACCTGTCCGTCATCAGCCAAGATCATCGCTTTGCTGGCATCGAAGGTAAAGAACAATGCCGCTCCGCGCTCGGGCAGTGAGGTTGCGCCATCATTGCGTGTTTCGACGGTCAGATGCTTCCCGCCTTCGGTCATCAAATGAATATTGATGAAATTGCCTTCGAATGCGATATCGGTGACGGTCGCCGCAACAGCATTGCCGTCTGAAGGTGCTGCTGACGCGAGACGCGCATGTTCGGGTCGAACATAGAGCCGCGAGCGCTGATTGGCTGTTACTCCAGCGCCGCGGGTTGCATGAAACGAACCCATCTTCGTAGCGAAGCCAGCAATCGCGCTGCTCTCGCCGATTAATTCTCCATCGAAAACATTGTTCTCGCCGACAAAGGATGCAACAAACCCGTTTGCGGGACGATTGTAAATTTCTTCTGGCGTTGCCACTTGTTGCAACCGACCTTGGGACATGACGGCAACACGATCAGACATCGCAAGCGCTTCGCCTTGATCGTGGGTAATATAAATAAAGGTCACATTGGTGCGCTTTTGAATGGCGCGTAATTCCGCGCGCATATGTTGACGTAATTTCAAATCAAGTGCTGACAATGGCTCATCGAGCAGCATCACTTTAGGTTCAACGGCCAAAGCGCGAGCGATGGCCACGCGTTGTTTCTGCCCGCCGGATAATTGACTAATCATCTTGTCGCCTGCGCCAGGCAGATCAACAATTTTGAGAAGTTCTTCTGCTTTTGCGCGCCGCGTCGCTTTATCAACGCCGCGAACCTCGAGGCTGAACGTGACATTTTCCCACACAGGCATCAAAGGAAAGAGCGCCAAATTTTGGAAAATCAAAACGGTGGGCCGCTTGTTAGGACGGATGCCATCCATATTCTGGCCACCAATCCGGATTTCACCCTCGCTTGGGAAAATAAAGCCAGACACCATGCGCAAAATCGTCGTCTTGCCGCAGCCAGAAGGGCCAAGAAACGAAAAAAATTCACCCGCGCCAATCGTCACCGATACTTTATCAACGGCTCTAAAAGAGCCGAAATCGGCCGATACCCGGTCAAGTTCAACCGCTGCGCTCATTCAAACATCCCCCACTCGCGGGTTAGAGCATTCATCTCTTAACCCTTAGTCTGTCCCCCGACAGATTATTACAGTCGACCAGTTCTTAATAAAAATGCCGTCGGATTCGTATGAATCCGACGGCAATCTCTTTCAAAGACTATGCGGCTTTCCACTTGTCGGCATATTCGCCACGAACCTTGACGAACCATGCTTCCTGGGTAGGCCACCACCAGAGCTTGTTCAATGCGTCGCCTGGGAAGGATGACGTGTAAAAATCAGCAACTTCTTTATCAAGCTTTTCCAAGCTGCCTTTGCCGACTGGGTTGGCCGAGAACGCGGTTGCCCAAAGTGCAGCGCCTTCAGCGGATGACACCCATTTTGCAAAGGCGTGGGCTTGTTCCGCGTTCTTGGCGTTCTTCAACAGAACGAAGCCTTGGTTCCAAGCAAACGCACCTTCCTTCGGCGCGAGATATTTGTAACCTTCCTGGCGGAGATTGAAGCCGGTCGAATCCCATGTCAGGCCGATCACCGCGCCATTGGTGCGGAAGCCGGCTTGCGCATCATTTTCACCTGACCAGAACTGAGCGATGTTTGATTTACGCTTGATGGCTTCTGCCAACACGACGTCCCAAACTTTGCGCATATTGTCTTCGTTCTTGTAGCTTTCGATGAAAGGCATCGGCAGCTTGCCAATCGAGTCAAGATAACGGCCCATTGCGGCGAGCGATGAGTGAGCACGGACGCAGACCTTGCCCTTATATTTCTCGTCAAACAGATCACCAAGGGACGGAATACCGTCTTTCGGTTGCACTTCTTTGGTGTTGAACGTGATCGCTTCAGTACCCCAAACAGAAGGAAGGATCATGCGTTGGCCGCCGATTGTGGCTGCTTCACCGGCTGCGCCATCAGCGAGGCCTGCAAAATAGCTGTCGAGCGATACTTTCTTGAGGTCCCAGCCTTGGATGAGGCCGTTCGAAGCCCAGCCAGCGACGCGGTCAACGGTTGGTTCGGAGACGTCAATCGCGCCTGTTTGAACCGACAATTTCGCTTGAGCTTCCATGTCGTCCTGGCTTGGATATTCCGTAAAGTTCACTTTAATACCCGTCGCCTTTTCAAAAGCGGGGAATACTTTGGCCTTGAGGTCGTCATAGCCGGCCCAGCCCATGAAATTGACTTCGCCGGAGGACGCGAGCGCTGAGCGCGAAATCAATGCTGGGGCGGCAACAGCGCCGATACCGATAGCAGCAGTGCTTTTCAGGAAGGATCGGCGGCTAACCGATGAGGTGTTCTTAATCACATTAGTCTCCCTTGTCTGTGATACGCGTGAGAACGAAGCCGTAGGTAGCAACAAGCGACCCGCTGCTCTGTCATAATGACAGTGCAGGGACCCGTTCTAGGTATACCATCAGTGAGATTTATGACAACGGCGTGTCAAATTCCCATCGGTCATCTCATGGCGGGACAGTGCAGCGCAAAACATCGCCATAGCTGATTGTTATCAAAGAGCTATTTCGCAAGGATATCGAAGAATTCTTTGTTTATCCGACCGTCTGACTTTTAAAAAATAATCTTTGGACCGGATTTAGGGGCGTGGGCTATATCAATGCTGCAATCTGGCACCATCGCTGTGGGAGCGAGGTCATCCCGCTTTCCTCTTAATTTGCGCCGATGCGAGCACGCATAAAATTTCAAACAGGACATTGGCAGCATTCATTGCTGTAATGGTGCCATTGTCGAATGGGGGTGACACTTCCACAAGGTCAGCGCCGATAAAGTCGATACCATCCAAAGCACGGATCATGCGTTGCGCTTCGATCATGGTGATCCCACCAGATTCAGGTGTCCCCGTGCCGGGCGCAAAAACCGGATCCAAACTGTCGATGTCGAACGAGAGATAGGTTTGGCCATCGCCCACGATCCGGCGAGCCTCTTCCGCAGCCCAAGCCCAGCCTCTGTCCGTTAATTCCTCCATATAGACGACGCGCATCCCGCTATCATGGCTGAATTTCCACATATCTTTGTGGTTGATCGAGCCGCGAATGCCAATTTGGATCACACGCTTGGGATCGAGCAATCCCTCCTCCACCGCACGGGAGAAAGGAGCGCCATGGTGAAATTTTGACCCTAAATAATCATCCCCCGTGTCACAATGAGCATCGATATGCACCATACCGACGGGGCCGTCTTTGGCGATTGCGCGAAGCACGGGAAGAGAGATGGAATGATCCCCACCAACTCCCAACGTCGTGACACCCGCAGCTTTGACCGTTGCAAAATAATCTTGAATTTCCTTGTGCGCTCCAATCAACTCATAGGGCGCTTCCAGAAATGCGTCGCCGCAATCAGCCACTCGCACAGTGTCGAAGGGTGATGCCCCGGTCGCTTGATTGACGCGACGCACCAATGTTGTTTGTTCCCGAACAGCACGTGGACCATGGCGGGTGCCGGTGCGGTTGGTCACGCCGCCATCAAATGGCACTCCGATCACTCCAATATCCACTCCCCCAAGCGTCTCAACTAACGGAGTCCGAAAAAATGTCGCGACACCGCTATAGCGCGGGCGCATCTGCGGTTCGCTCATTTCCGGGTAGTTTTTAAGTGTCTTGATCATTGTCATGCTGTCCTTGGGCGGTGATTTGATACAGTCAGAGAGTCTTAATGGACGCGGCGAGTGCGGCAATGCCTGGTTCAATCCGGTCGGCTGGAATTGATGAAAAGCCGAGCCGGAAATAGGTTTCGGGGGTGTTTTCTTCCATAAAGAAAATATCGCCAGCCTCAATGAGGACACCGCGCTTTTGTGCTGCAGCGATGAGGGCCACCGAGTCAATTGCTTGTGGTGCTCGAAGCCAACAGCTCGACACACCATCGCCGAGCGAAAATGAAAATTCCGGCAAGTAGCGATTCAATGATGCGCGTAACGCATCTCCCCTTGCTGCGAGCGCCGTGCCGAGGCGCTTGATATGGGCTTTATAATGCCCAAGTCCGAGGAATAAGGCGG
>Ga0164296_1001834_pt1 | contig 21876 bp, 18 predicted proteins | sample GEODES057metaG_FD_113533 | JGI IMG/M metagenome (GOLD analysis project Ga0164296, IMG submission 113533) | Dystrophic lake water microbial communities from Trout Bog Lake, Wisconsin, USA - GEODES057 metaG | ecosystem: Environmental > Aquatic > Freshwater > Lake | place: USA: Trout Bog Lake...
CACAGGATTCTGTTGATATTGAAAAAGATATACAGATTGGATCAAATCATCTATATCACTGCCACCAGTTGAAAAAATCTTGTTAATAAGCAATGGGTCCACGATAATTAGTTAAAATGATTTAAGTACATTTGAATAGAATAAGAACGATATGAACGCAAAAATATTGATAGTATTTTTAATTACGTTGATTGTTGTTGCCTGTAGTAAGACCGGTTTCAGCAATAATCCTCAATTATCTTTACAAAATGTAAGTTCAACTTCCTTGCATCAAGGCGATGTATTAACATTCAATATTCAATTTACCGACAAGAATGGAACTGCTTTAGATACTATGTGGATTCAAAGAGTTTCAAAAATTTGTCCGGCAGATGTTTCCAGCATCATTTATTATCCTATTCCAGCATTTACTGCTACCAGTTATTTAAAAGGCACTTTTTCGGTAAGCTATATTTATAATGTGGTGAATGGGCCTTATCCATTTATCGGTACCTGTTCCACTCCCAAAAATGATACTTCTTATTTTAAAGTTTGGATCAATGATGCAGCAGGACATAAAAGTGATACCATCACTTCTCCAAACATCGCTTTCTTAAAATAATGCAGTGGCACAAATCATTGATACGATTTCTTTTCTTCGGTAATTATTTTTATGGCATTTGTACAGTAGCATTATCCATTGAAGCAAGTATTCAACAGTCTTATCCATTAAACAATTACTGGTATTACATTCTACTATTTGCTGCAACAGTTGTTTATTATACCAAAGCTTATATTGAAGTAACGACTTTAGACAAAAACAACAAACGTTCTGTTTGGTATCTGAATCACAGACATTGGATGATCGTTTCACAAATAATATTGACAATCATTATTTTTATCGCTGCATTTTTTATTTTGAAAGATATTTGGAAAGAATTGCTTCAAATTAAATGGATGGAATGGATTGCAATTTTAATCTTCCCGATTGTTGCGATTTGTTATTATGGCATTGAATCTATTCATTCAAAAAAATACACGCTTCGTAACAATGGATGGCTAAAGCCTTTCATTATTGGTTTTGTTTGGAGTGGTACTGTTACTATCTATCCGGTTTTATTTCATTGCATTGAATACAATGAAGCTTATGGCATTTCTTTATTCGGAACATTATTGTTTGTTAAGAATTTCATGTACATCACTGTATTGTGTATCATGTTTGACATAAAAGATTATGCTGCCGATTATAACCAGCAATTGAAAACATTTGTTGTAAGAGTTGGATTAAGAAAAACCATTTTTTATATCATCATTCCTTTGTGCATCATTGGTTTCGGTACATTTTTAGTCTATACTATCAGTCATCATATATCATTATTACGCATTGTTATCAATGCCATCCCGTTTATATTGTTAATAACTGTTGCCTACTCCATGCATCGACGTAAAAGCATTCTCTATTATCTTGCAATCATTGACGGGCTGATGCTGGTAAAAGCTATTTGCGGAATCATCAGTTTCAGTCTTTTTTAAACTTATAATCATTATGACACAAGCAAAAAAAACGAAAGCGAAAACAAAATCAATTTTAACTGATACTTCTTATCAGTTTTTAAAAAATTATATCAATACACCATCGCCTGTTGGATTTGAAAGCAGCGGACAAAAGCTTTGGTTAGCATACATCAAACCATTTGTTGATACACATTTCACCGATCCTTACGGAACGGCTGTTGGTGTAATCAATCCTACTGCTCCATTTAAAGTAGTGATTGAAGCACATGCTGATGAGATCAGTTGGTTTGTAAATTATATAACCGAACAGGGATTGATTTACTTAAAAAGAAATGGTGGCGTAGATCATCAAATTGCTCCTGCAAAACGCGTATTGATTCATGGAAAGAAAGGAACTGTAAAAGCAGTTTTCGGTTGGCCAGCCATTCATACCAGAATGAGTAATCCTGAACAAAAAGAACCGGCTCCAAAAACAGATAATTTATTTTTGGATTGTGGTGCAAGAACAAAAAAAGAAGTAGAAGCATTGGGCATTCATATCGGATCAGTTGTTACGTATGAAGAAGGCTTTGATGAATTGGCCTATGATTATTTAATTGGAAGAGCATTCGATAATCGCATTGGTGGATTTATGATTGCTGAAGTAGCTCGCTTATTAAACCAAAACAATAAAAAATTACCTTTTGGTTTATATATTGTAAATGCAGTGCAGGAAGAAATAGGGTTACGTGGTGCCGAAATGATTGCCAGAAGAATTAAACCGGATGTTGCTATCATCACCGATGTTACACACGATACACAAACACCAATGATCAGTAAAATTATTGAAGGCGATGTGGCTTGCGGCAAGGGGCCCTCTCCAACTTACGGACCTGCAGTACACAATAAATTATTGCAGTTTGTACAAGATGTGGCAGAGAAAAAAAATATTCCATTGCAAATGCGAACCGTTAGCAGAAGTACGGGAACTGATACCGATAGTTTTGCTTATGCCAACGATGGCTGCCCGAGTGTTTTAATTTCTATTCCGTTAAGATATATGCATACCACCGTTGAAATGTTGCATAAAAAAGATATTGAACAAACGATTGAATTAATGTATCAAACCTTATTGGCCTTAACACCTAAAACCAATTTGAGTTATTTGTGATAATTAGCAATGATTTTAAGATGCTGTCATGTTTCTATCACTATTGCATGACAGAATTTTTTATTACCGGCAACAAAACCTTGTGCAGCTTTAGTTGCGTCGCACACTTGTACTTTCAGATTATTAATTCAAAGAAGTTTTCACACAAAGTCGCAGTAATGCAACAAGAAAATGCAAGAATAATGATAAATAAAATCTCGGCAAAACAGCATCTCTGCGTGCAAAAAAAATGATACCCGTATTGCACATCTGTTAATATTCATCAGTTTTCATTATCGCATAAACTATTACTTTTGTAGCTCATGAATTGGACAGAAAAAAAACAAATTAATATAGCGATACTGGATTTGTACGATGGTCATCCCAATCAGGGTATGCGTTGCATCCGTGAGATCATTCAACAATGGGGTGAAAAAAATAATTATGACGTACAGTTCAAAGAATTTGAAGTACGTAAGCTATTGCAAACACCCGATCTTTCTTTTGATATTTATATTTCCAGCGGTGGTCCGGGTTCTCCATTGGATTCTGAAGGTAATGAATGGGAGAAACATTATTTTCATTGGTTACATCAGGTAGAAAAATGGAACAACGATTTAGCCAATAGTAATAAGAAACATGTATTTTTTATTTGCCATAGTTTTCAATTGGCATGCAGGCATTATAAATTAGCCAATGTTTGTAAACGCGTTTCTACTGCATTCGGTGTTTTTCCAGTACATATGTTACATCATGGTAAAGAAGAAACAGTTTTCGATGGTTTGCGTGATCCGTTTTACGGAATGGATAGCAGAGATTATCAAGTAATAGAACCCAATCACAATCGCATTAAACAAATGGGGGGTAAAATTTTAGCGATTGAAAAAGAAAGGCCGCATGTGCCTTATGAAAGAGCTATCATGAGTATTCGTTTCAATGAATATTTTATCGGCACTCAATTTCATCCGGAAGCAGATGCCATTGGCATGAGCATGTATTTGCAAAGAGAAGATAAAAAGAAAATTGTGATAGATGAGCATGGAGAAGAAAAATGGAAAAGCATGGTAGAACAATTACAAGATCCCGATAAAATCATGTGGACCTATACACATATTCTCCCAAATTTTTTAAATCAGGCTGTGGGTGAATTAGCAACCGCTTATTAAACTGCTAAAGATCATCCTTATATTCTGACAAAGATTTTATACTTTAGATATTATTGCAGCGATAAACGATTCGCTTAACTCATTCTAATCAATCTATTATGGTTCCATCGATCCGAAAAATATTTAATGAAGCATTCACCGAAGAAAAATACGAAGCATATTTAAAGGAATTGAACAGCAAACATCCGGGTGCCATTGAATTTCGTGTTGCGGAAACACCGGTTTTCATTGATAAGATTTTTAAAGAAAAAGTATTATCAGCCTGCGAACATATTGTTGATCTCATTACACAATACAATTTTAAAACACTTACTTCACATGCCATTCCAACTCCAGTACGTGTGCCCAATGAAAATGAACATGCTCATTTTATCGCATTCGATTTTGGCATATGTGAAAATGAAAATGGCGAGTTAGAACCTCAATTAATTGAAATGCAAGGTTTCCCATCTTTATTTGCTTATCAGATTTGGCATGATGAAATCACCCGAAAACATTTTCATATCCCCGAAAATTATTCGGCTTATTTAAATGGATTTAATAAAGACAGTTATATTAAATTACTAAAAGAAATTATTATTAGTAATCATCCAAACGAAAATGTAATTCTCTTAGAAATATTACCGCATCAACAAAAAACAAGAATTGATTTTTATTGTACAGAAGATTATACCGGCATTACAACTGTTTGTTTAACTGAATTGATTCAGGAAGGCAACAAATTATTTTATTTAAAGAATGGAAAGAAAACGGCCATTCATAGAATCTATAACAGAATTATTTTTGATGATTTACAACAACAATCAAAAGAAATTCAGGAAAAAGGAAATTTATTATTAGAAGAGTTAGAAGTGGAATGGGTACCGCATCCAAATTGGTTTTATCGCATCAGCAAATACACATTGCCTTTCATGAATCACGCATACATTCCCTCTACCAGGTTCTTGAATGAAATAAAAGAAATGCCAAATGATCTCGAAAATTATGTTTTAAAACCTTTGTTTTCTTTTGCAGGACAAGGCGTTGTAATTGATGTAACCCAAGCAGATATTGATAAAGTCAAGGATCCGGGAAATTGGATATTACAAAGCAAAGTAAAATATGCAGATGTTATTGTTACACCTGATATTTCTGCCAAAGCAGAGATCAGAATTTTTTATTTCTGGAAAGATGGTGAAGCCCGACCAATTGCTACCAATAACTTAGCCAGATTAAGCAAAGGCAAGATGATCGGTGTGCGATATAATAAAGATAAAGCTTGGGTTGGTGGCAGTTTGGCTTATTTTGAACAATGATATTCACCCGTTCTCATAAAAAATAAAGGCATTTATTTTATGCAACTTATTTTTGCCAACCAAATGTCAAAAGCATTGTTATCATTTTCATGAGAAATTTATTTATTCTAGTACTCATTTGTTTTTCAACACAAGTATTCAGTCAGGATAATTATGAAATTCAAGTGTATGGTTCTCAAACACAGGATAAGAACACTACTCAATTTGAATTACACAGTAACTTTACTTTTGACGGAGAAAAAAATGTAGTTGATGGCGTAAGGCCAACCTATCATGCATTGCATGAAACATTAGAGATTACACATGGCTTCACAGATAATTTTGAAATCGGTTTTTATTTCTTTACCAATTATACTGCTCCTTATGGGTATCAATATGTGGGTTCACATATTCGTCCGAGAATTATGGCTCCTGAAAAATGGAAATTACCCGTGGGCCTAAGTTTATCAATGGAAATTGGTTATCAAAAACCGGCATATTCTGAAGATACCTGGACTTGGGAAATACGCCCCATCATTGATAAACAATGGGGTAAATTTTATGCAGCATTCAATCCAACATTTGGTGTTGCATTAAAAGGAATGAATCAACACAGCACACCGGGTTTTGAACCGAATGTAAAAATAGATTATCAATTTTTTAAAACCGGAAGTTTAGGGTTTGAATATTATGGAGATACCGGCCCACTAAGTAATATGGAAACATTACCACAACAAAATCATGCATTATTTTTTGCGTATGATTTAGAAGATAATCCTAAATGGGAATTGAATATCGGTGCCGGTTGGGGCTTAACAAAAGCAACAGATCCATTTGTTTTTAAAACCATTGTTGGAAGAAGAATCAACTGGAAGAAAAAGAAAAAATAAAAAGCTTTTGAAAAATAATACACTTTCCAAAAGCTTTACTTTTCCCAGAGAATTATTTTGAACAACAATCACTGCTGCTGCAACAACCGTGTTTCGCATCTTTTCCTTTGCAACAACTCATATCTTCTTTACTGCAACAATCTTCTTTACAAGCTGTTTTGTCTTTACAACAACCCATCCCGTAAGCAGATGAACTTGATTTCTTAGTTGATATTCTATCATACTGACAGCAATCTTCCAATCTATTGTAAGCGGCATCTGTTGCTTTTACATCTTGTGTATCATAACCTGCTGATGCTATTTTTTGTTCTATTTTTCTATCAGATGTTTTTGCATCATTAAAACTTACAGAAAGTATTTTAGAGTCTTTATCCCAAACTGCTAAAGTAGCACCGGCAGACTTCGCTGCTGTCTCAATATGTTTTTTACAGGTATTACAATTCCCTAAAACTTTAATTTCTTCTTTAGTAAGAGTTAGTTGTGCTAAAGAAAATATCGAAAAGCATAAGAAGGATAGAAATAATATTTGTGTTTTCATTTTTTAGTATTTAAAAATTAATAATATTGAATAAATAATTCATTCAATCAAATACTCAAACAAAGTAAAAACTTAAGAAAAATATCAAATTCTAAAAATACAAATACGTAAATAAGTGTCTGGTTGAGAGATATCCGGCGGAGCAAGAATACTGAAATGCATCAGTTCATTTAAATAGAATGATGATGCAGTAGTAGTTTGATAAGATGAAGCAATTTCTTTAACTGGTGTATTAAAAGAAAAATCAGCATAAGAAGCTTTGTGATTGTCTTCTACTTTTAAATAATGATGCTCTGTTTTGCAGCAACCTTTATCCTGTTCTTTTTTGCAATCACATAAATTTGTTGCAAGCAAATCTAATTGCACAGAACTTATTTTACCCATGCAATAATGAACATTCATTACCATGCCGGAACTGATACAGAAATAAATGATTGCTACTATAAATGCAATGGATTTCTTCATGCTATTACAAAGATAAACAGATAATGCCCTAAGAAAATTTTGAGTTATAAATATTTGATGATTGGTAATAGTTTCTTTAATTAACGAATGTCCACCAAATACCAAAACGCAACCAAACTGTTTGAGATGGATACAAAGGCACTGTAAAATTGTATTTGCTTAATCCTGTTCCTAACAAAGTATTCAAATTTTCAAATCGAAGAAATGCTTTGAAGCTTTTGATACGAACATGAAAGAAAAAATTTATATCAGGCTTATTAGCTGTAACAAATGAATTCTGGTAAAAGAACTGACCGGTAAAAGGAGAATAATTGTCTGCATGATAATTACTGTAATAACGAAATTCAAGACCTGTGGATACATTTAAGTTAGTATAAAAATTACCCTCAAATGCAATTCTGTTACGGGTTAGCAAGAATGGTAAATTAACGGGTGCACCACCTGTTGTTTGTTGCAGATCTACTTCTGTATACCAATTCCAGTATCTCGATAATTTAAATGCTTTTTCGGCATGCACATGCAATACATTAAATAAAGTAGCATATTGCTTGGCAATAAAAAAACTATCGAAGTATGTATAATTATTTACTAAATAATATTCGCCGCTTAATTTAAAGGCTGCTTTCGGATTTTCATAAAGAGCAAATGCACGAATAATATTTTCTTTTCCAAAGTTGGCATGTTGCCGAACAGGGAAACTGGTTAACGGATCAAAAATAAATGAAGGCGTTCTGTTTACATTTTGAAAACCCAATTGTAAAAAGCCGATCTTCTTACTTAATTGCCTTTTTAAACTTATAAATGCTGCATAATCCCCTGCATTAAATCCATTTAAATATAATTTTCCGCTGGCTTCGATATCCCAAACATTATTTCTTGTTCTGTTTCTGTACTCGCCCAATACATACAAATTATAAAAATGATCTACTGAAGTATCATTAAAAGTTGCTTTTAAATTTTGAATACCTGCGCCTACTTTTGCAAACTGACTTAAATTAATCTTATCTGGAAAAGAGATCACACTAAACTCATTCGTTAAATTACTCCAGTTATCCTTAAAACTGATGGTATCATAGTTACCGGATGCGTTACCGGGAATAGTATAATTAAAGAATTTTTGATAAGAAGCAGAATCAGCATAATAATCATAAAAATTATATGAACTGCTGCTGAGTGAAATAGTATGCTCTAATCTAAGCCTGGGATAAAATAATTTAATGGTTACAGAATCTGTAACAATAGAATCTTTCTGTCCAAAGTCATAATGCTGTCTGTATAAAAAAGTATTTTGTTTATATACATTACCTGTTGTAATAGCTGTATTGGTAAAGGGATTTCGTGATGCAGGTCCGGCATTGCCTAATCTTGTTTGTAATTGATAGGGATCAGGCAATTGAATACTGTCTATGTAATTGGGATCTTGCAATCCACCATTTTCTGATGAAACATTTTTATTACTCAGGTAAATAAAAAATGCTTCATATCTTTTATTCAATGTTTGATAACGACCGGTGAAACGCATGTTATTCAAATTGGCATTACTTGTTCTATATTGACCAGGTGCATTACTAAATCGATATTCAAAAGAAAAATTAAAATTACTTTTCCTGTTTTGCGTATGCAAGATGTCAACCAACTGTTCCGAATTATTTCCCAATGCATAAGCCATTTCGGTATAAGGCCTTGTTGTTTGAAAGAAGCGAGTGGTTTCTATATTAAAATTGTAAAGGTCATATTGATGGAAACCCGCATCCCATCCTGCTTTCATTAAAGGACTAAATATCAGTGAATGTGAAGCCGTTCCAAAATTTCCTAAATTAACAGATGAATATGGTTGTGGAAATTTTTTAGAGAAATCATTAATAGAGGAATCTATTTTTCTTGTCCTGGTAGAATCAAAATATCTGTAAAAGATGGTCACTGAATCAGCATATTTATCTCTATGCTGTAAAGAGTCTCCCGTTTTGGTTGCTTTAATTGGTCTACCCTGACTATCATATTGGATCGTTGAAACAGAACCACCACTTTGCCCATAATTAGAAGTTTGGGCAGCAGTTTGAAGCACCGTTATTAATAAACAGCCAGCAATCAAACATAATAATTTATCTGCGGGTAAATTCATGCAATCAAAATATCCTGCAAATTAACAGTAAAGCTGTGAATGAAGTGATAAAAGAGTCTCTTCCTATCATTCAAATCCTCAAACTACTTTTGATAGTTCAGTAAATAATAAAGTCAGTTTAGGTTCGGCTTCTTTGGCTGCCTGCAATACTTCTTCATGTGTAATAACATTATGCTCTTCTCTAATACCTAAATCAGTTACTACACTTACCGCAAAAACTTTTATTCCGCAATGAACAGCGGCAATGGTTTCCTGAACTGTGCTCATGCCAACTACATCACTGCCAATGATCTTAATCATTCTGTATTCTGCATGTGTTTCGAAAGTTGGGCCGGTTACAGCAGTGTACACACCTTGATGAATAGGAATATCATTTGCTTTGGCAATAGACAATGCTTTATTGATGAGTGCTTTGTTGTATGGCTCACTCATATCCGGAAAACGTGTTCCTAATACTTCCTCATTCTTACCCATTAATGGATTAATGGTGAAGAAACTGATATGATCTTTCAATATCATTAAATCACCTACTTTATAGTCAGGATTTACTGCCCCTGCTGCATTAGATAATAATAAAGTTTCTATACCCAATAATTTCATTACACGAACAGGAAACACCACTTGCGATGGTTCATACCCTTCATAAAAATGAAAACGGCCACTCATTACTATAACTTTGGTGCCATCTAATTCTCCAAATAATAATTTACCTCCATGCCCTTTGACTGTGCTTACCGGAAAATGCGGAATCTCTGTATAAGGAATCGCTTGTTCCACTATAATTACTTCTGCTAAATTTCCCAAACCACTTCCTAAAACTATGCCCACTTTAGCAGATATATTTATTTTAGATTTTATATACGCTGCTGTTTCTTGTAATTGTTTCATCAAATCACTCATAATAAATTTGTTCTTTTAAATTAATACAATGTTTTATTATTCTTGCTACTCCATTCTTCAAACATTTTAATGGCTTCATTTCTTCCTAAACATTCAATGGCAATTTTTCTTTGCTGTAAGGGCAATGTAATTTCATGATATATTAAAGAATCGTCAAAACCAATATCTGCGGCATCTTGACGCGTATTGCCATAATAAATTTTAGAAGGTCTTGCCCAATAAATAGCCCCCAAACACATCGGGCAAGGTTCACAGGAAGTATAAATTTCACATCCTTCCAATTGAAAGGTTTGTAAATTATTACATGCATCACGAATAGCGGTCACTTCTGCATGTGCAGTGGGGTCATTTGTTGAAATAACTTTATTCGATCCTCTTCCAACAATCACATCATCTTTAACAATCACGCAACCAAAGGGGCCGCCTTCATTGTTTTGCATACCTTCTTTCCCAAGCTTAATCGCTTCCAACATAAATTTCATTTCTCTGTTCATACGCTCAACATTTATTAAAGCAATCTGCAAGAATAAAATTATTTCTGTTATTTACAATAGAAGTGAATAAAAAAGCCTCTTACATATAAGAGGCTTTATATCATTTCAAAGTAACTTATACTTGCGGTAAATCTTCAGGATGCTCAACCCTGTTATTTTTTAATATAGCCAATTGTTTTTTACTGAATGCTAATCTGGTAATAGTTACAAATAAAACAGGTACAATAAAAATGGCTAATAAAGTGGCTGCCAACATACCGCCTAATACTGTCCAACCGATGGTAGAACGTGCTACCGCGCCGGCACCTTGTGCAAATGCCAATGGCAATACACCTAATATAAATGCCATAGATGTCATGATGATGGGACGTAATCTTAATTTCACTGCATCTAATGTTGCAGGTATTACATCCATGCCATGATCTACTCTTTCTTTTGCAAACTCAACAATCAATATTGCATTCTTTGCAGCTAAACCGATTAATGTAATTAAACCGATTTGTGCATATACATTATTACTTAATGCAGGAATGAATGTTAATGTAAGGATAGCGCCGAATGCACCTGTTGGTACTGCTAATAAAACAGAAAATGGAACAGACCAACTTTCGTACAATGCTGCCAAGAATAAGAACACAAATAATAAGGAAAGAATAAAAATATTCGTTGCGCTGGAACCGGAGTTTACTTCTTCTCTGCTTAATCCGGAAAATTCATATCCATATCCTGCAGGCAAAACTTTAGCTGCTGTTTCTTTTAAAGCATCAATAGCTTGCCCGCTACTGTAACCGGGTTTTGGCGATCCATTAATTTCTGCTGTTCTAAATAAATTATAATGTGTAATAAGCGGCGCATTCTCAATTAATTTATAACTGATCAATGTACTTAATGGTAATAATTGTCCGGCCTGATTCTTTACATAAAACTGTTCTACATTTTTTATATCACCCCGATACAATGTATCTGCTTGTGCCACCACATGAAAATTTCTTCCGTAAATAGTAAAATCATTTACATACCTGCTTCCTAAAAATGTTTGCATGGTATTATATACATCAGATAATGACACACCTAACTTTTTACATTTATCCCTGTCCACATCTAATTGATAACCCGGTGTTCTTGCAGTAAAATAACTAAAACCACTTCCTATTTCAGGGCGCTTATTTAATTCAACTACAAAATTGTTCACTACTTTTTCAAAGGTCTTAATATCGTCATTACTTTCTTTTTGTTCTAATTCAAAAGTAAAACCGGCTGTTTGCCCCAAACCCTGAATAGCTGGTGGTTGTATGATACGGATACTGGCTTCCTTTACAGCAGCAAATTTTTTCTGCATTTCTGCAATGGTTGCCTGAATTTGTAATGATTTATCTGTACGTTCATCCCAAGGTTTTAATTGACAAAAGATCGTTCCGCTGTTTGATTTCGTTGCGAAGGTTACAACGTTCAATCCGCCTAATGCCGCAAAATGACCAACTGCAGGAATACTTTGTGTAATATTCATGATCTTATTCAATGCATCTAAGCTTCTTGCTGTAGAGGATGCTTCAGGTAATTCATACGTAATATATAAACGCCCCTCATCCTCTGTTGGAATAAATGCAGTAGGTTTATTTTTAAATAATATTCCGGTACCTGCATATAAACAAAGCAATAGTATTAATGCAAACGGTGCTGCTTTAATTACGCTTCGTACACCATTGGTATAAGAAGCAGTTGTTCTGGCAAACCATTGATTGAATACAAAAAAGAATTTATTGATGCCTCTGGATGATTTATCTAAATGCATCGGTTTTAACATCAAAGAACATAATGCAGGTGTTAATGACAATGCTATAAATGCAGAGATCAATACAGAGATAGCAATAGTAATAGCGAATTGTTGATACAATCTTCCAACAATACCGGGAATAAATCCTACAGGAATAAATACTGCAGCCAATATTAATGCAATAGCAACAACGGGACCCGAAATATCTTTCATGGCTTTATACGTTGCTTCTTTTGCACTTAATTTTTCATGATCGATATAATGTTGAACGGCTTCTACCACTACAATCGCATCATCCACTACAATACCAATGGCTAATACAAAGCCAAACATGGTCAATGTATTAATGGTAAATCCTAACGGAATAAAAACAGCGAATGTACCGATGATAGAAACAGGAATTGCTAATACCGGAATTAATGTAGCTCTCCAACTTTGCAGAAATAAGAATACAACAATGATTACCAATCCCAAAGCTTCCATTAAAGTTTTCTCCACTTCATCAATAGAAACTTTTACAACTGATACTGATTCAAAGGGAACAACATAATCAACATCTTTAGGAAAAGATTTTTTTAATTGATCCATTGCTTTGTAAACACCTTCTGCAGTTTCTAATGCATTACTGCCTGGTGCCTGATACACCAATAAATAAGACGCTCTTTTGCTATCAACAAATGAATTACTTGCATAACTGAATTTACCCAATTGTGCACGTGCCACATCTTTTAAATAAACAATAGAACCCCTATCAGGACTGCTTCTTACAATAATGTTATTGAATTGATCTTCCGAACTTAACCGGCTATTGGTTAAAACAGAATATTCAAACGATTGCACATTGTTTTGCGGTGGCGCACCAACTGTACCTGCAGCAACTTGTAAATTTTGTTCCTGCAATGCATTCACTACATCATTCGCAGTTAATCCTAATTGAGCCAATCGATCAGGCTTTAACCAAATACGCATACTAAAATCATCGGCACGAGAAAAAATATCTCCTACTCCTTTTACGCGCAATAAAACATCTCTCACAAAAATATTGGCATAGTTGTCTAAAAATGGAACAGTATGTGTTCCATTGGGTGCATAAATAGCCACCAACATTAATATGCTTGGATTTCTTTTACGTGTTACAACACCCAAACGTTTTACATCATCCGGCAATTGAGGTGTTGCAATACCTACACGGTTTTGAACATCTAATGCTCCATTGTTTACATCCGCACCAACGTTATAAGTAACGGTAATCGTTGATCTTCCATCACTGGTACTGTTACTTTGCATATAAGCCATGCCGGGTGTACCATTAACTTGTGTTTCAATGGGTGTGGTTACTGTTTGTTCAACCGTTTGTGCATCTGCACCATTAAATGTTCCGGTAATTTGTACTGTTGATGGAGTGATATCAGGATATTGACTGATAGGTAAATTTATCAATGCCAAAACACCTACCAACACAATGACCAATGAAATAACGATGGCTGTAACAGGCCGGCGAATAAAAGTATTTGCGATCATAATTTTTTACAATTGATTTTATTTTCCTTTTGCAGGAGCTAATAATACACTGGCGCCATCTCTTAATTTTTGAACGCCATCCACTACAATTTTCTCTCCATCGTTCAAACCATCTTTAACAATAATTTTATCATTCAGTTTTGCGCCCAATTGAATTTTACGCTGACTCACTTTGCTGCTATCATTTACCACATATACAAAATATTCTCCCATCTGTTCCACCACAGATTTAAATGGTGCCAATAAAAAAAGATCATTGGTGTTATTATTCTTCACACGCACATTACAATTCAATCCAACTTTTAATAAATTATTTTTATTAGGAAAGACCAATCGCACTTTAATGGTTCCGGTTTGCGGATCAATAGCACGATCAATTAAACTGATGCTTCCAATATTTGCATAGACAGAATTATCGGGCAATTGCAAAGTAAAAACTGAATCAGTTGTTTTTGCCGGATGCATATACAATTGCGTGAACTTAGGAATATCTTTTTGTCCGATTGCAATATCAACAGCCATTGGATCATTGGATGAAACAGTATTTAATAAAGTTTGATTGGCTGTTACCAATGCACCCATTTTCACTTGCGATAAACCAATTGTTCCATCAAACGGCGCATAAATAACTGAATATTTTAAATCTGTTTCAACTCTTGCAGCATTCGCTTTTGCAGCAGCCACTTGCATTTTAGCCGATTGAAGATCTGTCAATGCGTGATCTACAATTTGTTTAGCTATTGCATCTTTCTTTAATAAATCATTATACCGATCTGCATCTTGTTGTGCTTTATCCAATGCAGCTTTTGCAACATTTAAATTGGCCATTGCCTGATCATAATTCGCTTGATATTGCTGGCGATCGATATCATACAATTTCTCCCCTTTGCTAACATGCGCACCATCTTGAAAATAAATACCGGTGATATAACCGGTTACTTGTGCACGCAAATCAACCTGATTTAAAGCTGCTACTGTTGCAGGATATTGATCATAATAAATAGCAGATTCTTTTTTGATCTGATAAATATTTACCGGAGTAGGTGGTGGTGCTTTTGGCGCTTCGGGAGTTTTATTTCCACATGATGTGATGATCATATTTGCTGCAACGAACACAAATAATACAAGTACCTTATTTTTCATATTGAGATTATATTTATAATTTGATGAGTTGATAAATTAATATTGAATGGTGCCCAATGCTTTTTGAACATCGATCTTACTTTGCAATAATTGATATAAGGCAGTATAATAATTTAATTGTGCTGTTCGCAGATCGCTTTCTGCAATAATCACATCCAAATAAGTTTTTACGCCGGAATTATATTGCAAACGAATAGTTGTATAGACATCGTTGGCCAACAACACATTGTCTTTTAATGCAGCATAATTAGCTAAGTTACCTTTATAGGAAGCCAATGCCAGCGCATATTGTGCGTTGATTTTGCTTTTTACAGAGATCATATCCCAATCCACTCTTTTCAATTGCAACTCGGCCTGCTTAATTTGATTGACTCTTTTATTTCCCTGAAAGATTGGCATTGACAATTGCAAACCGATATAAGAACTAGGATAAACAGGATTGTATAATTTTCCAAAACTAGTATTGAGATAATTAAAGTTATACGCCCCAAATGCAGATACTGTTGGAATGTAACTCCACTTATTATATTGCAAATTGGCTTGTTGTAATTTTTGTTGTGTTTGTAATAATTGATATTCGATTCTGTTTTGATACACTACTTGTTGTGCAGTATCAATAAAAGCTTCTTTTTCCATGGCACTGCTATCATATTGCAAAGGAAGAATGCTGTTATCCGGATAGCCCATCAATTGTTTTAATAAAGCTAACTTGGCTGATAACAGGTCTTGTATTTGCTTGCGTTCTGCTTTCGCATTGTTCAAGGAAATGGTGGCTCGTTTATAATCTGTTTTATCTACAATACCACTCTGGTACTGATTGTATGCATCTTTCAAACTTTTATCTAAGCGAATAATATCTTCATCCAATACATTAATTTGTTTTTGAGTTAGCAACACATCATAAAATGCTTTGCTAACATTTACTACCACATCGATCTTATTACTAACAGTAGATTGTTTAATTTGTTTGCGCACATCACTGGCTGTTCTGTTAGCCAATAAAAGATCTCTGGTAAAAATATTTTGCATAACACCCAAACCAAAAGTTGAATTATTATAGGTTCCGCTTTGTACTACGTTACCTCCAAAATAAGTGCTGGGTAATTGAAAAAAATTCTGGATATTGTAATTGAAGTTAAGCTGTGGATACCAATCGCCTAATTTTGTTTGAATACCTTTTTCAGTAATGCTTTCATCAATCAATGATTGCTGTACAGTTGGTTGATGCAATAAAGCATATTGCACGCAATTATTTAAAGTGGCGCTCTGCAAAACAGAGTCATTGCTGCTTTGCGAAATACTTTTGTTGGCTGTTGCAAATTCAAAAACAACAAAAAACAACGAAATATAAATCTTCCTCATATTTTATAAAATATATGAAATGTACAAAACGGAATCAATCACTACAACTATTCTATACAATTGTTTGGCAAAATAGTAGTAATGATTTTGAAGTTTACCTGAGAAGGCAAAAGTAATAGTTTGAAAAACAGATATGATAAGGATTTTGTTTATTGGGCGAATTCAAAACGAATTTTACCGAAAAAGTAAATGAAGAAGCTGTACGCTTTTGTTTTTTTTGATATATCATCACTTGTTAGCAACCATTAATGTGAATTAACCGTGAACAAATTAGCGTGTTATGTTTCTGTTAAGCGCACTTTTTGAGAAAGAAGCTTTTACTAAAATATAAATTAAGTTGCCATATGAGGGTCGTCACGAAATTCCAATGGGCCGTTGCCAAAAGTGATATAATAACATAGAAGTATTTGAATTATGGAATGGTGAAAACAAATTGGTAACACTTTCCATCAATCTATTTTCGCAAACAGCAAAAGTAGAATGTGCCAACTACAGAAGAATTTTTAAGATTGAGAAAAAAGGTTTTCTTCAAAATAAAACAATCATCAAAAATGAACATGGAATTAAGATCGGTTATTTGCATTTAACGCCCTGGTTCAGCAATGAAGGGTTTATTAATTTTAATGACGAACATTTTTATTATTCCACTCAGAATAACTCTTTAGCAGAATTGGTTATTTATAAATCATCAAAGAAAAAACCATTATCAATCTGCAGCTTAAAAAGCAATGATGGCAGTACTTCTATTCATTTTTAAAAAACAAAAGAAATTGAAAAAAATTCTTGCTTATTAATGGCACTGTGCTGGTTTTTATTGATGCCCATTGCAAAAGAAAATGTTTTAGAATATGCGGTATAATAAAAAATTAATTGTTAATTGGCTGTAATAAAATCAGGACTCTTCACATACTGACTGTTATACTTAAACTGAAGATTGGTATTAAAGTCTATTCTAAAGGGAGCCATATTCGTTGTGGTTCTTGGAAAATAACTAAAACGCAATTCCATTGTCCCAAAAATTAAGTTCTCATTTCTACTTCTTAATCCAGCAGAGATACCTGTATATCCATCACTTTTAGTAATGGATGCACCGATAGGTTTTAAAAAACTAAGACTACTGCCGATAAACGGAGCAAACCGAAAACCAACTAAAGATCTGCTGTTAAAGAATACTGTTTCCTGCGTGATAGTGCCTCTTCCATTAGCATTGACTATTCCTGTATTGCTGAACAGCGGTAAGCCATAAGTGCTGGATAATAACAAAGGACCATTCAATAAAGTATTGAATTGTGTTGTGATACTTGCACTAATATAAGTTCTTTGATTCCAATTTGCACTTAACTTTTTGAGTCTTGAAAAATAATTTAGTGAGGCCAATACATTTGCATCTTCGGCAGAAGAACCATACCAATAAGTACCTGCTTTAAAAATATAGTTGAAATAATTTCCTCTTTTTGTAAAAAAATATCTTTCTATATCCAATGAAGAAAACATTCTGGAGCGATCTTCTTTATTGGTCCAACCTCCAATAAAAGAGGCATTGATACCTTGAGGTACATCCTCATTTCTTCCAAAACCATAAATATATTTTGTTTTATAAAAATCTTGTTGAAACAAAGTAAATGAACCTAAAACACCGGTAATGTTTGCATACAGGAAATTATAATTACCAATAAATTTTTGAGGTATCTCAATAAAATGTTGATTCAGGAAACGCAAAGCAACAAATCGTCTCAATCTTGATTTCAGATTTTTATATAATGACCGAACAGTTCCTAAATTATAACCGATCCATCCATCAACATTATTAAATTCATATTGAAAAGTGCTATTGTATAAAGAATCACTTCGATACATATTTTGTGTTTCATGATGAGAGAACTGAACATTAAATGTGTATGATGAATAGGTGCTTACAAAGTTTTTATTGATAGTTAGATAGGTATAATTTTCTTGCCGGCCTCCTGCATTAAAAGTGGGTGCATAAGTTTGATATCCGGCACCCACATCCGTGAAACTACCGCCAATATTGCGTTTCAGAAAATCACCACCTGTTCCAAGTGGTTCTTTTCGGGTGTTATCATAAAAAGATTTTACATCCAATCTGTTGCCGCTACCAATCAAATTATCTTCACTCAAGGTTAACTCACCGCTATTTTGATCGAACACATTGGCAGTTCCTCCAATAGAGAATACATCTTTGGTTACAATAAAAACATTTACTTCACCGGATGTTTTATTTACCGGCAGCAAAATTATTCTCGCATCTTGCAAATAAACCTGATCACGTAAATATTTTTCGTTTTCAGAAAACAATTCAGGAACTACATAATCACCTTCTTTAAAAAAAAGATTATTATAAATAACTTTTGCAGCAGTGGTGCTATGAAATTTTTCTGAAAGTGTTGTAAGAAAATCCTTATTAACCGTATCTAAATTATTTACAGAACCACCTAATCCCAATTGTGTTAATTGAATATTTTTAATCTTATACCCTTTGTATTTATTGTATTGATTCTCACTTTTAATAATCACTTTATCAGTGGAGTCTATAAAAGACGAATGACTGATACTCTTACCCAATTTTCCCAGTAGTCCTTTTTGTTTAGCAAGAAAAAAAACATCTTTTTTTAAAGTTGAATCTTTTTGTGCAACTGAATGATTTGGAAACAATAATAGTATTGCAAAAAAAAGACAGCAACATATACAATTCAATCTATCAAGCAATATTTTAAAAAAAGCAATCAAAGTAATTGGATTGATGAGATTGTAAATATCTATAAACATTTGATATGCTGCGTCTCAATAGTTTCTTAAAATAAAAAGAGGAGCAATAAATGCTTCTCTTTTTATCTAAACCCCAAATTCAAACTACCATTTATTGATGCAAAATGATTGTTCCGAGATTAACTGTATTAGCGTTATTAATTGTAATATTTGTAATGGTTGTATCCTTATAACCATTGTATGAATGGAAATTGGCGGAGTATGTTCCATTTTGTAATCCGCGAATTTTAAATTGTCCCGTTGCTCTGTTAGCAATAGCATAAACTGTATCCGAAGAATTATATACTGTAACAATTTCCGGCCATGCAGCATCTGGAGAAATTATTCCTGCAACTGTTCCAGTCTGACTAACAATAAATGCAGTTAAGAATGGACTTAAGTAATAGGTTGATCCTATTTGAATGATTGATCTCTGCACATTAAAGTCTAACCACAATCTGTATGAATTACTTGCAAAATGTTGAAACTCTCCACCGTTTAATTTTACCAATACATAAGATGGTGCGCCGGGTGGCAATTGCAATGGATAGCTAACACTATCTTTTACAATAGAACTGTTAGTACCTAAATCAATTTTAATTAATCTAATGCTACCAACAGGAACGGTTGCCGAGGCAAATGCTGTATCAACACCATTTTGTAATTGCAACAAATCATACACACCGGCTGAAACAGAAAGATTCTCCCAAATTAAAGTGGAGTCGGGTTTTGGGCCACCGGCACCGATTGAATTCCAATTACATCCATCATGCATTCGTGTATTCTTTGAAGTATCAACCAAAACTTCCACAGATTTTACATCCAGATAAACATGGTTGTAAAAACCCGGTGCATCAGTCAATAATAAAGAAACGTTTTGTGTGCCTGCCGGGGCATCGGCAGAACTACTTTTACTGCATGCAACAATAATTGTGGATACAGTGATAGCTGCAATAGCTACTGAAAAAAGGACTCTAGTTTTCATAATAATAAATGTTTTAAAGTAGCAGTGGAACTATAGCAATATTTTTTAAAAATGAAACAATCAACAACTCCTATAATCTTATAAGATTCAAAAAGCTGCTTCATGTTTACCAAAAAAATGTTAAAGGATTTTGAAGCAATGCATACTAATAAAAAACAATAGTCTTATCCAACAGTTAAGAAATATTATCTTAGCGCAACATCATAATTAAATATTATTGCATTTTGAAATTGTATCAAAGAATCTTCATCACGTTTATTTTGTGTTTTTGTTTTTTCTATTCATCCATTGCACAGGACTCAACACATCAATCATCAGATCAAAATAATTTTACAAAACAGAAAGATTTGATTGATATTATTTTAAGCATCATTAAAAAAAATGCCGCGAAAAGAGTTTCAGATGATCAGAAAAAAGACAACAAATTGCATGTTTCCGGCTCTCCTGCAATTGAATATTCCACACAAACCGGATTAGCATTTAATACCACATTCAATTTTGCTTTTTATACCAGCACACATCCGGAACAAAATATTTCTTCTGTTTTGGTTGCACCAGCTTATACCCAAAAACAACAAATCATTATTCCGGCGCAACTTTCTATTTGGTCGAAAGACAATAAGTATAATTTTATTGGTGATTGGCGTTTTATGAAATATCCTGAAGATACTTATGGCTTGGGCGGATATTCTCAATATAACAATGGATATAAATTGAATTATAATTACGTGCGCTTTTATCAATTTGTTGTTAAAACCATTGGTAAAGATTTATATGCCGGAATAGGATATCAATTAGATAATCATTGGAACATTCAGGAATTGGCAGTTCCTGCAGGTTATATAACCGATTTTCAGAAATATGGATTTAACAGCAGTTCAAGATCATCCGGTTTATCAGTAGATTTTTTATACGATAACAGAAGAAATTCTATCAATCCGGAAGGTGGCTTTTATAGTAATATAGTATTACGCCAAAATATGCAATGGATTGGCAGTGATCAAAATTGGACTGGTTTATTAATTGATGTAAGAAAGTTTATTCGTTTATCCCCCCACTCAAAAAATATTTTAGCATTTTGGAGTTATAACTGGTTAACCTTAAGTGGTCATCCTCCCTATCTTGATTTACCAAGTAATGGATGGGACACCTATGGAAATACCGGAAGAGGTTATCCGCAAAGTCGTTTTAGAAGTAATAATATGATTGATCTGGAAACAGAATATCGGTTTGCTATTTCAATAAATGGATTAATTGGCGGTGTTGTATTTGCCAATGCAGAAACTTATTCCGAAGTAAGCAACAATAGTTTTCAAGTGATACAACCAGGCTATGGCGCCGGCTTACGATTAAAGTTCAATAAATTCTCTCGTACCAATATTTGTATCGATTACGGATTTGGCGCACACGGATCAAGCGGATTATTTTTAAATTTAGGTGAAGTATTTTAGTGTATTTTTATTTTATTATTTATCAGCTCAACTGTTAGTATGAAAAAGATTATTTTCAGCATTCTTTTAATGCAATTCATTGCTCTATTTTCTATTGCACAAGATGATTTAGAAAAAGTTAGAAAAGAATTTGAAGATTTATCAAGCGGTAAAAATGGTATCCCTTATGGTAACAATCTTCCTGCCGGAAAGTATTATGATATTCGCGGATTTAAAATGTATTGCGAAATTTACGGAGAAGGTCAACCATTATTGATTATACATGGTAATGGTGGCTCTATCAACAATTTTGTAAAACAAATTCCTTTCTTCGCAAAAAAATATAAAGTGATTATTGCTGATAGCCGTGCTCAAGGCAAATCGAAAGATAATGGCGATTCATTAACTTATGAAATGATGGCA
>Ga0164296_1001835_pt1 | contig 21875 bp, 16 predicted proteins | sample GEODES057metaG_FD_113533 | JGI IMG/M metagenome (GOLD analysis project Ga0164296, IMG submission 113533) | Dystrophic lake water microbial communities from Trout Bog Lake, Wisconsin, USA - GEODES057 metaG | ecosystem: Environmental > Aquatic > Freshwater > Lake | place: USA: Trout Bog Lake...
AGCCGCTGGCCGCGAACATCCCCTGCGCGGTCGCCCCGGCGCCGGTCGCTTCCAGCCGGGTCAACTGCCCGGCATCGGCATCCGGCCCCTCGAACGCGTCGAACGGAAACCCACGCAGCCCGGCATAGCCCGGCACCTCAAGCTGCATCCCCAGCACCCCGATCCCGCCAGAAACGCTTGGCGTGCACATAAAGCGGAACCGGACCGGATGGGTGCCAGCGTTAATCTGCGCAGTCCCACTCAGCACCATCTCGCCACCACGCTGCGCCCAGGCAGGCCCGCCGGCCAACAGCGCCAGCACCAACAACACTCTGCGCATGGCGCGGTCTTTCCGAAATAAAATCCGTTTTCGTGCACTATCGCGAGAGGTTGCTTCAGCCGAGCGATGAAATTGCCCGATAAAACAAAAAAACGAGCGTGCGATCGGCCTGCGCAGCTTCATCAATTTCAAACGATCGCGCGCTAGGTATAATCCGTCAACCGGCGCCGCAAAACCGCGCGAAAGCTGGCCCCTCCCACCGGCTTGGTCAACACAGCGTCCAACGCGCGGCGGAAGGCACGGCGATGGTCAGCAACAACATCCAGATTGTCAGCCAAGGTGCCCAGGCCACCACCGTGGCGGCAAACGCAGTTTCCAAGGCAGCCACCACGCAGGCGGGTCAGGCTCGCACGTTGCGGCAGGAAGTTGACAACGTCCTGAGCGATCTCAAGGCATCGTAAAACGATCACGCGGCCCGGCCTGCATCCCGCAGGCTTTGGGCCGCCCCGTTGCAGGCTCAAAGCCTGCAACGGGGCACAGCGAAGGGTTAGTTCGCCCGGCGAGCGCCCCGCCGCCGCAAGGCCAATCCAATCAAGCCGCAGCCCATCAGCGCCAGTGAGGCAGGTTCCGGCGCCGGGGTTGTCGTCGAAGTCGTGGCGACACCAAGGTCCAGAACCGTCGGGTAATAGGGGTCGACGCCATTAAAGCCGACCCATAACGCGTTCACGGTTGACAGTGTCACCATCGTGCTGGCGCCGGTCGCAATGAAGGTAATCTGGTCGGTAATCGCCGAGATCATGCTGTCGGAATTCAGGATGCCACTGCTGGCCACGTCCGTCGCGCTCAAACCCCAGTCATACGAAGACCCGTGCAGCACCTCGGCAAAAAAGCTGTATTCATGCCCTGCCGTCGTCGCAATGGTCTGGCTCAACGTCGTGTTGGCAGCAAGGTTGACCGCGAAGCAACAGAAGAAATTGCTGGATGCCGCCCCGGTTCCGCCCAGGGTCCAGTTCGCGGAATAGGCGCTGAAAGTCGGGTTTTGAATCAGGTTCGCCTGCGCGCGTGTCGGCGCCGTAAAAGCCACCCCGAAAGCCAGCATCGCCACCAACGCCAGTCGCATACACCAGCCAAGCGCCGTCCGCCGTTCACTGGGTGTACGATGCCGATCGGTGTAGATGCCGCCTGCTAAAATCTCTGTAGACATGCTAGTACCATTTTCCCCAGTTTGCTCACACCATCGCGATGCACGCCACGAAAAGGCAAATTTCGTGCCAGAAAAATTTTGCAACCAAGATCAATTATTTAGATTCGGCGCATTATTAAAAAATTCCAAACTGTAAAATTTTCCAACACTGCCGCCCCGCATCGCCCCCCGATCATTTCACCCGCACCGCCGCTCGGCTCGCCGCCCCTTCCGCATCCAGCACTGTCACCCGGTAAAACCCCGGCCCCGTCGGCAACCAGGCCGCCTCCCGCCGCGCCGGATCGGCCGGGAGCGGCGCCCCATCGACCAAAAACACCAGCGGACGCCGCCCACCCATTGCCCGCAGCGTCACTGGCCCATCAGCCGACAGCACCGCCCCCGGCGGCGGAAACAGCAACCGTAACGCGTCCGCCGCCTCCGCATGCAGCCCGCCGCGCGGTTCCGGCCGATACGTGGGCGGCGGGTCGCGCGGTGCTGGCGGCAGCAAATCGAACACCCGCGCGAGCAGTGGCAACGCCAGCCGCGCTCCGGTCGCCCCTGGCAGTGCGGTGCCATCCGGCCGCCCGATCCAAACCCCCACCACGTTTCGCCGGTTAAACCCCAGCGCCCAGGCATCCCGCCCGCCCCAACTGGTGCCGGTTTTCCAAGCCACCCCCACCGGCCCCCGCTCGGGGAAGGGCTGCGTCAGCACCGCCGCCACCGTCGCCGCTGCGCGCGGCGCCAAAAACGGCAGCGCCTCCCGACCATCCGCCTCGGTCAGCCGTAATTTCACCACCGCGCCATCGGTCGCCAGCGCCGCATACAGCATCACCGCCTGCCGCAGATCGATCCCCACCCCCCCCAGCGCCAGCGGCAAGGAGGGATTGGCATGCGGCGGCAACCGTAACTTCACCCCCGCCGCCCGCAACCCGGCGGCAAATCGCAACGGCCCCACCTGCTCCAGCAACGCCACCGCCGGCAGGTTGAGCGACCGCCGCAACGCCTCTGCCGCCGTCACGCTACCGGCAAACCCGCGATCGAAATTCTCCGGCGCATAGGTGCCAAACCGACGCGGCAAATCCCCGATCACCGTCCCCGGTGCCGCCAACCCCGCCTCAAATGCCATCGCATAAATAAACGGCTTCAAGGCGGAGCCCGGCGACCGAATGGTCCGGGTCAAATCCAGCGTCCCCGCCCGTGCCTCCCCGCCGCTACGCCCGCCCGAGGTGATCGCCAGCACATCGCGCGACCCCGCGTCCGCAATCACAATCGCCAGCGACGCCCGTTCCGGCAGCCCATCGAGGCTGGTATCCGCCAGCCGCTCCAGCGCCTCCTGCAATGGCAACGAAATCGTCGTCGCCACCAACGTCGCGCCACCCAACCCGGTCAACGCCAGCCGGGCATGGCGCGGCAAAGCCATCCGTGCGACCGGCACCGGTCCCGTCGCCACCCCCCCGCCCGCCCGCAAAATCCCGTCCCGCAACGCCTGCACCCGCCCCGCATGTCGGTCCGGCCGCAACGCTTCCGGTCGGCGCGGAATGGCTACCAGCAACGCCGCCTGCTCCGCCTCTAGCAAGCGCGACGGCACCCCGAACCAGGCCAGAGACCCCGCCCGCACCCCTTCGAGATTGCCCCCCATCGGCGCGAGCGTCAGCCAGAACCCCAGGATTTCCCGCTTGCTGAACCGGCGTTCCAACTGCACCGCCCGCGCTGCCTCAATCACCTTGGCCCGCCAACCGCGCGGCCGCGGCTCCAGCAACCGCGCCACCTGCATCGTGAGCGTGGACCCGCCGGACACAATCCGTCCCGCCCGCAAGTCCTGCCACGCCGCCCGCAGCAAACTCAGCGGATTAATCCCGAAATGCTGCCAGAAATGTCGGTCCTCGGTCGCCACCAGCGTCTCGATCAGCACCGGCGCCACCGCGTCCACATCGGTGCGAAACCGCCATACCCCGCCCGGCGCCGGCAACACCGCCAGCGTCCGCCCGTCGCGCGCGGTCAATTCGGTGCCACTCACCGCCAAGCGGGACAAATCCGGCGGCAACATCTGGTCCAACCTGTCCAGCCCTATCCCCACCAAGGCCAAACACGCGCCGCCGATCAGCCATCCCCGCATCGTCACGGGGCGCCGATCGTCGCCCGTCCCGCCGCCAGCCGCGCCAGCATCGCTGGCCGATACATATCGACCACCTCTGCGCCCGGCAGTTCGAAACGCCCCACCGAAACCGCCCGCAACCGCACCGCCACCCGCAACTCCCGCGTGTCCTTGCCCAGGGTGCCGATCGCCACGAACCGATCATCCGCCGCCGGCTGAATATCCGGGTGCGACAATTCACCCAGCCAGTCCAACCCGTCTTGCGCCCCCTCGCCAAATCGCCCGGCCACTTCCCAGCCAGCCGGCAAGCCCTGCGTCACCGCCAGCAAATGGTCCTGCGTATCCTCCGCCCGCGCTTCCAGCAGCAGCACGAAGCTGTCATTCTGCCGCACCGTCGCCACATCGAGCGGCACCCCGGCCAGGCTGAAAAACCGCCGGCGGATTTGCAGCCCGTTATGCCCCGCCGGCGGCGCCACCACCGGCACGCCAGAGACCGCCACGCTCTGCCAGATCGGCGCGCTGCCCTGGTTGCGCAAGTGCGCCGGCCCGGGCAACGGCACCGTGATCGTCGGCGCTGGCGCCAGCCGGCTGCCATCCAACGTCGCCTCCACCGGCTGCAACCCGCGCCCCAAAACCGCCGCCGCCGCCACCGCCCAGGCCTGTTCCTGCGTCGTCGTCGTCTCCGGCCGCAAATCGGCTCCCGGCAACCTGGCCGCCAGCGCCGTCAACCGCTCCGGTAACAGCCCGCTTTCCGCCAGCAACACCGCAATCGCCAACTGGTCTCGCGCCGCCGTGCCGTAATCGGCGCCCCAATCATGCCGCATCGGCGCATCCAGCGCCGCCCGGAACAACGCCTCCGCCCGCGGCGCGTCATGCGCCAAGGCCAACGCTGCCGCCACCTGCGCCCGCGCTAGCGGCGAGGGCAATTTCTCCGGCCGCTCGGCCAAAATGCGCGCCGCCCCCGGCCGCCCCTGGCCGGCCAAAGCCAGCACATACAGCCGATACGCCTGGGCTGAGAGTTGCTCGGCCGCCTCGCCGGATTGGTTGGCCGCTTCCTCGCCCAGGTTTTTCAACGCCGCCGCCAGCCCCACCGGCGGCACAAAGCCGCCGGACTGGCGCACCCGCAGCAGAAACTCGGTGGCATAGGCCGTCAACCACGGCGCCGCCTCATCATTCGCCCGCCACAGCCCGAAGCTGCCATCGTAGCGCTGATGGTCCAGCACCGCCGCCACCGCGCGTTGCAGCTTCGCGCTCCGGTCCGCCCCAGCCACTGCCCCCTCCGCCAGCCAGGTCAGCGGCAGACCCCGGCTGGTCACTTGCTCCAGGCAGGCAAAGGCGTAGTCATCCAGCGCCCGCATCAACGCCGCCGCATCATAGCGCACCCGGCCGCCCAGGCTCGCCGTCGCCACCGCCGTGCCCGGAATAAACCGCGCCAGATCCGGCGCCAGTCGCACCTCCGCCCCCGGCGCCACCTCCGCCCCGGCCACTGCCGTCACCGCCCCGCGCGTAGTGCGGATCACCAGCCGATAACTGTGCACGGCCTGGAACCCGTCCGGCCCGGCCACCTCCAGCCGCACCACCCCGGTGCCGGTGCCGGTCGCCCGCAGCGCGCTCAGCGGCAAGGCCTGCGCCCCTTTGGCCAGGGTCACGCTCAACCGTTCCGGCCCGGCCAACTCCAACGGCCCGGTCACGCTCAACCGTGCCACCGTTTCGCCGTCGGACAGGTCGAGATTGTGCAACAGCACCGCCAGCCGCGCCTCATCCCCCGGCGCCAGATAGCGCGGCAACAGCGCCTCGGCCACCAGCGGATCGCGCACCACCATCGCCTGGCTCGCCGCCCCAATCCGTCGGTCGGCCCAGACCACCGCCATTAACCGCACCTCGCCGGCAAAATCGCCGATCTCCAGCGGAAAATGCGCCACCCCGTCGGCACCGGCCTGCACCGGTGGAAAAAACCGGCTCAAAATCCGGTCCGGGTCATCGCGCGGCAGTCCGCCGAACTCATCGCCACCCTGGCGCAGCACCGTCGCCGGCGCGTCCGGTGGCGCGATCAGCCGGCCCCAATCGTCGCGAATATCCAGGCCCAGCATCCGCCGACCGAGAAAATGCGGCGCCGGGTCTGGCGATTCAAACCGGGTCAGCCGCAAAATCCCCTCATCCACCGCCGCCAAACTCACCCAGGCACCGGGCGCCGTGCGCACCGCGATATCGGTCCGCCCACGCGGCGCGGCGCGGGCAGGGGCCTCGACCGTGGCCGCCAGTTTGCGCGCCGAGGGATCAGTGCCCACCCATACCAGGCCAATCGCCCGCCCCGGCCGCGCCGTCTCCGCCCCGGCGCGGAACACATGCACCGTCACATAAGCCCCGGGCCCCCAATCCTGCCCAACCGGCACCTCCACATCCGCCCCCTCGGCCGGCACGTGCAGGGTGCGCACACTATGCACCCGGTCGCTCAACACCAGCACGCTGGCCTCGCCGGCAAATGGCGGCACAATGTGGATTTTCACCGTCTCGCCGATCGCCGCCACCTTGCGGTCGGCGGACACATCTACCCGGTCCGGCACGTCCGGACTGTCGGAGGACGCCCATCCGGCACGAAACCGATACGATGTTGCCGCCATGCCGCCGATTTCCGCGAGCTCGATCCGGTAGCGGCCAAAATCCAACCGGCGCGCGATATGCAGCGCCTCCCCGGCCGGCAGGCTAACCTCCGCCGTTTCCAGCGGTTCGTCCTTCCACACCGTCTCATACCGCGCCAGCCCGTTGCGGCTCACCAACCGCCAGTCCGGCCGCTCCCGCACCAGCCGCAACCGCGCTTGCAGTGCCGTCCGCGCCCCATCCGGCGCAAACGCGGCCACCTCGAAGCGCGCCTCGGTTTTGGCATCCACCGCATTGTCGGCGAAGAGCGGCTTCAGCCCGATCAACTTGCCATCTGCCCGCACCGGCAGATCAAGATGCGCCGCCACCGCCCGCCCGGCCGGATCGGTTACTGCCACACTCACCGACGCCTTCAACGGCATCGTCACATCCGGCAGCCGGCCCAGCACCAACGGCAACTGCGTCCGCCCATCCGCATCGGTCGCCGGCATCGCGATCGCGCGGTCCACCGGCACATAGGTCTCGTTGGCCAGCCCCACCTTCCAGCCCACCAACGCCGGAAACGGGGCCAGATCCGGCACCAGCTTTAGCACCGCGCTGGCGGACATGTGGGCCGCCGGCGCGCCGTATAAAAACCGCGCGTTGATCTCCACCGTCTCGGCTTTGCCCACTGCGAGAAAGCCAGGCAGCGCGCCCGGTTCCACCGCCAGCCGCTCGGGCGTGAAGCTATCCACCTTGAAGACGGCGCGACCAATCGGCGGCCCGTCCGGCTCGGTGCGCAATTCCACCGTCCAGGTGCCAGATGCCGCCCCGGCGGACAGCGTCACCGGCAGGTTGATCGCCGCCCCGCCGATGCGTGGCGGCGCGGTTTCGCTGAACACCTGCCCGTTCGGCCGCCGGATCGTCACCCGCGCCGCCAGATCCAGCGGCGCCCCCGCCGCATCGCGCAGCAGCGCCATCACCTGCACCGTCTCGCCGGCGCGATAAATCCCGCGATCCGTCCACACATAGCCATCCACCGGACCGGGATGCGGCGCCCCTTCCACCCCCCGGTCAGACAGATCGAACGCGGCGGAAGTCAGATCGAGTGCGGCAAAATCCTCCGCCGCGCCAAACGCATGCAACGCCGCCGGTGCCAGCGGCCCTTGCCCGCGCAGCAACGGCGCGGCAAAGCGCGCCACCCCTTCGGCATCGGTGGTCGCCTGCGCCAGCACGTCGTTGTTATGCGCCAGCAAATCCAGCCGCACACCAGCTTTCGGCTTGGCATCGCCGTAGCCACGCACCTGCACCGTCAGCCCGTCGCTGCCACGCCAGACCGTTGGTGCCAGATCGGTGTGCACAATAATCTGCACTGAAGCGCCCGATTTCACCCCATCCCCCGGCGTCGCGATCAGCGCATACAGCCCCGGCCCGGCGCTGTTGATCGCGTCCGGCACCGGCAGCGCGGTGCGCAAAATCCGGTTTGGCTGCCAGCCCGGCACCTCGGCCCGGCCGGTCCACACCACCCGCCCATACTCATCAGCCAACTCGCGCGCGGTCCACATTTCCACCGCCTCGCCCAACTTGGCCTGCCGCAGCAAGGCGGAAACGTTGCGCTCCGTCAGTCGCACCAACTGCAACGATACGGCGGAGATGTTCACCGTGCTGAGCATGATCGCCGGCATCTGCCCCTTCGGCAGCACGAACATCCTGGTATCGAAATCAATGCGCGGCGCCCGGCGCGGCATCGCCACCGCCACCGTCGCCTCGGCCTTCAGCGCAAATCCCTGATCGCCGGGCAGCCCGGCTCGCAAAGTGAGCCGTGTGGTGGCGGCGGATGGCAGCCCGGAGACGCAGATCTCGTTGCCCTCCAGCGTCACCGCCGCATCCGGCAGCGCCGGGTCGAGCTTCAACCAATCCTGCGGCTGAAAATCGCTCCGCCGGGTCGGCGGCACGGTAAACGTCAGACAGGCGCGCGCCGGCTCGGCATCGGCTTCGGTGCGAACCCGCCGCAGTTGAAACCCGGCCGCCTGCCGCGCCTCGGCCAGCAATCTGGCGTAAAGCGGTTTGGTGTCGTCCCGCTGCACCAGCGCCTCCAGCACGCTCAGCGCCTGCACATCCCGCCCCATGCCGCGCAACGCGTCGGCCATCATCAGCATCGCCGCCGCGCTGTGCTCGTCATCCGCCAGCCCGAACGCCTCCCGTGCTGCGAACAGTACCAATTGCGGCACTTTCGGCGTCCGTTGGTCATAGGCGAGCGCGAGGTTGATAAAATCCTCAAATGTCGGCTCGCCCATCCCGATGCGCGCTTCCAGCGCCGAGGCGGCGGTGGCGAAATCCTTGTGCTGCATCGCGGTGTCGGCTCGCTGCTCGGCCTGCCGGCGCGCTTGCGGGGTGCCGCCATTCGGCGTTGCCTTCTGCAGGTTGCGCACCCACAGATTGGCATCATTGGTCACGCCCGGCGGGATGAAATCCTGCGCCCGCGCCGGGGTGAACACGGCGCAAACCAGCGCCAGCAGCAGACCAGCAAGCAGGCGTAGGGGCATCTTACGGCTCCGGGACGTTCCGGCCCAACACTAGCTTGCCGCCGCCTGCCCGCCAAGCAATCCGCGCTGCGGATTTAAACTCAACAGCAGCGGTACCCACACCACCAACCACATCGGGCTCGGCCCTTTGGCGAGGTTGGACAAATCCGTCATTCCCACCCCTAGCACCAACACGAGCAATGCCAGCCGCAATGGTCGCTCCGGCCCCCGCCACGCCGCCCGCGCTACCAGCCCCAGCAACACCAGCAGCAGCGCCAACCCGACCAGCCCGCCGTAGAACGCGGTGGACAGCAGCAGATTATGCGGAAAATCCTCGCCGGGCCGCCCAATCGTCGCCCCCGGCCCCAGGCCAATCCACACCGCCCAGCCCGGTGCCCTCGCCATCACCGCCAGCGTCTGCGCCCAGATTTCCGTCCGATGGGACCCGCCACGCGCCAGCGCCGTGTGCCACCACGCCGCCGGCACCGCCGCCGCCGCCGCCATCGCCGCCGCCAACAACCAACCGAGATGCCGCAACCGCGTCGCCCCCACCAGCACCGCCAGCGCCAGTCCGGTCGCCAGCATCGGCCCCCGGCTGCCGGTCAGGCCGATAAACCCCAGCCCGAGCAGCGCCGCCGAGCCGTATGCCCAGACGCGGCGCCCCTCCAGCGCCCGGGCTACCGCCAACAGCACCATCACCCCGATAATCGCCGCGCCCAAAATCGGCTGCCGTGTTTCCGCCCACCCAGGCATCCGCGGCTCCACCCCCCCGGAGACCGCATGGCGCACGATCGCCAGCCCGGCATTGATCCCGCCGCCAACAATCACCACGCCGGCCAGGTCGCGCGGCCGCACCTCGCCGCAGGCCAGCACAAAGGCCAGCGTGCAGCCGGCGTTGAACAGCCACAGCGCATGCCCGCTGCCGTTGCGATCCCAAACTGTCGCCACCCCGAGCCAGGCGATCAGCGCCAAGGCGACCGCCTCGCCCGTCGTCAGCCGCCAGCGTGCCTGCCGCAACCGCCAGAGTTGGCCAGGCAGCACCAACAGATAAAAACTCATCGCCCAAACCGGCTCCGGCGCCAGCACAAAGCCGGCCCCGATCACCGCCAGCAGCAGCCCGCCCCTCAGGGGCGCGGAACCGCCAGCCACGGCATCGCCTCCGGATCTCGGTCCCCGAACAGCACCGCGCACACATGCGCCGCCACGGCGCGCTCGTTAAACAACGCCTGGTAACGCGCCCGCCCGGCGCTGGCGATCCGCATCCGCCGCGCCGGATCGGCGATCAGCCACTCCATCACCGCCACCATGTCGTCAAAGCTGGTGAAAAAACCCATCTCGTCATCGTTGAACAGATCGCCGTAGCCGGTCATACGTTCCATCAGCACCACCAGCCCGTTGCCTGCCAGTTGCGCCACCCGGTCGGAGCTATAGAGGTAATGATCCGCCCGCCGACTGACATTCAACCCCAACGCCGCCTGTTCCAGCGCCGCCTGATACGCCGCCCCGCCCAGCTTCGTCTGCCCGAGCAATCCGCCCAGCTTCATCCGGCAGCCCGGCAGGCGCGCCTGCACGCCGCGGATAAAATCCTCCATATCCCAATCCCGCCCGCTGATCCGCCGCAACGGGCGCGACGGATGGCCGCAGGCGTAAAACAGGTCATATTCCAGCGCGGGCCGCTCGTGATTGCGGCCGCGCTCAATGGTCAAATCCACCGGATTGGGCATGAACGAAACCACCCGCCGCCCCCCATCGCGCAGCGCCGCCAGATGCGGGCCGGCGGTGGTGGCGAAACTCGCATCCACCACCTCGAACTTTGACGACAGCCGGCGGATGTTATCCGGTTCGAACAATGGATCGACATTGTATTGCCCGATGCGGATCTGCGGCAGCGCCTCCCGGATCGCCGCCAGCGTCGGCGGACGGATCACATCGGCATGGCCCAGCAACAGCATATCCGGCGCATGAAACCGGCAGAACCGCAGCAGCGCCGCATTGGCCGCGCCAACGCCAAAGGTCCGGCTGCCAAACGGCGATTTGGCACGCGCCACATCGCGGTCGGAAAAATTCAGCACCAGATGCCCGTTACGGATCAACCCGTTGCTCAGCTTCATGCCAACGCTGTGCTGAAACCCGTCACGCAAGCCGAACGGAAAGCCGGACACGTGTACCACCGTCATCGGACGGCCCAAGCCAGCCACGCTCACGTCGCCGGCTGCAATTTCGCCGCCACCAATGTCGCCAGCCGCGAAACAAACGGATCTTCAATCCCGATCGCCGCCAGCCCCTGATGGGTGTTGAACAAATACTCCGCCGAACTGCCCAACTGCCCGCGCGCCGTCGCCAGCCGGTGCACCAATTCGCTCTCCGGCAATTCGTCGCAATAACTCGGGCCGCGCGGATTGATGGTGAAGGCGATGGCGTGCCCCAGTTTCGCCCCGGTATCCGGCGCCGAAATCGGCACCCAGCGCGGAATATAGCCGGAGGCCACCATTTCCCGCCGCCACAAAATATCCAATTCCTGCGGCACCAGCGCCTCCGGTACCTTCAACGCCACGCCGGTGCAGCCATCGCCCGGCGCCAGGCCCAGCATCAGCCCCGGATTTTCCGGCGTGCCGCGGCCCATTTTCACTTGCAGGCAGTAGGACCGCCGCCAATCCGGCGTATGCGCCGCCACCCGGTCGGCGATGTGGATCGCCGGGTTCCAGATCAACGACCCATAGGCGAACACCCAAACATCCCCACACCCGTCCGCCGTCGCGTCGCACGGCCGCGCCGCCAGCGTTTCCGCCAGCGACGCGGCGCGCTCGGCGTCCGTCAACACGTGCACATTCGGGTCCATCCGGCGGATGGCTTCCCCCAATTCCCCCGAAAGCAACCGCTCGCGGGTGAGGTGGAACGTATCGGGCGGCGTCGGTCGGTCGATCACAAAAGCTCTACTTTCCCTGCTTCAGCAGGTCGCGGATTTCGGTCAGCAACACTTCGGTCGCCGGGGGCGCCGCGGGGGCGGCCGGGGCAGCCTCTTTCTTGCGCTGCAAGGCGCTCAGCATTTTCACCAGCCAGAATACCGCAAACGCCACGATCACAAACTGGATCACCGCGTTCACGAACAGGCCGACATTTATCGTCACCGCGCCGGCCGCCTTAGCGGCCTCCAGCGTCGGCTTCGCTTCGCCCTTCAGGGTGATGAAGATGTTGGTGAAATCAATGCCACCGATCAGCAAGCCAATAATCGGGTTCAACAAATCCTTCACCAGGCTGCCAACAATGGCGGTAAAGGCCGCACCGATAATAATACCCACCGCCAGGTCGACAACATTGCCACGCATGATGAAGGTCTGAAACTCAGCCAACCAACCCGGCGGTTTAATCTTCGAGGGGAGCGCCATAGAGGAATCCTTTGCTAATTTTTCACATCAATGTTAGCCGCATCCCCTTTATAGCGACTTATCCGCAACGTTCGCTAGACCGCCCAAAGCGGCCTCATGCCGACCATGCTGTTGCCACGATCGCGGCCTAAACCCGCGCCCATACGCCCTTACAGGAGCTCCCCATGCGCCGTGTCGCTGTCCTCGCCGCCCTCTGCCTCTTGGCTGGCTGCGGCGATTCCACCTTCGACCGCGTATCGACTGGCGCTGGTGCCGGCGCCGGCACCGGCGCGGTCATCGGCCTGATCGGCGGCCCAATCGGCGTGGGCCTCGGGGCCGCGATCGGCGCCGGCGTCGGCGCCGTCACCGGCGGCGAGACCACGAAGCAGCAACTCGATCTCGGCCCGCCGGTCTGGGATAAATAGCGGCCGTCAGGCCGCTCCGCTCACATACGCCTTCAGGCTATCCACCTCGGTTTCCTGCTGCATCATGCGCGCTTTCACCACGTCGCCGATGCTGACAATGCCGATCATCCGGCCGTGATCCACCACCGGCAGATGGCGAAACCGACCCTCGGTCATCATGCGCATCGCCTCGGCGACCGTCGTGGCCTGGGTCGCGGTGCGCGGATGCGCGGTCATCACCGCCCGCGCCGGCAAATCCAGCGCCGCCGCCCCCAACCGGGCCAGCGCGCCGACAATATCCCGCTCGCTCAATATCCCCACCAGCACACCGGTCGGGTCCAGCACCGGCGCGGCGCCGATATGCTGGCGGGTCAACTCGCCGGCGACATCGGCCAGGCTCTGCTCGGGCCGAACGGATGTCACCATGCCGCCTTTGTGGCGTAGGATCGCAGCAATCGTCATGATCGGATCCCCCCTGGGTCCGCGTGGCGGCCGGGATTGGCCGCGACGGGCCTGGAGCAAGTGTGCGCCAACCGCCAGGCAAAAAGCAAAAACTTGCAGTGCGGTGCAGCAAAACCCCTAAGCGGTCAGCTGAGTGCGCACCAGATCGGCAAACACGCCGTTATCTGCCAACAGCTTATCGAACGTTCCACGCTCAACGATGCGCCCGCCGGCGAACACCAAAATCTCGTCCGCCGCCCGCACCGTGGACAGCCGATGCGCAATGATAAACGTCGTCCGCCCCCGCATCAGCCCGCGCAATGCGCCGGCCACCCGTGCCTCGGTCGCCGCATCCAACGCGCTGGTCGCCTCGTCCAGCACCAGAATTGGCGGGTCCTTCAACGCCGCCCGCGCAATCGCCAACCGCTGCCGCTGCCCGCCAGACAGCGTGCCGCCGCGCTCGCCCACCACCGTATCCAGCCCATCCGGCAAGGCTCGCACAAACCCCTCCGCCTCGGCCAGCCGACAGGCGGCGAATAATGCCGCATCGCTCGCTTCCGGGTTGCCCAGGCGCAGATTATCCCGCACGGACCGGTTCAGCAGCAGGCTGTCCTGAAACACCACCCCGATCGCCGACCGCACGCTGTCCAGGCTAACGCTGCGCAAATCCTGCCCGTCAATGCGGATCGCCCCGGCATCCGGATCCCAAAACCGTTGCAGCAACGCCATGCAGGTGCTCTTACCCGCCCCGGTCTGCCCCACCAGCGCCACGCACGCCCCGGGTGGCGCCAGCAGATCGATGCCTTGCAGCACCGCCGCGCCGCCGGGATAGCCGAAGCCAACGCCATCGAATTCCACCTGCCCCGGCCCGCGCCGCAACGCCGGTGCCCCCGGCGGATCGGCCACGCTGCTATTGGCCGCCAGCACGGCGAAATATGCCTCCAGGTTCGGCCGCTCGGCGCCCAGCCGGGCCACAAACCCCATCGCCCCCTCCAGCCGACCGATCAGCAGCAGCGCCAGCCCGATAAAGCTGACAATCTCCCCCAACGCGGCCTGCCCGTGCAGCAGCAGCACTGTGCCGACGCCGACGATGGTGATCACCGCCAGGGTGCTCGCTGCCCGCGTCAACCCGTTCGCCAGCGCCCACCAGGTCAGCACCGGAAACTGATGCCGGATCACCTGCGCCACAATGTCCTCGAACAACGCCCGCTCCGCCCGCAACCTGGTATAGGCCTGCACCAGCGTCACATTGGCCAACGCATCCTGCGCCGTGCCGGCCAACGCCACCTGCCAGCGCTGCGCCCGCGCCTGCCCGGCCTCTGTCCGCCGGATCACCACCCAGGTCAGCCCGCCGAACACCGCCACCAGCCCGATCAACACCAGCGCCAGCCGCCAGTTCAACGCCACGCTCAACGGCAGCAGCACCGCGGCGGCGATGAACGTGGAGGCCTGATCGCGACACAATGCCAGCCCCAGCCCGAACATCGCGTCCGCGCCGGACAGCATCACCTTCATCAATCGCCCGGAATCATGCGCGTCATGAAACGCCGGCGGCAGGGTCAGCACATGGTCGTAAAACCGCGCCATCGCTGCCAGCCGGGTCCGATGCGCCAGCCGGTCCGCCAACAACGCCACCGCCAGCGTGGCTGCAATCCCGGCCACTCCCACCGCCGCCCATAGTCCGATCAGCCCCGCCGCCGCGCGCCAAAGCGCCTCCGCCGGCAGCGTGCCCACCTGCGCCAGCACGCCAATGACCCGGCCAAACAGCAATGGATCGAGGAATTGCAGCACCGCCACCGCCGTGTTGCCGGCCAGCAACACTGCCAACCGCCGCCCGCTCTGGCCCGATAACCCCAGCGCCCGGCGATAAACCCCCATGCTCAGCAGGGCGTCGCCACAAACCGCCGCGACGGCGCGACAAACTCCTCCTGCGCCGCCACGGTCAAAATCTCGCGTGATCCCGCCGCCGCCGTTTGCCGCAGTAGCCCATAAATCGAACTCCCAGCCTCCTGCAACGCCACCGCCGCGCTGCCCGTGCGCAGCCGATGGAACAGGAACAAGGCGGCAATCGCATCGCCCGCGCCGTTAATCGCCAGATCCAGCCGTGGCGTGCGCAGCAGATGGAATGCACCGGCCTCGCCCACCATCATGTCGATCGCATCGGCCGGCGTGCTGTCCGTCGCCAGGCTGGTCAGCAGCACGCAGCGCGGCCCCATCGCCTGCAAGGCCAAGATGGCCGCCTTCGCCTCCGCCATCGTCCGGCATGCCAGCCCGGTCAGCCGCTCCACCTCAAAGCGGTTCGGCGTCAGAATACCCGCCGCCGCGATTGCCTCCTGGCGCAGAAAATCGGCAATCCCCGGCCGCACGTAATCGCCGGTATCGTCGTCGCCGATCACCGGATCGCAGCAATACAGCGCCGCCGGATTGGCCGCCTTCACCTGCCGCACTGCATCCAGAATCGCCTCGCCAATGCTGTGATCGCCGACATAGCCGGACAGCACCGCATCGCACCGCCCCAGCACCCCGCGCGCCGCAATCCCCTCCACCAGCCGGCCGATCTGCGCCCCGCTGAATACATCGCCGGTCCATGCGCCGTAGCCGGTATGGTTGGAGAATTGCACCGTGTTGATCGCCCACACCTCCGCGCCGAGGCGTTGCAGAGGAAAGGCGGCGGAGGCATTGCCGACATGGCCGTAGGCAACCCAAGACTGGATCGAGAGGATGTTCATGATGCCCCGCACCCTATGAGAAGCCGCCCCCGCTTGCCAGCCCATGTTGCCATTGCGCGTTACCGGCCCGAGTTGCCAGTTGGAGCATTCCATCTTAACCCGGAGGCAACATCCAATCTGCGAGACCCTAAATGGCCAACGTCAAACTGTTCGAGCCCATTACCTTCCGCTCCGTCACCGCGCGCAACCGCATCGCGGTAGCGCCGATGTGCCAGTATTCCGCCAATGATGGCCTGGGCGATGACTGGCATCTCCAGCATTACGGCGCCCATGCCGCCGGCGGCGCCGGCATCGTGCTCACCGAAGCCACCCATGTTTCCGCCACCGGGCTGATCACCCCGCATTGCCTCGGCCTGTGGAACCCGGCGCATCTGCATATGATGACCCGCATCGCCAACATCATCCGCCGCTGCGGCGCGGTGCCGGGGATGCAATTATCGCATGCCGGCCGCAAAGCGAGCAGCGAAGTGCCGTGGCGCGGCGGCAAGGGCATCCCGGTCGCCGCGGGCGGCTGGCAACCGGTCGGCGCCAGCGCCATCGCCTTTAGTGACAGCCACACCACACCGCATGAACTCACGGTGGCCGAAATCGCCGGCATCATCGCCGACTACGCCGCCTCCACCCGCCTTGCCCGCCAGGCCGGCATTCAGGTGATTGAACTGCACGCAGCGCATGGCTACCTCGTGCATTCCTTCCTCTCGCCGATCTCCAACACCCGCACCGATCAGTACGGCGGCAGCCTGCAAGGCCGCGCCCGCCTGCTGCTGGAACTGGTGGACGCCGTGCGCGGCGAATGGCCGGACGATCTGCCGCTGTTCGTCCGCCTGTCATGCGTGGACTGGATGGAAGGCGGGCTGACCGTCGCCGACAGCGTGGAGATCGCCACAATGCTGCGCGAGACCGGCAAAGTGGACCTGATCGATTGTTCATCCGGCGGCGTCGCTGCTGCAGGCCCGCGCATCCCCTCGCTGCACCCCGGCTATCAAGTGCCGTTCGCCGAGGCCGTGCGCCGCCACGCCGGCATCGCCACCGGCGCCGTCGGGCTGATCACCGCCCCCACCCATGCGGCGGAAATCATCGCCAATGACCGCGCGGACCTCGTCTTGCTCGGCCGTGGCGTGCTGGCCGATCCGGCCTGGCCGCATCGCGCCGCCCAGGCCTTGGGCGCCACGCTGGACCTGCCGCCGCAATACGCCCGTGCCACTCTGACCTGAGGGAGACGGCCATGCTGACCAGTCGCGATATCCTCAACGACCTCTGGCGGCTGGTCGGCTTGCCGCCCGCCGCGCCGGGCGCCATTGCCCTGTCGGGTGCGGAGCCGGCACTGCCATCCTCGTTCCGTATCGGCGCCGCCGCCCAGGCCAGCATCAGCGCCGTTACCTTGGCCGCTGCCGAGATCTGGCGTCGCCGCACCGGCCAAGCCCAAGCCGCCAGCGTGGACATGCGCCATGCCGCGCTGGAATTCCGCAGCGGCAACTATCTGCTGGTGGATGGTGCCACCCCGCCAGACCCGTGGGACGCCATCGCCGGCGCCTATATCTGTGGCGATGGCCGCTATGTTCGCCTGCACACCAACTTCCCACACCATCGCGATGGGGTGCTCAAGCTGCTGGGCTGCGCCTACACGCGCGATGCGGTCGCCGCAGCCCTGCTGGGCTGGGAGGCGGAGGCGTTCGAGACCGCCGCCACGCAGGCTGGCCTCGTCGTCGCCGCCATGCGCGACTTCGCCCAGTGGGACGCCCATCCGCATGCCCCCTTCATCGCCGCCCAGCCGGTGATTACGCTGGAACGCATCGGCGACGCGCCACCCATCCCGCTGCCGCCCGCCGGCGCGCGGCCGCTCTCCGGCCTGCGCGCGCTGGACCTCACGCGCGTGATTGCGGGGCCGGTCTGCGGCCGGGTGCTGGCGGCGCACGGCGCCGATGTGCTGCGCATCACCGGCCCGCATCTGCCCTCCCTCGGCCATGCCGAAATCGACGTCGGCCGCGGCAAGCTGCAAGCCGCGCTCGATCTGCGCACGCAGGCGGACCGCGCCACCTTACGCGGCTTGATCGGGGCGGCGGATATTTTCACCCAGGGCTACCGCCCCGGCACCCTGGCCGCCCGCGGCTTCGGCCCGCTTGATGTCGCCGCCCTCAAGCCCGGCATCGTCTATGTTTCTCTGTCCGCCTATGGCGAGGTCGGCCCCTGGGCCGGCAAGCGCGGCTTCGACAGTCTGGTGCAAACCGCCACTGGCATCAATCTGGCTGAAGGCGAGGCCGCCGGCACCCCGGGTAAGCCACGCGTGCTGCCATGCCAGGCGTTGGATCATGCTTCTGGCTACCTGCTCGCCCTCGGCGCGCTGGCCGGCCTGCTGCGTCGGGCGGAGGAGGGGGGCAGTTGGCGCGTCGGCGTCTCCCTCGCCGGCACCGGCCATTGGCTGCGCGGCCTTGGCCGGCTGGCTGACGGCTTTACCGCGCCAGACCCAGCCATCGCCGACCTGCCCGATCTGCTGGCGCAAATGCCGAGCGATTTCGGCACCCTAACCGCCATGCGCCACGCCGGCCAACTGGCGGCCACCCCGCCGTTCTGGACGCGCCCGGCGGCCAAACTGGGCAGCCATCCGGCGCAATGGCCAACATCTGATTGACGTGGGAAAAGCGCCCTCCATGCTTTCCGTGGGGGGCGCACGCAGCGGGAGTGATCGCGCCTTGGTCCCTTCCGCCTGGTCGTAGACCAGCCGTTCGTAATTTCCCCCTTCCCAAAACCGCCAACCTCCCCCACTAAATTGGCTATGTCCCGTAGACCAAATCGCGCCCGGGCCTTCGCGCCCGATCCGGGGGCGGATGGTCGCCAATGCGAATCCCCCAATTGCCCGGCGCTCGGCGAATATCGCGCGCCGCTGTCGCGTCAGGTTTTGAACCAGTATCGCTGGTTCTGCCTGGAGCATGTCCGTGCCTACAATGCCTCGTGGGACTTCTATAAAGGCATGTCGCCCGGCCAGATTGAGCAACATTTGCGCGCCGATACGTATGGCCAGCGCCCAACCTGGCCCCTCGGCCGCATCGGCGGGCGGATTGATCCGGTTAAGTTGGACCCGGAAATGCTGCGCGATCCGCTGCAAATTCTCAGCGCCGCCCGTAATGCCGAGCGCGTCCGCAAACGCAATGAGGCGCCGAAGGAATTGCGCGAACCGCTGTCGGTGCTTGGTCTGTCCTGGCCTACTACATTGAATATCTTGAAATCTCGCTACAAGGAACTGGCCAAACGCCATCACCCCGATGCCAACCAGGGCGACCGTGCGGCGGAAGATCGGATCAAGACCATCAACCTCGCTTATGCCACTTTGCGCAGCCGTCTGGCCGCCGAACCCAAACTCGCCGCCACGGGGTAGCAGCCTTGCGGCGATGATTTTCGCACCATGTCTAGTCAACCATTGAAACCCAGGCCTAAACTACCGCTGGGAAATCACAGGATCGCTGGCCTATGAACAAGATTGCTGCCGAAACCGCCGTTTTGCCGACCTCCGCCATCAGCATGCCGGATATTTTCGTCTCCGCGAAGGACGTCTTCGGGGTCGATATCGACATGCAGGTACCGGCGTTTTCGGTGCGCACCGAGCATGTGCCCGAGGTTGATGAAACCTATCGCTTCGATAAGGATACCACGCTCGCCATCCTGGCCGGCTTTGCCTACAACCGTCGCTGCATGGTGCAAGGCTATCACGGCACCGGTAAGTCGACGCATATCGAGCAAGTCGCCGCCCGGCTGAATTGGCCCTGTATCCGCGTCAACCTCGATAGCCATATCAGCCGTATCGATCTGGTCGGCAAGGACGCCATCGTCCTGAAAGACGGCAAGCAGATCACCGAATTCCGCGAAGGCATCCTGCCCTGGGCGCTGCAGCATCCCTGCGCGCTGGTGTTCGATGAATACGACGCCGGCCGTCCGGACGTGATGTTCGTCATCCAGCGCGTGCTGGAAGTCGAAGGCAAGCTCACCCTGCTCGACCAGAACCGCGTCATCCGCCCGCACAAGGCCTTCCGCCTGTTCGCTACTGCGAACACCGTCGGCCTCGGCGACACCACCGGTCTTTATCACGGCACCCAGCAGATCAATCAGGGCCAGATGGATCGCTGGAACATCGTCACCACCCTCAACTACCTGCCGCATGGCCAGGAAACCGAGATCGTGATGGCGAAGATGGGCGTCGATCCGTCGGACAAGGCGGAGCGCAAGCGGGTGGAAGCCATGGTCGCCCTCGCCGACCTGACCCGTGCCGGCTTCATCAACGGCGACATCTCCACCGTCATGTCGCCGCGCACCGTGATCACCTGGGCGGAAAACACCCGCATCTTCAACAATATCGGCATCGCCTTCCGGTTGACCTTCCTCAACAAATGCGATGAGGCGGAACGCCAGACGGTGGCTGAGTACTATCAACGCTGCTTCAACGAAGAAGTCGCCACCGGCGCCTTCATGAAGAAATAAGCCTGCGGCGGGCGGATCTCGCATCCGCCCGCATCCGCAGACCCGCTTCCAGGAACGACGAACCAAAGCGCTAGGGACCAACAGGTGAGCGGCAGCAACAAGGACAACACGCGGTCCGACGAATTCAAGCGCGCGACCGCGGGCGCCCTGCGCGCAATTGCTCGCAACAACGAAGTGCAGGTGGCCTTCCAGCCCGGCCCGTCCGGCCTGGCCGGTAAGCGTGCCCGCCTGCCGCTGCCCACCCGCGCCCTGCCGGCGGCCGAAATGGCCAAATTGCGCGGCGCGGCGGATAGTCTGGCGCTGCGCATCCGCCATCACGACGATGCGGTGCACAACGCCCGCATGCCCTCGCGCCGCGAAGCGCGGGAAACGTACGACGCGCTGGAGCAAGCGCGGGTGGAAGTCGTCGGCTCAACCCACATGGCCGGCGTCGCCCACAATCTCTCCGCCCGCTTGGCGGAAGAATGCGAAGCCGAAGGCATGGACCGCATGACCCGCAAGGATCAGCTGCCCATCCACCAGGCGCTAGCCTTGCTCGCCCGCGAACGTATGTCCGGCGAACCGTCGCCGAAAGCGGCGCAGAAAGTGTTGAACCTGTGGCGAGAAACCTTGGGCGACACCGCCGAGTCCGCCCTGCAGGAAATGGTCGAAACCCGCGAGGACCAAACCGCCTTCACCCGCGCCGCCCGTAAGCTACTGGCGGCGATGGATCTGGCGGAAGCGGAAATCGACGCCGACCAGAACGAGGAACAAGACGGCGAAGACGGCGGCGAGCAATCCGGCGCGCAAGACAACACCGAGAACAGCGAAGGCCAGTCGGAAAGCGAATCCGAAGCCATGCTCGGGGCCCAGCCGGAGGAAATGGAAGGCGAGGCCAGCGACGACGAAAGCGGTGAGGAAGGCGAAGAAGACGCCGCCGCCGCCGAAGGCGACGACAAGCCGGGCGGCCCGCAACCGCGCCGCGAAAAGCCGCTGCCGGACAACGAAAACGCCTACAAATTCTTCACGCGCCAGTTCGATGAGGAAATCGAGGCGGAGGATCTCTGCGACCCCGAGGAACTCTCCCGTCTGCGTCAGCAGCTCGACCAGCAATTGCAGCATATGCAGGCCGTGGTCTCCAAGCTCGCCAACCGGCTGCAACGCCGCTTGATGGCGCAGCAAACCCGCAGCTGGGATTTCGACCTCGACGAGGGCATGCTCGATGCCGGCCGCCTCGCCCGCGTGGTCACCAACCCGCTGCTGTCGCTGTCCTTCAAGCGTGAACGTGACACCGATTTCCGCGATACCGTGGTGACGCTGCTGATCGACAATTCCGGCTCCATGCGCGGCCGCCCGATCACGGTGGCCGCCATGTGCGGCGATATCCTCGCCCGCACGCTGGAACGCTGCGCGGTAAAAACCGAAGTGCTCGGCTTCACCACCCGCGCCTGGAAGGGCGGGCAATCGCGGGAACGCTGGGTCGCTGAAGGCAAGCCGCGCAACCCCGGTCGCCTGAACGATCTGCGCCACATCATCTACAAAGCCGCCGACGCCCCGTGGCGCCGCGCGCGCAAAAACCTCGGCCTGATGTTGCGCGAAGGCCTGCTGAAAGAAAATATCGACGGCGAAGCGCTGATGTGGGCCTATCGCCGCCTGCTCGCCCGGCCGGAACATCGCCGCATCCTGATGGTGATCTCCGACGGCGCCCCGGTCGATGACAGCACGCTGTCGGTCAATCCCGGCAATTACCTCGAAAAGCATCTGCGCGAGGTGATCAAGGAAATCGAAAACCGCGACCAGGTCGAACTCATCGCCATCGGCATCGGCCACGACGTTACCCGCTACTAC
>Ga0164296_1001836_pt1 | contig 21863 bp, 19 predicted proteins | sample GEODES057metaG_FD_113533 | JGI IMG/M metagenome (GOLD analysis project Ga0164296, IMG submission 113533) | Dystrophic lake water microbial communities from Trout Bog Lake, Wisconsin, USA - GEODES057 metaG | ecosystem: Environmental > Aquatic > Freshwater > Lake | place: USA: Trout Bog Lake...
CATGACACTGCGCTGCTGGCCTCAGGGAAAGAGCGCTCCTTGTGAGCAGCAGCACGAAGGTGGGTGGCCCGCTGATTTTGGGGGCGTTTCCCGAGAGAGAGTGTGTGGATGGACAGACGAGTATGCTGTATACAAGGGTGCTGGCAAGCACTTGGCCGAGGACGGCCGGCGTGGATGCATTGTGTGTGTGGGGCCTTGGATGCAATTCGGTCTACCCTGGGCCGGAGTCAATCCCTGGAATTGCAAGGGCCTTGCCTCGGGCAGTGCCCTCTGTTTCACGCCCCCTTCGCCGAGGCGCTTCATCGTCCCGCAGCCTCGCGTAGCATGGCATCTGCCGAGCCAGTGGTGCTTGAGCCTCTGGACAGGCGTCGCCGTATCGAGCCCGAGGCCAGAGACTCCCACTGGGCAGAGGCCACTCTGCCACAGCTTCCGCCGGGCTCTCCTCCTGTGGGTCCCAACTCGCCCGTTGCACGTGCGACATATAGCAGTCGGCTGCTGACTATGCGTGACGGCACGCGAGTGGCGGTGGACGTGCTTCTGCCTCCTGGAGTTGGTGTCTCCCAGCAACGAGTAGACTGCGTCTTCGTGCAGGCACGCTACGGGCGAGCATACCGGCTTCGACACCCGTACAAAGCCTTGTGGGGAGGCAAACCGTTCGACGTCGTGTACGCCAACTGGAAAGGCGGCTGGTTGGCAGCCGGCCTGGCTGTTGTCACGATGGACTGCCGGGGCTGTGGCGCCAGCTTTGGCACCTGGAAAGCCGCCTGGTCTGACGACGAAGTCAGTGATAGTTTAGAGGTGCTTGGCTGGATCAACGCACAGCCCTGGGCTTCAGCCAAGGTCCTTCTCTTCGGTCAGTCTTACGACGCTGGTTGTGCCCTCCGCACTGCGGCTGCCGCGCGAGCAGGCACTGTCACTGCAGTCGTAGCAGTCAATCCGTTCCTGGATATGTATGAGAGTATCAGTTTGCCCGGTGGCATCTTCCAAGAGCAGTTCGGAACTCGCTGGTCTGGACTTATTAAAGCGTTTGATTCTCAACGTCTAGGCTCTGCGCCAGCAGAGGCTGGCATGATAGTCGCAGTTGCACGGGGCGTTGCACGCGCGCTGCCGGAGGATGAGCTGACTTCTACAGGAACACAAAGTGCATCATGGCTTCAACGCCTGAGGCTGCGGCAGCGGCGACAAGCGTTGCTGGAAGCCGCTGTGAAAGAGCACGCTACGAACTGGGCGCCTCTTTCGGATGTGGAGCACGTTACATTCATCGATGATAAGGCACCCGGGCTGCAGGCATCGATCGAGGACATCAACTGCGCGCGCTTCCTGCCTGCACTCGCTGCCAGCGGCATCCCCATCTTGTGGACGTCCGCCTGGTTCGACGCCACCGTCACATCAGCGTCAGCTGGGTTCGCGGCTACGAAGCACATTGCGGGCACTGAATTGCTTATTGGACCGTGGACACACATGCTGTGGCAGCATGTCGTCACCTCCGGCCGTGGCAGCTCGCGGCTCACTGCGTTCCCCGTGCCTAAGGAGACACTGCGATGGGCGCTCCAATTTGTGGGGCCCTCCGCTGGGGCAAGGGCTGCAGCGGCAGCCCCCACCTCCTCTCCCGCAGCAGCAGCCTCAGCGCCGCATGACATGGTCAACATCTTTGAGATGGGCACCGGCAGATGGCTCCACTTGCCGGATTGGCCACACGCATCTGCAGTCACCTACTACCTTGCCCCTGGCCGCTGTCTCACGGCCGCTGCGCCATCTTCCGATACTCCCGTCACACGCGACGAGGTCCGCGTTCGCCTTCAAGATAAACCCGGCGGCTTCTCCCGCTGGCGCGCAATGCTGAACATTGGGAAACTGGTGCGGTACCGCCGATTGCGCAAGCTACCTCTCATGTACGTCTCCGTGCCGCCGCTGGACGCGCCGCTACGTATGTGTGGCAGCCCTGTAGTGACTCTGTTCATGGACACGTCCGACGGCAGTGGCGATGTGTTTGCCTACCTTGTGGATGTGGACCCCTCCGGGAAGGCTCACTACGTTGCGGAAGGTTGTCTGAGATTGATCCATCGCCGCATTGTAGATGACCCGGCTGCTATGGGCCCACGATTCGGGGTCATGCTGCCGCAGAGCGCGCCGAGCCTGCCGCTGCGCTCATTCTCAAAGGCGGATGTGAGTGCTGCCATGCCGCGACCACCAGAAACGCCGGCTGAAGTCAAGCTGCCCCTCATGCCGGCATGCTATGTCTTCGCACGGGGACACCGTGTGGGGCTTGCTCTCACCGGGTCAGATGACACGCATTTCAGGCCATTGCCAGGAACCGCAGGGCGCGTGTTAGGCTTCTCACATGGCAGCAGCTTTTCTGCTCGGATTGAGCTGCCGATGCTGACTTGATCATGACACGTTCAATCGAATACATGCCACGCGTCTGTAGACGCATCAGTCCGCTTCACACCCCGTTGATCTTGACCAGCGTCGTCTTGCTTTCGCTTGGTGCCGCCTTGCTGCCCCGGCTGTGGCGATGGGCTATGAGCATCCAATACCAGCCGTGCCGCAGCCAGCACGTTGCGCTCACTCACTCGCAGCTGCAACGCATGCGTCGCTGCTGGCAACTGCACTGCAGTATCGTCACTGGATGTATGTGGCCGCATGCGCTCAAGCTCCTTCACATCAGCTTCCAAGCTGCTTCCTGCCGGGTATGCAGCATCACGGAGCTTGAGTGCACGCGAGAGGACGTTGATGACGCCCGGCGCCTGCAGCAGGAATGCGACATCGTCTTCTTCTGGCTCCTCCTCCTCCTCCTCCTCGCCTTCTTCATCTTCAGCCCCCGTATCCGCACCTGCATCGCCTGCAGTAGCCGTGATCGGATCAGCGTAGCTAGCAGCCACAGCAGCGTTTGCAAGCAATTGCCAGAGGACGTCCAGCGGCGCGTCAATCTGTGTCGTCAAAGGCTCCAACGTGACTTCGTCCAGCTCCGGTGTCGGCACTGTCACTGTGCCGCCATGCTCGTGCAAGGCCTTGATCAGCCGTTTCGCTTCCTTCACGAGCGGATCCGCCGCCAGACAGAGGTTGACCACCATCAATAGCTCTCGGCCGAAGACAACTTCATCGTCATGTGCCAAATCAAATGACTCCGTGTCTTCCCACGTGTCTGCTGTCAGCTGCAGCTGTGCAGCCAGTTGCAATCGGGACGCGAGTGTTGCTGCAGACACGCCGTTGTCACGCAGCGCTTGCTTCACAAGCTGTGCGTCCAGAGAGCAGCTCGCGTGTGGGTTACTGGGCAGCGTGAAGCCGTACATGTGAAGCAACGCGGCGTTGTTACGCTGGCCATACGTGTTGAAAATCTCCCTGCCAGCAGGCACAGCGTTCTGCGTCACCATCTCGATGCTGTCGCTCTCAACCTGCCCACTGACGACGACACTCACATCCCGTTTACACACGGGACACGGCCCCGAAGCTGGCTTCTCCAACTCAGCATCAGCATCAGCATCCTCGTGGGCATCATCCTCATCCTCTGGTGACTCGTGCACCCCCTCTTGTTGGGAACGTCCACAACAGGCGCATACATCGCCATCTGATGTGAAATGCACGTCCTCCTCACTCTCGTGATTGAAGAGATCAGCAAACGGAACCATCCCGTGGCCTTGGAAAGCGTCGATGGTGAATCCTCGGCTGGAGGTCAGTGTGCGGGCATGCGTGTACTTCTCGAGAGAGAAATGCTCAGCAGGAAACAAGTCTGGATGCGCATGCATTAGTGGCTGGATGAGAGTGTCCCAATCGTTGGCCATCAGTTGCTTATCGCGGTCAATAGACGATACGAGTTCGGTGCCCTGCAGCTCTCTTTGTTCCTCTTCAGACCAAGTCACCGGCAGCGGTTCACACGCAGGCAGTGTGGCCAGGTACGGCGCCCACCTGGGTGGTGCGCAACTGTCAGAACGAGAAGTGGAGCGCAGGACATGGCCGCCACCCACAGCTACAACGCACTTAGACTTTGCACCGATGCTGCGCTCATACATCAAGGCGACAGCAAGCCCGACTCCGCCGTTGTGACCCAGCTGTGTACACATAGGTGTTCACGTGATAAGCGAGAAGAGACGAGGGCGTGAGGCGAGACCACCATTTGCCGACGCACCTTGTGCTGCTTCAGCAAGTCTGCAATGCTGCACGTCCGAATAGTCAACATGCCTTGCTTCGGCATAGTGCAGACGGTGTAGTCGGCCGGCAAGTCGCGTTTCGCAAGCACGGCGCGTGTGTTGTTGTGCACCCCGAACGTGATGTCGTGGTCGCTCCAGGTGAACCCGTGCTGGCGCATCCACACCAGGAATTCGTGGAATGCGGCGTCGTGCGTACTCATCGTGCTTCGCAGAGCGCAAGAAGCAGTGCAAATGCGCTGCTGGCGTGGCGTGTAATAGGGGTACATGCATGGTACCCCATAGAAGAGACAGTCCGCCCCGACTTTTGAAACGGCGACTTTTGCCGGCGCGCCCAGGCCGCTCAGGGCTGCCACATCATCCATTTTGTGTGTGCTGAAATTTCCAGGCGCAGGTCCCTGGTGTTCGTCCAGGCACTTCCCCCCAACTGCATGCTACGCCACGCCACGCTCCGTCTCTCAGTGCGCCCTCTGCAACTCAACCGCCGCACAGTCTCCCGGGCACCTGTTGCTGTGACAGGTGCGACTTGCCCGGACCTGCTGTGAGCTTGACTGCGGGGCAGCACGGATGGACGGTCCTCGTCTCTGTCTCTGTCACTCCGTCCGACCGCGTCCGCGTTGCAGCGCGTGGCAGCACCCTTTCTGGAGCGCGGCAGCTTGGTTTCACGTTGGCCGCGAGAGAGTTGAGGGGTGAGAGGAGGAGGAGGAGGCAAGTGCAAGTGTGGAGCCACAACTGACTCGCCCTGTCCCTCGCCGCCAGCGATGCTGCCTATCCAAAGCAAGGGTTGCCTCACCGCCCGCATCGACAAGAGCACCACCATCTGGTGTCTGGGCCACCTGGCGTCGCACATCGACATGAAGGTGGACGGCCTGAAGGCAGCCGGGTTTGCCAACGCGAAGCCCATGTACTGCCAGGCGCAGAGCGCCCAGGAGCTGAAGGATCTCCTCGCCGCGTCGCCCGGCTCGCTGCTGTATGTGGGCGGGGCGATGATGAAGACACATCCCGAGCTCATGGACGACCTGTTGACATTCGTAGAGAAGCAGGCGCCCCTCGTTGCCATCGAGGTGCTCGGCATGAAACAGTTTGACCAGTTCGCCCCGGGGCACACCACGCCGCCCAGCGTCGACGATGTGGCGCGCGTCTCGGTGCTCCACGTCGCCCAGCTGGCGGAGGCCTGGGCGGCCCGCCCGTGAGCAGGCTGCGCGAACGAGTGAGCCAGAGCGATGCTCTAGACTAGTGAGGTCACCCTTGATCCCTTTAATCGTCAATTGACTCGCTTACACGTCACTGACTCAAGTTCCTTTTCTCCTCGCGCGTTCTCAATGGGTCACAACTCGCCCGGATGAGCCTTTGACACCACACGCGCACTATCTTGACGCGGTGCGCGCAAGTCGAGATGGGCAACGCACAAGGGCACACGTCGCTAGCTGCACCAGCAGCAGCTCTGCCTTCTCCAGCAGACGTGCTTGCGGACTTGCCCACGAGCTTAAGCGTCAAGTCCTCGCTCGGTGGAGGTCGCTTCCTGAAAACAGTGCGTCTGCCTCGCAACGTCGAGCCCACGCACTCTGTGCAGTCCTTGACGACATCTCACACCCCGCCCTGCCCCGCCCCGCGTCCCCCGACACGCAGCTTCTCTGCGTGCATACCGACACGGGCGGCTTAGTTGTCGTCAAAGTGTTTCTCATACGCCAAGACGCGGTGCCGCGACGTCGAGACGTGGACTCCGCACTAGAGCGCCTCGCACAACAGACTGCCGCGCTCGCGACGCCGCCGTTGGCGCAGCCTCACGTGGCGCCTGCACCGCGTGTACATCGCACTGAGCGGGCCATATATCTCATGCGGTGCGTCTGCGTGCAAGACGTCCAATATTGACTCTGGATGAAGGCTGACCTGCTGGTATTGCTTTCGCAACGCGCGCAGACAACACGTGCACACGACGTTGAGAGAGCGTATGGCAAGCGCTGTTGTATTGCTGCCCTGCGAGAAGCTGTTCATCGCATACCAGGCACGTGATGCTTGGAAATGCGCCCATACCCCATCGAGACATCAGAAATTGACGCACATCCCTGCACACGCTGCCTTCTCCCATCACGCAGCTCCTACACGCCCTTGCTCAATGTCACGGCCGCGGAGTCGTGCACGGCGACATCACGCCCTCCAATGTGGCCCTCACCTCTTGGGGATGGCTCCTTCTTACCGACTTCGCAAGCGCATACAAGCCCGCCCTCCTGCCGGGCGACAACCCCGCTGTATTCACGTTCTACTATGACACAGACGGCAGTCGCGCATGCACAGTGGCGCCAGAACGGTTCGTTGATACTGCTGCCTCTGATGGTGCTGCGAGCGCCGCTAGTGGATGCACTCCTGCATCGGACATGTTCTCTGCTGGCGCAGTTCTAGGCGCGTTGTTCACAGCTGATGGGTCCCCGCTCTGCGATCTAGCGGCGCTCATGGCGTGGCGTGCTGGTGGTGCAGATCCAAGGGCGCGCACATTGAGCATCATAGCCGCTGACCGGGCTTTAGGTCCACCGGTCGCAGCGTTAGTGGAGCGGCTGACACACAAGACACCATCACAGCGCATGACTGCTGCAGAGGCTCTCGCCACTTTTGATGGGGTTCTTTGGAAACCATACTACGGCGTCGCCCGAGCTGCAGCAGCATCTGCGCTGAGTGTACCAGACGGAGATGCGCGTGCAAGTGCGCTCGCTGGCGCCTTGCCGGAGCTGTGCTCCGCAGTCATCGCGTCTGATGCCACAGGGGACTCCTACTCGGTCGGTCTGGCATCACGGAATGGAGACCAGCAAGAGCAACAGCAACAGCAGGCGCATATGGTGACTCCAGGTGATATGGCGGCTGCCTTGCGTCGAGCAGGCACGCCGCCACTTCCAGGCGCAATGTTGATTGGAACTCTGGCTTGCGCGTCACTCGCTTGCGCAACGCGGAGAAGCACCAAAGCACATGCGCTACACTGCATGCTCACACTAGCAGCGCCCCTGTGCGATGACGCACAGCGCGCGGGTCGACTCTTGCCATACGCTCTTGCACTTGTGAACGACCGAGCAGCACCTCTTAGAGCCGCTGCTGTCGCCGCCGCTGCGCAGCTGATTCTCCCCATGCCGCCAGCTACAGCAGCGTGGCCGACTGGGGCTGCTGCCTTGGCGAATCTTCGAGAGGTGATTCACTACGTTGCACCGGCCATATCGCGGGCACCCACGGACAGCGAAGAGTGCGTCCGCATAGCAGCTGCACGCGTCATGCCGCACTTGATTGCACTAGCAGCACAAGCTCTGGACCGAGCCGCTTGTGCAGACGCAGACGCGGCCGCCACAGTCGATGGTGTTGGATCAGACATGCCCGCGCTAACATTGGCCGCATACAGCTCCTACCGCGCTTCACTCGCTGCTCTTCTTCGTGAAACGCTGTCGCCAGATGTCCTCGTAGCTGCGCCTACATCATCAAACATCGCTGGGGGACCCACCTCACCGGCGGCAGCTGCCGCAGCCCTTCATTCCGCGGTTGCGGCTGGAGAGCCGTTCCTTGTCCGTGCTGGAAGTGCAGAAGCGCTGCTCCCGTGTGCACTCGCATGCCTCAATGAACGCTTGTGGCGAGCCAGAGTGGCCGCATACGAGGCGGCGCCTGCCCTGGCAAGCTCCCTGGGTCCAGCTGCGAGTCACGCGCTGGCATCTGCAGCTGAAAACGGCCTGCATGACGCGCACCCGAGTGTTGCAGCAGCAGCGGGACGTGCGTTGGCACGGATCTTGCATGCGTGCGCACCACATGCTGGTCCCTTGGGACAAGACTCACCGCATAGCAGCATGGCACCCGCACTCCGTCGTGCGGCCCTCTCTGCCGCTGTGACAGCAGCGCCGCTGCGATGCCATCCCGGGTGTGGAGTCCGAAATGCAGCCGCACGCGTGCTTGCAGCAGCTTGTGACGCCTTAGGTCCAGTTGACACCGCTGCCCTTCTTTGCCCTGCGGTGGCGCCTTTCATCGGTGGCACTGCCGCTGCCGCGCGCACGGAGCTCGCATACAGTGGCGATAAGCTCACTTGTAGCCGCATCTTAGAAGCGGCTCCGCCGCCGCTCACATGGATGCAATGGCACGCGCTCGGTGTGGACGGACCCACTTCGGAAGCAGCGCCTCCGGGTGGCTGGCCTCAAGGCGATGCCATCATCCAGGCTCTAGTACGCGCTGCTGGTGCCAGCGCCCGCCGTGCAGCGTCGCTGCAAGAGCACAGCGGGGAGGGTCAGTCTGAAGGCAGTGTGCCTCCGCCACCGCTGTATGCATCGTCACTTGTACGTGGCGATGCAGGGTCTACGTCGCAGCTGGTGACTGGTCCCATTGCACAAGCGTTGAGCCCTGGCGTCGTGTCCTCGCTGGCCACTGCTGCAAGCCTGCCTCTACGTGCTACATCTGCTTCACTCCCTTCCCCGCAGCAACCATCGGCATCATCATCCCCATTCGTGGGTATTATCGCATCAGGCATGGGCGGAGAAGAAATGACGCCATGGCGACCGTCTGGCGTCCTCGTCGCGCACTACACCGAGCACCGAGGGCGAGTCAACGCTCTTGCAGTGTGTCCCTCCAACGCGGGTGACACTATTCTAGGCGGCGGCGGCGGCGGCGGTGGTGTGTCTCCTATCATTCCGTGGGTGCTGTCCGTCTCTGATGACGGCTCTGCGAAAGTGTGGGACGTTATGCCTTGCTCCTCGTCCTCGCCTGTCGCTTGGGGAGGCGCGCTCTGTGGTCTACGCAGCTGCGTCACGTACTCCAGCCAAGGCGGGAAACTCACGTCTGCAGCCGCGCTGAGTCACGACACAGTCGCGACTGGCAGCGATGCAGGCTCCGTGCACATCTGGCGCCTCGATCGCGCAGGCACTCACGCGCTCAGCCGTACCACCTCAAATACTGGCGGCGTGCCTTCTACCGGATGGGTGCCCTCCGGCGCGGGTGGCTGGACTGTCAGCGGCGTCACGCCGCCAGCGTATACCGGCGCGACAGACATCAAGCGGGGCACTCGTCTGTGGATTGACGGCGGCTCTTCGTCGTCAATTCGCGATGATGGCACCGGAGGTGGATGTACTGCATTGGCGGCATCGCCACAGGGCACTCCTGGCGTGTTGCTCATGGCTTCCGTGACTGGAGGAGTGAAGTGTTGGGACACAAGAAGTCCTGGCGTGGCCTGGCAGTTGCCTGGTCTGACAGCTGGCGGTGCAACAGATGACGGTGATTCTGCGCCTGCTTTCTCCCCATGGAAACATGAGCGTCGCAGTGGCGCGCCGACGGCACTGGTCCTTGATCCTTGGGCTGGCTCCTGGATGGTTGTTGGCACCAGCGCTGGTGCTGTCGCACTCTGGGATCTCCGCTTCCGGGTGCCGCTCTCCACATGGTGGCACCCAGCTCGGGCGCCGGTGCGTACCCTCGCTTTGGGAGCGCCCCACGTACGTGGGGGTCGCCCGCATTTGTGGGTCTCTTGCGGCAAAAACGGCGAAGTTGCCGCCCTAGACGCTGTCCAAGGCGTTGTCACGGGCGTCATGCGCGTGCGTGTCCCAAACGACAGCGATGAGCCAGCCGCCGTCGGCGGCGGTGGCGGCGAGGAAGGTGCATCCAGGCCGGCAGGTCCACAGGGCACTGATCCGCGCGACGACGAAGAAGATGAGGACCCGCTGAGCAGTGTTCGCGCTACACTGGCATCCGCCATGTGCATCCGGGCGATTGCACCCGTTGGCGGCGGGTCGCTAATCACAGCTGGCGATGATGCCAGTTTCCGGCAGTGGGAGCTTCTTGCGAATGCGCAGCGGTCCACCTCTCAAGGGTGTCGCACCGTCGTCGCACCTTCACACGCGCCATGCCTGGACGGCACACCTGTTGTCGCAGCGTGGCGAGGCGTGCCGGTGTTACAGCAGCGGTTGCGACCCTCACCATCAGTCAGCGGTCGGGGGACTCGCACCGAGACGCAGCGCCGCCAAGATGTGGACGCGCACAGCGATGCAATCACGTCACTTGCGGTGTTGCCCCTGGCGGGCGGGGAGCGGCTCCTGTTCTCAGCATCACGTGACGGTGTGGTGAAGGCCTGGTGTTAGGACGCCTAGACGAATGGTAAACCACTTCCAGCGTTGCATCCTCACACTTCCCCTTTTCGTCTCTTTTTTGCGATTCGTCCCAGGGGAAGTGAACGCTCCCTTCGCAGGAGCTGCATTATCCACAGCAGCGATGCTGTCGCGTGTGCTGCGCCGTCGCGTCCAGCCCCTCTTTCGCCAGTCGTTCGCCACACAACAACAACCACCACTACCGTCCTCCACCTCCACAGTCCAGCCGCCGCAGTTTGTCGTAGACGCGCAGCGGCGTGCCGAAGAGGAGCTCCGAAAATTAACGTCACGCACTGCATCAGTGCCTGTCGGCTCTGGAAACGCTGCAGTTGAGAACGACGACACAGAAGTGGTGGTGCGCCTGCAAGCCTTTTCTAGTTTTTTTCACTGACAGCACGCGCTGTGCGACACGCGTCACTCGCATGTGTATATTCCGACACTGACACACCGCGTCCGTGTTTGTGTTTTTGCTTGCAGAGCAACCCGGAGACCGGAGAAGTAGGCGGGCCAAAGGGGAGAGAGCCCACTCGCTTCGGAGACTGGGAACGAAGCGGGCGGTGCACTGACTTCTAGCGCGCGGGACCTTATGAGTGACATGTGACCGAAGTAAATAATACGGAGCAACAAAAGGCGGCGTTGCCAGTGAGAGCACTTCCAAGTGAGCGCGCTTCGCAGGAGCTGTTTGATCCCCCATGGTGCGTACAATAATCTATGCATCGTGCTCTGCACGTCCGTCTCACTCCTCCTGCGCACACGTGACACGCGGTACCGTCGCCACCTGCAGAGAAATTGCCGCGCACCAGGAGTGACGCCAGCCAGTTGTTTGCCGCTCAGACACCCGCTTCGAGGCCCTGCACGTGCTCTCCCTACCCGCCACGTGCGTGCTGCTGGTTCTTCTTTCCCAGGAGGTTACTTCATGGCGTCTCTGTTCGGAGCTGCACGAGGCACAACTGCAGCCTCTTCTTCGTCTGCTGCTGCGACCACCACCTTCACGGACGCGGCTCCGTCGTGGGACGCGTTAGCTGCTGCGTTGAACGAAGCGTGCGCAGCTGCAGGCGTGAACACGACACCGGACCTGGTGAACGGAGGGACGAACCCACACAGCTTGCTGCGCCTGTTTGGCGCCCCAGCGAGCACTCAGCCGCAGGTGCTGCTGTACAGGGACCACGCTGCGTGGTGCCCCTATTGCGAGAAGATCTGGCTCCAGCTGGAGGAGAAGCGCCTTCCGTACCGGATTGAGAAGATCAATATGCGCTGCTACGGCGACAAGCCGCCTGCATTTCTCGCTAAAGTACCCTCCGGCTTGCTGCCTGCGGTGGAATTGAACGGACGGCTGTATACGGAGAGTGCAGTCATAGCGCAATTGCTGGAGGAGTCGTTCCCGGGCACAGCGGCGCTGATGCCGCCGCCAGGCACGCCCGCTCGCCGCACGGCTGATGAGCTGCTTCGACTTGAACGCACGCTGTTCAGCCGGTGGATGCAATGGCTGACGAGCTACAGCGGCGATGCGTCGAACAAGGCAGCGTTCAAAACCACGTTGGCAGCAGTTGACAACGCGCTGCAGGCGAGTGGGGGTCCGTTTTTCCTGGGCGACCAATTCAGCCTGGTGGACATCACATTCGCGCCCTTCCTGGAACGCATGGCTGCATCGCTGCTCTACTACAAGGGCTATCGCATGCGCGGCGATGGCATCTGGCCTGGCATCGACGCGTGGTTCGAAGCCATGCACAGGCGGCCGACGTTTCATGCCATCCAGTCCGACTACTACACGCACGCCCATGACCTTCCGCCGCAGCTTGGTGGCTGTGAGTTCAACGCCGCTGGCCCGGAAACTGCCGCCGCCATTGACGGCACCGATGGCAGAAGCTGGCGCTTGCCGCTTGCGCCACTCGATAGCAACAGTCTCGAGCCCTGGCCGGGAGGGGACGATCCCCAGCGCGACCGCCTGGAAGCGGCACTGCGTCTCGTCGGCAACCACACAGCTGTCGTGCGCTTCGCAGCGCGGGGGTGCGGCCAGCCGGGACACAGACCGGTGAATGCGCCACTGAGCGACCCGACTGCAATGCCGGGCGAGGCGCACATCCCAGACGTCGATGCCGCTTTGAGGTGGGTCGCCCACGCGCTCATTACCGGCTGCGCATCCGACGGCACGGCGTTTGCGAAGGTCGCAGCAGCGCAATCGCAAGCACAGCAGCGTCGCGGCGATGTGGCGGCGCTTGGTGCGGCGTACATGCGTGATCGGGTGGGCGTCCCGCGGGATATGCGCTTCCCAGCAGCTCGCCAGCTGCGCGCGCACTTGAATTGGTTCATTGATGGCGTGACTCCCGCCGTGTGAATGTTAATGTGACACGCGGCGTCGGCAGTGATCAAGTCCCCTCGCCAAACCGTCCATGGACGGCCTCACGGAGTATGAGCGCCAGCGCCTGGCCCACATTCAGCGCAATCTCGAGTATATGGCCTCCTGCGGCGTGTTGGAAGCTGCAAGCACGTTCAACGCAGCGGCCAAGGCTGTGGTGGTCACTAAGCCTGCAAAGCGGCGCCGTGCTGAAGACCGACCAAAAGCAGAGCCTACGCGTCGCAGCGGCCGTCTGGCCAATATGCCAGCGGAACGCGACGGCGCTGATATTGACGCGCTGGAGTCAGACGAGGAGGAGGAGAAGGAGCAGAAGCGAGGTGGCGGGAACGTGTTTGTGGACAAGGAGGCCCAGGCCCGCGCCCTGCTGGAACACACACGCGAGTGGCTGGCGGCCTCAAGGGCAGCACTGGCGAAACTTGGGGACGGGCTCACTGTTCCAGCCACAGACGACGAGTGGTGCGTCACGACACGTGCTTCTTCAGTTCTGGGCTACCTGTCGACTGTGTGCTGACTTCGTCCACAATCCTGTGCGCTCTCTTTTCGCAGGCGAGGAGAGGCTGTGAAGCGGTGGGGGCCACGCGTCGTGAAGGCGCTGCCCAGAGGCTGCGACTGGAAGACGTTTGTCAGTTCCCGGCTCACGACCCCTCCTGTGCCGTCGCCGCACGATCTGATGCAGGAATACTACTGTTCAGACGCGTGGCGCCTGCTTGCGTGCTGCCTGCTGATGAGCCGCGTTAGCTCAGCGAAGGTGAAGACGGAGGTGATTGCTGCTTTCTTCGCTGCATGCCCGACGCCGAGTGCGCTGCTGGATCAGACGCCTGAGACGCTGAAGGCGATCATGAATCCGCTGGGGCTGTTTGAAAACCGAGTTCAATCACTGGTGGCTGTTTCGCAACGCTATCTTGAGATGCCGGTCTTTGATGTCGGACTCGACGCTGAGACGAAGATTTACGGCTGTGGCGCGTTCACTGTGGCAAGCTTCCAGATCTTCTGCCGTGGGAACATCAAGTACGATCCAGACGATTGCACGCTCAAGGCATTCGTCGCATGGCAGCGGCGCCAGCCCAAGGCAAGCGCATGAAAATGGACAGTTCGTCCGCTCTATTCTATTCTTTTTACATACAGTACTTATCATCTCTTCATCGGCTGCGGTGCAGCATTAACGGCCACGCTCGCTCGCAATTCATCTACGCGCAGATTCAATTCCTGCAACATATTCGTCAGGCGGCGCTCCATGCCAGTCCGCTCTCCCCACGCGCTGCCATCGATCTCCTTGTCAACAAAAGAAGACGTCTTGGCAGAAGCGTCACGCTTCCGTGGAGCTTGGGCAGGGGCAGCGCCCGGCTCCTGATGGCCGTTATCGCCCAGCGTCACTGCAGTCACCTCCCCACTCGCATGCACGAAGCGGCGCGTCGCCGTAAATCCGTGCGATGTCAACTGCCTCAGTCCACCGCCCTCTTCTGGCTCCGCTTCGCACTCCTCCACTGCTGCAGTGGCAGCACGAGCCTCGCGTGCGCGCATCCTGCCGCGCACATGGCGGATGCCGAACACAATGAGCGAGAGTACCGTGCCTGCTGCCTGCACGACATAGAGGCCCGCCATGTCGTAAATGTCGAGCACAGGGCTGTTCTTTGTTGAGGCCACAACTTCATTGTACACGAACTGGCACTCTTCGCGCGACGGCGGATCCGGGAAGTAGTTGGCAGCGGCCGCGAGGTAGGCGCCCGTGTTGATGGCTTGAGCCACGAACACGTTGATGGCTTTAATGATGGTGTCGTTCACGGATGGGCGGTCCGAATGCGCAAACGGAATGCCGTAATACCCGAAGTTCAGCTTATCGCCTACCGTGTCGAGGCCGCAGAACGTGAGCATCGGGTCAAAGCCGTTGGCACCGAAGATGCCGGGCCCTCCCAGCCCTGCGTGAGTGCGTGAACGTCAGCACAGGTTGAGCTGTGATTTGCATGGTCAGAGACTCACCGTATTTGAGCTCAATATCAGGGCCTATGCCGCCAATGCAGCTGCCACTCACGATGGCTGGCAGCAGCCCCGCTTGGGTGAGTCCCGGCACGGGCTGGATCTGCAGGTTGGGGTAGTTGTTCTTGATGAATGCCTGCTGCGCAGCGTTCTGGCGCACGCACACCGGCTTGCTGAGCTTCAGAAAGCTGTCGATGCCAGTCACATCCTGGGTCAGCGCCTTGGGCTCGCCCAGGATGGCGGCATACTGGGCTGCACTCACAAAACACAGAGAAACAAAAGTGGGGCCACGTTGCCTATCAGCAGATGCGAGGATATGGGCGCGCACACACAAAGCCATGAGGCGACGCACCGATGTAGCAGCTCATGGACACGAAGAAGACGAAGGCTTTGACTGCAGTGTACAATCGACCCTCGTGGGTGTGAGGGGAGAACCCCTCGAAGAGGACGGAGCTCATAGCGGACAGGAAGAACGCGCGGGCGAACTTGTCAGGCACCGGCTCTTCAGGCAGCGGGAAGTCGTCACTGCCGGTGTTGGACTCGAACCAATAGTAGATTTGAGCAGACGCAAACACGCCCGCTACCATAAGGCCCCACATGCGTGGCGTGAATGGCCGCGTCCACTTGAACGCTCGAGAAATGACATCCTCTGTCGCCGCAACGGGCTGCGTGGTGACAACCTGGTACCCGTACGGCTGGTGGGGCATCAAGTAGCGCACCCAGTTCAGGCGCTCGGGGAGCACTAAGAAGGAGGTGGCCACGGCGTCGTATCCGAGAACGTCTAGCGTGTACAGTGAGCGCGCAAGGGTGTCGTTCTTGGAGGACTGGTAGTACACAGACCAGGGCAGGCGCACGACGTCGAAGGAGAGCGTCATGTTCGCGGCAGCCGCAACGTACTTGAGCACCCACACCGTTGCGCCGTCGACGGCAGACGGCGGCACGTTGACGGCGTAGCCGGGGCCGCCGAAAGGGCCGCAGGTGGAGTTCTCGGGGACGCCCGCGCGCAGCTGGGGCAGCACCGTGCTCTGAGCAAAGTTGGCCAAGAAAGCGTTGCCTGTGCACCCCGGGAGAAAGTCAGTCTCCACACACGCGCTCCCGGCGGCACGCAGTGTCGCGCACCGTCGCCATACGTGATGTTGTCCGGGAAGAAGGTCACGTTCTGAACAATGGACAGCAGTGCCACTCGAAGCGTGAGCCCGCTCAGCACAGCCGTGGCTGCCGCTTGCGACTGCGCGAGGGAGGTGGTGCTGCTATTGAAGTAATTCTCGTACGACCACTGCGCGCTGCAGCCCGGCAGCAGGGCGAGAAAGACGCAGAGCGCAGCGAGAGTCCTCTTCCACATTGTGCACGTGTAGTTCATGGGGAGCTCGAGCTTGACAACACGGCCGGCAACACCCGCGCCACCCCCGCAGCCAGCAGGTGAGCTTGGCGTTGCGCAGCGGTTAGACGCTGCGAACACGACACGAACGCGCGGGCGAAGGCTCCTCTTCGCAATGGTGGGTGAGGTGGCATGTCTGACGTGACGTCTCCCTTCGTCTTGTGCCGTGATCCGTGGTGCAGGGTCATCATCATGCGCGCCCGCGCTCAAGGGCACGCACGCTGCCCCGCCGCGGCGGTGGCAAGCTTTCGCAGGTCACGTTGCGCCCCAGTGCCTGTTCGCCGTCGCCGCCCGTGTCAACCAGCTGCAGCCGTCTCCCCAGAGCACGTTGATGCAGCAACACAGCTGTGGGACGTGGCTGTAGGCGTCGGCTTGCCTTGTACGGTGCGCGCTCTACAGGCTCTGCAGGCTTTGGGCACAAGCTGTGGTACCAAAAACAGGCGCCGCCCCTGGGGCTGACACGCCGCGTGTGCACAGGTCATGAACTGCGGCGATGTCGTGTACCGGTCGACCCTGAACTCGAAGCTTCGGGCTGAGGAGGTGCGCGGGCACGGCTCTTTGAGTACAGCACCCTCTGCCAGCACACTCACCCACTCACTGTGACTGCTTCCTCTCTCGCGCGCAGCCGCCGTTGATCACTGCCGGCGGGTTCACTCTCCTCGCGCTGGCAGTCACCTATTTGAGTGTCACTCCCGGCGCAGCAGGCGGTTTCCTGGACTATTTCTTCCTTGGGCCTCTTGCAAAACAGGCTCAACCGAAGCTCAGCCTCGACGACTTTGAGTTCCTACGCAAGCTCGGCGAAGGTGGCTTCGGTGACGTCTGGCTTGCGCGGAACAAGAGCAGCGGGAAAGAGCAGGTGGTGAAGTGTGCGCGAGCTTTTGGCGCAGAGGAGGTGTGGATGAACGAGCGCTGTGCGCTTGCATGCCCTGGCAAGACTGCCAGATTCGTGGCAAGCTTCAAAGATTCTCGCAAGCCTGCATTGCCTGCGGCTGCAGTGTCCATGGGCCTTCGGAACAATGGTAACAAATTCATGGACAACCTGGCGATGCTGGAACTGCCTGCGCTGAGCGACATCGCGGCTGGCAGAATGCCGTGGGAGAAGCGTGCCCCGGGAGAGGCGCTCATCAAGAAGGGCGCTGCTGGGCAGGAGGATGCCACATGGCTGGTCTGGGAGCTTGAAGGGAAGCGCTCGCTTGCCGATTTCATGAACGATCCCGAGTTCCCCTACAATCTCGAGACGGGGCTCTTCGGCGCGCCGCTCGGCCAGCCGCGGGGCCCGCAGCGGGCGGCTACGAGTGTGCGTGAGCTCATGCGCCAGCTCCTTGCCTGTCTCTCTGGCCTGCACGCGTCAGGCATGGTGCATCGGGATGTGAAGCCCGAGAACTTCATCGTCGCAGACGCGGATGTTCCTGGCAAAGCGCGCCTGGTGCTCATCGATCTGGGCGCCGCAGCCGATCTGAGGGTGGGCGTGAATTATGCACCGCGCGAGTATCTGCTAGATCCACGCTTCGCGGCCCCGGAGACGTATGTCATGAGCACACAGACGCCGACGGCACCACCCGTGCCTGTGGCCCTTCTGCTCAGCCCTGCGCTGTGGCAGCTGAACCTGCCAGACAGGTTCGACATGTTCTCCTCGGGTATTGTGCTCCTCCAAATGGCGCTGCCATCGCTACGCACAGACAGCAACCTCATCGCGTTCCGGCGCGCGCTAGACAAGAACGGATGCGACCTGGAAGCGTGGAGAGACGTGTACGAACGCAGATCACTGCCCGGCATCGCAGATGGCTTCGCACTGCTCGACAGCAATGACGGGGCCGCATGGGACTTAGTCTGCCGCCTCGTGCGCGTTCCCGCGCCGTTGCGACTCTCTGCTGGCGCGGCAGCAAGACACCGTTTCCTGGCTCGCGATGCCGGTGTGTTGCGCACAGTGGACGAGGCCCTCGTCAAGCTCGGCGACACAGCTGCCAGCGGGCCGGTGAGCACACAAGCTGGCTGGGTGCTTCGCCGAATGGCGCGCAGCGGCACCGTGAAAGAAGGCGGTTTCACGGAGGCCCAGATGGAGAAATTCACAGCCCTGGATCGAGTGCCGTCCGTGAAGGAGGCGAAGGGCATCCTGGGGCGTGCCATCGCTGACAACAGCACCATTGCTGGCGATGCAGATGGGCCGGATGCGCCGTCAAGGAGGAGGCCCGTGCTTGAGGAATCCACCCGCACTGTAGCACAAGTGGCCCGCGACAATGTCGCCGCGCTGGGCGTGCTGCAGCGCCTCAACTTCTGGGGCTCTTATCAGACGATCGGAGGCAGAGACGAACGCTCATGAATTCAATTCAAAATTGGCAGAGTGGAGTCTCCGCAGTCTTTCCTCTTGGGAGGTCTCCAGAGGAGCGGCAACTGCACACAGCTCGACAACCCGCAAGCCTCGTTCTTGGGCAGGTGTACCTCGCAGCGGCGGGCGGGCTTGAGCAGGCGGAAAGAGTGCTTTGCGTCTGAAGGTCACCTGCCAGTGTTGCCGGTTGCGTTCGTGGTCTGCACTGCGTAGAGGCTGAAATAGACGATAAGACCCACTGCCGCGCCGCCGAGGATAAACAGCGACATTTTCCAGTTCTGGCGAGACTGCGTCGCTCCCAGAGACGGACGGAGTGTGAAGAGCTTGCGAAGTGCACGCCCCATGCGGTAGACACACCCGGGCGTGCTGTCCAACTCCTCGGCTTCCATGCCAGCAGCCAGAAAGGGCGCGGCACGCGTGAGAGGAAGCGATCTACATCTCGGGCCGAGCGGCAGAAACAGGGCCCACAGCCGTCTCGGCGAAGGGCAGTCGGCTTTGATGACGCAAGACGGCGACAACTACTGTGTGAAAGCAATGTTGAATGTTGTTGCATCGACTGATTTTGGAGGAAGTTTGCTGTGGGGCATCATCATCTGAGGCCGAAGCCTTCGGCATTGTCTAACGCCAGCAGGAGCCTGTCCTTCAGCACCTCCTCGTTGCTGTACTGCGGCAGCAGGAGCACGTGGAAACACGTCTGTGCTGTCGGCAGACGTTCGTCACCGTCGCCGTTGCGCATGAGCTTGAAGGGCAGTGCAGACAGGCCGCCGATGGGGACTCGGTCCGAACCGGTCACAAAAGCCAGCAGCCGCTTCTTCTGCGACGCGTTCATGGCTTGCGCTACGCGCCAGAAGCTGCGGCACGCAGGTGAGCGGGCACTGAAACCGCCGTCGTACTCCGTGTTGCGTTCCAGCGCCTCGAAATCGAGGTCTTCTGTCCCGCAAAGCATCTGCTCCAGCTCGCTTGGCGTGAACAGCCGGCTGGCGGGGCCATCACACAGCCGTGCAAAGCCGCGACGGAATGCTGCGCACTCGGGCGCAACGCTGCGAGAGAGGAACCAGTCCGCATAGAGCGCGACGAACTCTCGCACATTTGTGCCTGTCACTGCGGTTGACGCTCCATCTGGCTGCAGTTCCGCCGTGCGCACTTCGCCCATGACGCTGTAGCTCACCTCGAAGTTGAGTCCGAAATCAGCCTCCACGGCGTCGGGAGGGTGGCGCAGCATGTCGCAAAGGCTGCTATGCAACCTGGGTGACGCGTCTTTGAGGTCATCGAATGCAGGCACGCCGCCTTGGAGGAGCTTGTACACGACCCGTGGGAATGCGAGCTCAAGCAACGTGCTGTTGTACAGCGCTAAGCCTAGGACCGTGCCGACCAGCTCGTACTCGTCAGCACCAACCGCATCGCACCCCCCGGGGGCAAACCATAGCAGCCGCGCGCCAGCTTGCTCTTGCTGCGGCACCCGCGTGTCATCGTCTAGAGGTGTGAACATGCCGTAGTCAGGGTTGAAGATGGCGCGCGTGACGAGCGTGAAGAACTCGCGCGTGGGACCGCCCTCATCGATGCCTTCTTCGCCCACAAACACCACTTTCAGCGGCTTGTGCAGATCCGCCCGTCGGCGATGGATCTCGCGCGCGGCATCAGACACGATGTTGTCTCGCCGCACGCGGAGGATGCAGTACGGCACGGCCTGCGAGTCAAGGAAGGTGCGTAGAACACCAGCATTGAACTCCATCGTCTTGCGCCGCTGGCATTCCAGACGCAGGATCTCCGCTTTCGTCTCAGGCCGGTACAGGAACGGGTACGTGCAGAAACTGACCCCGCCGCCATCAGAGCCTCCGCTCCGGCCTCCGCCTGCTGCCGCACGACAGCTCTGCCTCCTGCTGGCAGCCACCGTCAGTGGCGCGTCCCCTGAGCGCTGGTGCATGTTCACCCACGCGGTGTAATCATCACTCAGGTGGCTATGTGCATGATGTCCCGGTGGAGGAGACACCCAGTCCGGCGAGTTGAGGGCATCGTTGTGGAAGGCGTCCCAGGGTACGAGTCGACCACCCGCTTCGACATTGGCGGCATGTAGCCAGGCTATGATGGCAGCGCACGGCGCCAGCCATCGGCGGAGTGCGACATCACTGCCGCCGAGGTGCTGGTAAAAGCAGGTCAAGAAATGGGAATGCAGCTTCTCAAGGAGAGTCACCACCATCTCTCCCGGCAGTTGGCTCATCATCAGCGCCCCGACACGGGCGACACTGTCAGACAACGCAGCTAGCGCACTAAGCAGTCGATGCAGCTGGTCATACGCGCTCGGATCTGCGAAGCCGTCCCAGCAGAAGAGGAGAAGCAGCCCGACTCGGAGGACGACGCAATAGGACGTCAAACTGTGCGGCTTGTCCTCTTTCGCGGATGCCAAATCATGCAGGCGAAGGAGACAGGCATCGATCGCCCGTGAGACGCGGCTCGCGACTTGTGCGTCCACGTGTGCGACCGCTTGCAGGCCCTTGAACGCAACTTTGCCGTGCTCCAGGTCCAACGAAAGGCGAAGCACTGCTTGCTCTGGCAACGACAATGGGCTCTCACCGTCGCCTCGCTGCTGCTCTGGCCGTTCAGACAGGAAAGACACAGCCAGCGTGTCGACAGACAGCAGGCGCGAGATCGCAGTCAGCAACGGGGCGCGAGTCGCCTCCGCCTCTTCTCCCCCACCGCCGCCGGCGCGGCCTGTGTGTGCTGCACGCCACGCGACCGCGTGTGCGTCCGTGAGACGAACCACAGTCGCAGGGAAGTTATCGTCGGCGAGGCTCGCGCTGGCGGCGAGGCGCAACGCTAAGGCTGCAGCAGCTTCTGGGCCCACTCCGTGGACGTTCTGCAGCGCGTTGAAGTGCCGCAACGCCGCGTCTTGGAACGCATCCACCTCTGCTGTGGCACTCGCGTCGTCGGGGGCGCTGTTTGTGGAGAGAGAGTGGGTGAGACAGAAGCGTTGGACGACAAAGGGACACGCTGTCAAAGCACAGAGTAGCCACGGGGCCGTGGGGCGTGAACACGCACGCGACCTGGTGTCGCATGCGATGCCTGGTTCTGCTGCGTGCGACACACGTACCTGGCAGGCGGCGCGGCGGTGGGCACGGCTTCTACGGCCGGTGGAGACGCCATCGTCGTTGTGTCTTGCTGCTCTGTGCGCTGCCGCTTGTTGTTGTTGCGGGTGAAGCCCCCGCCAAAGATGCGTGACCAGTCCGTTTTTGAAGCACTCGCGCGGCCGGGGCACGCGGCCGAACAAATAGAGGCCCCGGAGGGCCACCACCGCTGCCAGCGTGACAGTGCCATCCGCGCTTCGACAGAACTATATGTTGGCGCCAGCTGCTATGCAATGCATCGCAGCTGCCCCGAGGCTGCACGGCAGGGCCGTAGGCAGGGAGTCAAGTGCTAGCTTTGCTTCCCTTGCAAGCACCGCGTCGCGAGGCTGTGCTCGCGGTATCGCGCCGCCTTGTCATCGTCGATGCCATGCACAAGCAGCAGCGGCTGTGAGTGCAAGCGTGGACCAGCTCTCTGTTGGTTCAGCCATAGATCTTGGTGGTCGCGGGGACCTAGAAGACGAGATGGTGGTACA
>Ga0164296_1001837_pt1 | contig 21861 bp, 20 predicted proteins | sample GEODES057metaG_FD_113533 | JGI IMG/M metagenome (GOLD analysis project Ga0164296, IMG submission 113533) | Dystrophic lake water microbial communities from Trout Bog Lake, Wisconsin, USA - GEODES057 metaG | ecosystem: Environmental > Aquatic > Freshwater > Lake | place: USA: Trout Bog Lake...
GAGCGGGCGGGCGCCGGTGGCGGTGAGGTTGCGCCAGGCTTCGGCCACGGCCTGCGCGCCGCCGGCCTCGGGGTCGGCGAGGACGTAGCGGGGGGTGCAGTCGGTGGTCAGCGCCACGGCGCGGGCGAGGCCTTCGAGCTTGACGATGGCGGCGTCGGCGGCGCCGGGGCGCTTGACGGTCTGGCCGCCGACGGTGCTGTCGTATTGGTCCCACACCCAGGCGCGCGAGGCGAGGTCGGGGCAGGCGATCAGTTTTTCGAGCGCCGCGGCCAGGCCGACGGGGTCGGCGACGGGGCCGAGCGGGGCCTGGAGCGGGGTGTCGGCGGTGGGGCGGTGGTAGAGCGGGGCCTGGTCGGCGAGGGGCGCGAGGGGGATATCGGCCTCGATGGCGCCGTTATGTTTCACCACGATATGGCCGGTGTCGGTGAGGTGGCCGATGACGGCAAAGTCGAGGTCCCATTTCTCGAAGATGGCGCGGGCGACGTCCTGCCGTTCGGGTTTGAGGACCATGAGCATGCGCTCCTGGCTCTCGGAGAGCATCATCTCGTAGGCGGTCATGCCGGTTTCGCGCTGGGGGACGTGGTCGAGGTCGAGCTCGATGCCGACCTCGCCCTTGCCCGCCATTTCGACGGAGGAGGAGGTGAGGCCGGCGGCGCCCATGTCCTGGATGGCGACGATGGCGTCGGTGGCCATGAGTTCGAGACAGGCTTCGATGAGGAGTTTTTCGGTGAAGGGGTCGCCGACCTGGACGGTGGGGCGTTTTTCCTCGGAATCCTTGCCGAATTCGGCCGAGGCCATGGTGGCGCCGTGGATGCCGTCGCGGCCGGTCTTGGAGCCGACATAGACCACGGGGTTGCCGATGCCGGCGGCGGCGGAGAGGAAGATCTTGTCCTTGCGGGCGATGCCGACGGTCATGGCGTTGACCAGCGGGTTGCCGTTGTAGGCGGGATGGAAGTTGATCTCGCCGCCGACGGTGGGCACGCCGACGCAGTTGCCATAGCCGCCGATGCCGCGCACCACGCCATCGACGATGCGCCTGGTCCGCGCCAGCGCCGGATCGCCGAAGCGCAGCGCATTGAGGTTGGCGATCGGGCGGGCGCCCATGGTGAACACGTCGCGCAGAATGCCGCCGACGCCGGTCGCCGCGCCCTGGTAGGGCTCGATGAAGCTCGGATGGTTGTGGCTCTCCATCTTGAAGATGGCGGCCAGGCCGTCGCCGATGTCGACCACCCCCGCGTTCTCGCCGGGGCCGTGGATGACCCAGGGGGCCTTGGTGGGCAGGGTTTTAAGCCAGACGCGGGAGGATTTGTAGGAGCAGTGCTCCGACCACATGACGGAGAACACGCCGAGCTCGGTGAGCGAGGGTGTGCGACCCATGATGTCGAGCACGCGGGAGTATTCATCGGCGCTGAGCCCGAATTCGCGGGCGAGGGCCTGGTTCACTTCTTTTGCCATGTCAGGCGGCCAGTGCGGCGACGAGGCCGTCGAACAGAGGTTTGCCGTCGGTGCCGCCCATGAGCGGGTCGACGAGGTCCTCGGGGTGGGGCATCAGGCCGAGGATGCGGAGGTTTTCGGAGTAGATGCCGGCGATGTGCCGCGCGCTGCCGTTGCGGTTGGCCTCCGGCGTGGTCGCGCCCGCCGGGGTCGTGTAGCGGAAGGCGACGCGGTTCTCCCCTTCGAGGCGATCCAAGGTGGCGTCATCCGCAAAATAGTTGCCGTCGCCATGCGCCATCGGCGAGCGGAACACCTCGCCGCGCTGATACTGGCGGGTGAAATCGGTGTCGGACCGCTCGACGCGGAGGTGGCAGTCCATGGACAGGAAGCGCAGCGAGGCGTTGCGCAGCAGGGCGCCGGGGAGCAGGCCGGCCTCGGTGAGGATCTGGAAGCCGTTGCAGACCCCGAGGATGTGGCCGCCGCGCGCCGCGTGGGCCTTGATCGCGCCCATGACAGGGGACTGCGCGGCCATGGCGCCGCAGCGGAGATAGTCGCCATAGGAGAAGCCGCCGGGGATGACGATGAGATCGACGCCCGCGAGGTCGGTCTCCTTGTGCCAGATCATGCGCGGCTTGCGGCCGGAGCATTTTTCCAGCGCGATCGCCATGTCGCGCTCGCGGTTGATGCCGGGGAAGACGACGATGGCGGCCTTCATGTCAGGTGATCTCCACCCGGAAACTCTCGATGACGGTGTTGGCCAGCAGCTTGCGCGCCATGTCCTCGGCGGCGGCCTTGGCCTTGGCCGGATCGGTCTCGGCCAGCTCCAGCTCGATCACCTTGCCGGCACGAACCTCGCCGACGCCGGAAAATCCGAGGCCGTGCAGCGCCTGGCCGATCGCCTTGCCCTGGGGGTCGAGCACCCCGTTCTTGAGCATCACCGTCACCACAGCCTTCATTGCGCCTGCTCCTCGCAGCTTGTCGAAAACCCGTCCGTCTCTACCCGCGCCGCCGATTCGCCGCCCCGCCTCATGCCGGGCGCCGGGCGAACAGCAACGTGGCGCCAAGGCCCAGCATCACCGCGCCCGAGCCCTGCCGCATCCGCCCGATCGCCCGCGGATGCGCCGCCAAAGCGACCCGGGCGCGCTCGGCGAGAAACACCACCACCACATCCGCCAACGTGTTCAACACCACCGACACTAGGCCAAGCGCCACGAACTGCAGCGCCACCGAGCCCGCGGGGTCGATGAACTGCGGGATGAAGGCGATGAAGAACACCGCCGTCTTGGGATTGGTCGCCTCCACCAGCACGCCCTCGCGGAACGCCCGATGCACGCCCGTGACCGTCACCGTCGCCGGCGCCTCGGCCCGGCCATCGCGCAAGGCGCGGATGCCCAGCCACATCAGATACAGCGCGCCCACGACCTTCAGCACCGTGAACGCCTCGGCGCTCGCCATCAGCAACGCCGACAACCCGACCGCGCCGCCGACCACATGCACCAGCCCGCCGAGCCCCGTCCCCAGGCTCGACGCCATGCCCTCGCCCCGCCCGCCCGCCAAGGTGCGCGCGGCGACATAGAAAATCCCCGGCCCCGGCGTGATCGCGATCACCAGCGCCGCCACCAGAAAAACTGCCAGCGCCGAGCCGGCAATCACTGCCCAGCCCTCACTGCATCGTCTCCGGCCCCTTGAGATCCCGCGTCCCCGCCTCCGGCAGAATGCCGAGCCGCCGCGCCACCTCCTGATACGCCTCCTCGACCTTGCCGAGATCGCGGCGGAAACGGTCCTTGTCCATCTTCTCGCTGGTCTTGCTGTCCCACAGGCGGCAATTGTCCGGGCTGATCTCGTCAGCCAGCACAATCCGCATCTCCTCGTTCTCCCACAGCCGGCCGAACTCGATCTTGAAGTCGACCAGCGTGATGCCCACGCCGAGGAACAACCCGGTCAGGAAGTCGTTGATCCGCAAGGTCAAGGCGACAATGTCGTCCATGTCCTGCGTGTGCGCCCAGCCGAACGCCGTGATGTGCTCCTCCGCCACCATCGGATCGCCCAAGGCATCGTTCTTGTAATAATACTCGATGATCGACCGCGGCAGCCTGGTCCCCTCGGGAATCCCCAGCCGCGTCGAAATCGACCCCGCGGCGACATTCCGCACCACCACCTCAACCGGGATGATCTCCACCTCGCGGATCAACTGCTCCCGCATGTTCAACCGCCGCACGAAATGCGTGGGAACCCCGATCTCACCCAAACGCGTCATCAGATACTCGCTGATGCGGTTATTCAGCACACCCTTGCCAGTGATGATGCCCTTCTTCTGCGCATTGAACGCACTGGCATCGTCCTTGAAATACTGAACAAGAGTCCCCGGCTCCGGACCCTCGAACAGGATCTTGGCTTTACCCTCATACAACTGACGCCGGCGGGCCATGGCAGTTCCTTCGGGGATCACCCCCCCATCATCGCCGGCAACCCCGGCTCGCGCGCGGTCTATAGCAGCGCCCCTCCCCACGCGCCACGGATTCGGCGCATTGCGGCCGTGCGGGTGTGCGGCGCTTAAGGAAGCAAGGCGGGGGCTTTGCCCCTCGACCCCACCAGGAGGCGGGGCCTCCTGGACCTGCCATCAAATAAGAGGGTTTGGTCTTGAGAGGGGGGCCAACCTGTCGGTTGCCACGCCCCTGTAGGCCCCCCTCTCAAGACCAAACCATTCCTTACCTGGTCGCCGGGTGCAGGGGGCGCCGCCCCCTGCCGGGTCCAGGGCAGAGCCCTGGCCTTGCCTTCCCTAGACGCCGAACACCCGCTCGAACACCATGTCGACGTGTCGGAGGTGCATGGCGGGGTCCATGGCGGCGTCGAGGACTTCTGGGGGGACGCGGCCGGCGACGTCTGGGTCGGCGTCGAGGTTGGCGCGGAAGCTGCGGCCTTCGGGTTTGCCGAGTTTGGTCCAGGTTTCCATCGCGTTGCGTTGGACGATCCGGTAGGCGTCTTCGCGCAGGATGCCGGCTTTGGCCAGCGCCAGGAGGACTTCGCCGGAGTGGACCACGCCGCCGAGGCTTTCGACGGCGTCGGCCATGCGGTCGGGGTAGATCACCCATTTCTCGACGAGCCCGGTGAGGCGGGCGAGGGCGAAGTCGAGCGTGACGGTGGCGTCGGGGGCGATGGCGCGTTCGACGCTGGAGTGGCTGATGTCGCGTTCGTGCCAGAGGGTGACGTTTTCGAGCGCGGGGATGACGGCGGCGCGCACGGTGCGGGCAAGGCCAGTGAGGTTTTCGGAGAGCACCGGGTTGCGTTTGTGCGGCATCGCCGAGGAGCCTTTTTGGCCGGGATGGAAGAATTCCTCGGCCTCGCGCACTTCGCTGCGCTGGAGGTGGCGGACTTCGGTGGCGAGCCGCTCGATGCCGGAGGCGACGACGGCCAGCGCGCAGAAGAAGGCCGCGTGGCGATCGCGCGGGATGACCTGGGTGGAAACCGGCTCGACCGCGAGGCCAAGTTTCCCGGCGACGTAGGTTTCAACCCGCGGGTCGACGTGAGCAAAAGTGCCGACGGCGCCGGAGATGGCGCAGGTGGCGATTTCCGCGCGGGCGGCGATCAGGCGGTCGCGGTTGCGGGCGAATTCGGCGTAGTGGCCGGCGAGCTTGAGGCCGAAGCTGGTGGGTTCGGCGTGGATGCCGTGGCTGCGGCCGATCGTGACCGTGTGCTTGTGCTCGATGGCGCGCAGCTTCAGCGCCGCCATCAGCGCCTCGACGTCGGCGATCAGCATGTCGGCGGCCTGGGTGAGCTGCACGGCGAAGCAGGTGTCCAGCACGTCCGAGCTGGTCAGGCCGAGATGGACGAAGCGGCTGTCCGGGCCGACCGATTCGGCCAGCCAGGTGAGGAAGGCGATGACGTCGTGGCGGGTTTCGCGCTCGATCTCGTCGATGCGCTCGACGTCGGCGGCGTTGATGGTGGCGATCTTGGCGCCGCCCTTCTCGCGGATGACGCGGGCGGAGTCGGCGGGAATTTCGCCGATTTCCGCCATCGCCTCGCAGGCGAGGGCCTCGATTTCGAACCAGATGCGGAAGCGGTTTTCCGGCGCCCAGATGGCGGCCATCGCCGGGCGCGTGTAACGAGGGACCATCGGTATCTCCTAATCCGGGCGGGCGGCCCCCATCTACGGTTCAATGCCGCGCCCGGCAAGAAATCCCTCATGGAGGCTGCCCTGCTTTCCGAACTGACGTCGCTCGCTCAGGTCCTGCTGATCGACCTGACCCTGGCCGGCGACAACGCGATCATCGTCGGCCTCGCCATCGCCGGCCTGCCCGAGAAGCAGAAGCGGACGGCGATCGTCCTCGGCATTGGTGCCGCCACCGTCCTGCGCATCGCCCTCGGCGCGGTGACGTTGCAGTTGCTCGACATCGTCGGCCTGCTGCTCGCCGGCGGCCTGCTGCTGCTCTGGGTCTGCTGGAAGATGTACCGCGAACTGCGCCGCCCTTCCGAGCATGGCGGCGCCGTACCGATCCAGACCAAGACCCTGGGCGCTGCGATGCTGCAGATCATGATCGCCGACATCTCCATGAGTCTCGACAACGTACTGGCCGTCGCCGGCGCGGCCAGCGGCCACACCTGGGTCCTGGTCGTCGGCCTCGCCATCTCCGTCGTCCTGATGGGCATCGCCGCCAACTGGATCGCCGGACTGCTGGAGCGCGAACGCTGGGTGGCTTGGGCCGGCCTGCTGGTTGTGTTCTACGTCGCGCTCAAGCTGATCTGGGACGGCGGGCACGACGTGCTCGCCCATATCTGAGGAACCCGCCATGACGACCAACGACCCGGTGCTCGCCGAGCTCGAAGCCCGCCTCGCGGCCGTCAAAGCCAAGCGCGGCTACCTGCTGCCGCACCACGGCCTGATGGCGCTGGCCTTCCCCGACCTGCTCGCCGGCTACGACGCCGCCTACACCGCGGTCGCGCTCGCCGACCGCATCCTCTCCCACCACGACCGCGAGTTCGTCTGGCTCGCCGTCCTCGCCGCCACCGACGAGGCGCTCGCTACCCACCACATCGCCAAGTTCCGCGCCGCCGGGGGCGACGACGCCGGCATCTCCGCCGCCTTCGCCGCCGGCGCCTGGGCGATCGGCGGCGCCGCGCACGACTTCGCCGCCCGCGACTGGGAAAAACAGATCGCTCCCTGGAGCCCCCAAGCCGCCTACATCGCCGGCACCCGCAAGATGCACCCGCTCCGCCTGGTCCACCTCGCCCAGTGCGCCACCCATGTCTGCCGCGGCCGCTGGCGCCTGCTCGCCTGGCAGATCGCCGCCGCCTACGAAGACAAGGTGCCGGAAGACGAAATCGCCGAAGCCATCAGCATCGCCATGTTCCCCGGCAGCATCCCCCGCTTCGTCGAAGCCTGCGGCGTCTGGCTCGGCATGATCGAGCGCGGCGAAGTGCCGGCCTCGCCACGCTACCAGGCCTGGGCCAAACTCGCCGGCCAGGGCGGCTTCGACCAGGCCGCCGGCTACACCTCCCCCACGACCTGACCAAAAGGCCACGCCCCATGCGACACGTCGTCGAAATCGACCTGGACGAACGCGCCTACCTCTTCCCCGCCGGCAAACCGATGACCCGCCTGCACATCACCGCCGAAGGCCGCGAGATCGAAATCAACGCCATCTTCCCCTTCAACGAAGCCCGAACCCCCGCCCGCATCACCACCCTCGATATCACCGACGCCAAAGACCTCGCCCGCCGCCTGCTCGAAGCCGTCTTCCAGGCCCGCACCCAACACGTCGTCTCCGACGGCGTCCGCGTCGCCATCAACGTCATGACCAACGGCTATAACCTCCAGTTCGGCGACCTCAACCACTCCACCGATATGTTCCTCGGCTTCGGCTGCATCTGGCGCGTCATCCAAGGCCTCCTCCGAGCCGTCGACCACATCGCCCCCATCGAAGCCAACTGACGCACCCCCCACCCCGCGCCTGCGTGGCTGGGTGCGGGCCGAGAGGAAGGCAAGGCGGGGGCTTTGCCCCTCGACCCCACCAGGAGGCGGGGCCTCCTGGACCTGCCATCACTTAAGAGAGTTGGGTCTTGAGAGGGGGGCCAACTGGATGTTGGCAACCATCGAGTAGGCCCCCCTCTCAAGACCCAACTATTTCTTAAACGGTCGCCGGGTGCAGGGGGCGCTGCCCCCTGCCGGGTCCAGGGCAGAGCCCTGGCCTTACTTCCTCCCGGCCTACGCCCCACCCGCACTGGCGTAGGGTGAGGGCACGTCGGTTGGGTTGGCGGTGTGGGCGTCGGCCCAGGCTTGGACGGCGTCGATGAGGCACGGGCCGCCGGCGGGGAGGAGGAGGAAGCCGAGGGCTTCGGCGAGCTGGGTTTGAGTGGCGCCGGCTTTGAAGGCGCGGGCGATGTGGAGTTTTTCGGCGGCGTGGGTTCGGCGTGCGGCGTGACAGACGGCCGCGGTGATTTCGGCGGTGGCGGGGTCGGTGTTGCCGATCGCGGCGGCGAACATGCGTTCGTAGCGGGGGATGGCTGAGGTGAGGGGGGTCCAGTCTTTCCAGTAGTCATCGCCGAAGGCGAGGACGGGCCATGTTTCGACGGCCGCGGCGATGGCGAGTGCGTCGGCGATGGCGTCGGGCGACATGCCGGCGGCGACGGCGCGGCGCAGGTGGATCATGCCGTGGTGTTCGCGCATGGCGGCCTGGAGAGCGATCCACACGGTTTCCTTGGCGACGTCGGAGAGGGCGCGCGGGCGGAGCGTGAGCTCGCGGTAATAGTTGTCGTAGGCGGCCAGCAGGTCGGGCGCGTGGGCGGCGAACATCTTGTGGTAGCTGAGGGCGTAGCCGCGTTTGGCGTGGGCGGCTTTGAGGGTGTCGGTGGCGTCGGGGGCGACGTGGTCGTCGAGTCCGGCGATGGTCATGGTGTCTGGTCCTCCTCTGCTTTGCAGCGACGGAGGTTTGTCCTAGCCTGCCGCGCACAAGGCAAGGGAGGCCCGCGAGATGGCACTGACACGCAGGACGATGATGGCTGGCGCGGGGATTGCGGCGTTGCCGCGCTTTGCCAACGCGCAGGCCATGCCGGAGCTGCAGACGCTGCGCTCGACGTCGAAGTCGTGGCTGTGGCTGGCCGAGGACTACGGCAATGCCGGTGGCTACTTCACCAAGGCCGGCGTGAAGGTGGTGTCCAATGCGTCGAACCGCGGCGTAAACATCCAGGCGCTGGCGGGCTCCGGCGTGGACATCGTGCTGGGCGATCCTGGCGAGCTGATGAACGCCCGCGCGCAGGATCTCGGCGTCCGCGGCATCGTGCAGACGGTCGGCAAGTATGCCTCGCATGTCGTCATCAAGAAGGAGATCGCCGACAAAGCCGGCGTCACCGAGGCCTCGCCGGTCGCCGCCAAGATCGCCGCCTTGCGTGGCCTCAAGCTCGGCACCACCGGCCCGGGGGCCGCGCCCGACAATCTGTTCCGCTGGCTCGCCGTCACCGGCGGCATGGACCCCAACAAGGACATGCGCCTGGTGCCGATCCAGGGCGGCGGCCCCGGCATGATCGCCGGCCTGCAGCAGAGCGTGATCGACGGCTTCTGCCTGTCCTCGCCCTCGGCCGATCTCGCGGTCAGCAAGGCCGGCTGCGTCTATCTGTTCGACATGGCACTGAACCCGCCGCCCGCCTTCGCCTCCTACTGCTACATCACCGCCTCGACCTCCGAGAAGCTGATGAAGGACAAGCGCGAGCCGCTGCTGCGCTACATCGCCGGCCTCGCGATGACCTTGCGCGCCATCAAGGGCGATCCAGCCGCGTTCAAGGCGTTCGCCGTGCCCTTCCTCGAGCTTGACCCCTCGATCGCCGAGCGCGCCTTCGCCTCCAACTCGAAGATCTATTTTGAATCCCCCGTGCCCGACTCCGCGCTCTACCAGAAGAATCTCGACGTGCTGAACCTGGTCAACAAGACCCAGGGCCTCGATCCGATGCCGGCCAAGCTCACTTTTGCAAACGTGTTCGATACCGAACTGGCCACCGAGGCCCTGAAGCGGCTGTGAGCGGCATAACCGTCCGCGGCGCGCGTAAAAGTTACGTCGCCCGCGGGCGCGAGGTCGTCGCCCTCGACGGTGTCGATCTCGACATCGCCAAGGGCGAGTTCGTCGCCTTCGTCGGCCCGTCGGGCTGCGGCAAGTCGACCTTGATGAACATGATCGCCGGCATCCTGCCACTGAGCGGCGGGGAGATCGTCCACAACGGCAAGCGCGTCGACGGCATCAACCGCGCCGTCGGCTACATGACCCAGCAAGACGCGGTGCTGCCCTGGCGCACGGTGGCGGAAAACGTCGCCCTGCCGCTGCGCTTCCACGGCGTCTCCGGTGCGGCGCGAACCGCGCGGGTGGCGGCGATGCTGGAGCAGGTCGGCCTCACCGGCTTCGAGGGCGCCTACCCCTCGGAGCTTTCCGGCGGCATGCGCAAGCGCGTGGCGCTGGCCCAGCTCCTCGCCTACGAGCCCGACACCTTGCTGATGGACGAACCCTTCGGCGCGCTCGATGCGCAGCTGAAACTGCTCATGCAGGAACAGCTGTTGCGTATCTGGCACGAGCGCCGGCAGACCGTCGTCTTCGTCACCCACGACCTCGCCGAGGCCGTCACCCTCGCCCACCGCGTCATCGTCTTCTCCGGCCGCCCCGGCCGCATCAAGGCGATCGAGCACATCGACCTGCCGGAAAACCGCGACGTCTTCCGCGTCCGCTTCCTCCCCGAATTCGAAGCCGCCTACACCCGCCTGTGGGACGCGCTGGCCCCCGAGATACGCAAGGGAGAAGCGGCATGAGCGGGCTCGCCGACGAAGCCGTCGCCATCGGCGGCGCCGCCGCCCCGCGCAGCGCCGCCGTCGCCGCGATGGAGGCCGCCGAATCCCGCCGCCGCACCATGGTCTACGTGCTCCGCGTCCTCGTCGGCGTCGCCTTCGTCGCGCTGTGGCACTATGCCTCCGGCCGCTGGATCGACACGCTGCTGATCTCCTCGCCCGAAGCCGTGGCGCTCCGCCTGTGGAAATGGACCATCGACGGCACCCTGTGGGACAACCTGTCGATCACCCTGCTCGCCACCGTCCTCGGCTTCTCCATCGGCTGCGCGGTCGGCTTCACCTGCGGCCTCCTCTTCGGCCGCTACCAGACCATCGCCGACATCTTCGACCCCTACATCACCGCGCTCTACTCCATCCCCAAGATCGCCCTCGCCCCCCTGTTCATCATCTGGTTCGGCATCGGCATCGAAAGCAAAGTCGCAGTCTCGGCCGCCATCGTTTTCTTCGTCATCTTCCTCAACACCTATTCTGGCGTCCGCGAGGTCAACCCGATCTACATCCACACGACGCGCATCATGGGCGGCAACGAGGCCTCGGTCCTGCGCCACGTCATCATCCCCTCAGCCGCCTCCTGGGTCATCGCCGGCCTCAAGGTCTCCGTCCCCTACGCCCTCGTCGGCACCGTCATCGGCGAGTTCATGTCGTCCAACCGCGGCATCGGCTACCTCATCGCCACCGCGACCGGCCTGTTCAACACCGCCAGCGTCTACGCCGGCATCATCGTCCTCGCCCTCGTCGGCGCCATCATCAACACCGGACTACGCCACCTGGAGGCCTACGTGCTGCGCTGGCGCGGCTGAAACCCGTTCCACTTTCTGAAGGAGACACGAGACCATGGCAAACCTGGCCCGCATCCTGACGATCCTGATCCTGCTGACGGCATCCCCATCTTTCGCTGAAACCACCCTGCGCTTCGTCCCCCACGCCGACCTCCGCATCCTCGACACCGCCTGGACCACGGCCGCCATCACCCGCAACCACGGCTACCTCGTCTACGAGCCGCTCTTCTCCTACGACTCCAAAAACGAGCCCCGCCCCCAGGCCGTCGACACCATGACCGCCAGCGCCGACGGCCTCACCTACACGCTCACCCTGCGCCCCGGCATGCTCTTCCACGACGGCAGCCCGATCACCGCCAACGACGCCGCCAAGTCCCTCGAGCGCTGGTCCAAGCGCAAGGCCAGCGGCATCACCATGCGCGCCCGCCTCGACGCCATCACGGTCAAAGACGCAGCCACCTTCGAGATCCGTTTCAAACAACCCTTCGGCCTCGTCCGCGAAACCCTCGCCGACGCCATCCAGCCCACCTTCATCCTCCGCGCCCGCGACGCCGAAGCCGACCCCTTCACCCAAATCCAGTTCAGCGAAGTGATCGGCTCGGGACCGTTCCGCTTCGTGCAGAACGAATGGGTCCCCGGCAGCAAGGCCGTCTACGCCCGCGCCCCCACCTACGTCCCCCGCAAGGAAGCCCCCGACGGCTTCTGGGGCGGCAAGATCGCCAAGCTCGACCGCGTCGAGTGGATCATCATGCCCGAGCCCACCACCCAGTCCCAAGCCCTCATCCGCGGCGAAATCGACGCCATCGAACTCCCCCTCGTCGACCTCCTCCCCGTCCTCAAGAAATCGCCAGACATCACCATCAAGGTGTTGGACACCATGGGCAGCCAGGCCTTCTTCTGGCTCAACTCCGCCCACAGTCCCCTCGACAAACCCGCCGTCCGCCAGGCCCTCGCCCACGTCCTCGACCAGACCGCCCTCCTCCAGGCCGTCATCGGCAATCCCGAATACGAGCGCCCCTGCCTCTCGCTGATGGCCTGCGGCTCCCCCAACGAAAGCACCGCCGGCACCTCACCCTTCGCCAAACCCAACCTCGCCCGCGCCCGCGAGCTTCTCAAACAGGCAGGCTACACCAACGAACCCGTCGTCCTCATGGACCCCGCCGACCAACCCATCATGCACCAGATGGCCCTCGTCATGGCCCAGGCCATGCGCGACGCCGGCATCACCGTCGACCTCCAGGCCGCCGACTGGGGCACCGTCGTCACACGCTCCACCCGCGGCGACAAACCCGGCCCCAACTCCCCCGGCTGGCACCTCCACCCCACCTGGGCCCCCGGCCGCGTCGTCGGCAGCCCCCTCACCGCCACCCAACTCCGCACCCGCTGCGACGTCACTGGATTCCAGCCCAACCCCTGTGACGCCGAGCTCGAATCCCGCCGCGACCGCTTCTTCGCCGCCCCCACCCCCGAAACCCGCAAAGCCGCCATGGACGCGCTGCAAGAACGCTTCTTCGAAGTCATGCCCTACGTCCTCGCCGGCCAATTCCTCGCCCCCAAAGCCTGGCGCAACAACGTGACCGGCGTCGTCAACGCGAGCGAGTTCGTGTTCTGGAACGTCGAAAAGAAGTGAGAAGGCTCCGCCGGCCAAGAGCCGAGAGGCCCTTGGAACCCTTTATCTCTCTTGGCTGGATCGACGACCTTCAGTCGCAATCCCACGATCTCTGACGCGCGTCTTCGCGCGGCGACGAAAGCCACAGCGGTTTGCCTTCAAACCGCGATAGCGCTCCACTCAACAACCGCTCCATTTGACCGCGGGAGAGTGGCGAAGCCCAGAAACACCATGCGACCGCACCAAGGCCCGTGCAGTCGCAACAATTGATTGCCTGCGGCGCTAAGAAAGTAGTTATGAACTGAAGAAAGCCAATCCAGCCGCGTAAATGGATGGGGTCCTTAGGGCCTCCAGGCCCTAAGCCGGCGGAGCCTTGCTTCTCCTAAAACCCTTCAGCTCCCCTTACGCTCCTGCACCAAGATAATCCCCCCCGCCACCATGATCAGCGCCGCCCCAGCCAGTGTCGTCGTCTGCGGCACGTCGCTGAACACGATGTACCCTAGCAGGACGCTCCAGATGATCGACAAATACTGGAACGGCGCCACCGCCGATGCCGGCGCGATCTGCAGCGCCCGGTTGACGCAGAAGTAGCCGCAGAATCCGAACATTCCCACCAGCGCCATCAGCCCGAAGCTCGCCAGGTTCGGCGTCACCCACGCGAACGGGATCGTCACCGCCCCGGTGATCACGATCGCGCTCAGTTGCAGAAACACCATCACGCTCGACGGCGCCCCGCGCAGTCGCCGCGTGATGGCGAGAAACACCGCGTAGAGCGTGCAGCCGAACAGCGCGATCAGCGCCGGCGGCGACAGCGCGCCCGATGTCGGCCGCAGCGCGACCAGCACGCCGATGAACCCCAGCACGGTCGCCACCCACCGCGCCGCGTTCACCCGCTCGCGCAGCACCAGCGCCGAAATCGCCGTCAGCATCACCGGCACGGAGAGGTAGAACGTGGTGACATCGGCGAGTTGCAGGAACGACACCGCCCAGTAGAAGCAGGCGATCTCGATGCCCGTCAGCACCATCCGGATCGCGTGCATCCGCGGGTTCTGCCTCACCTCGCTGATCACCTCGTGCAGCTTCAGGAACGGCAGCAGCAGCAGCATGCCGAACCCGCTGCGGATCAGCAGCGCCTCCCCGATCGGATACGACGTCGTCAGCCACTTTGCGAGAACGTTGCTGAATCCGAATATGAACGTGCTGAGCGTGAACAGCCCGATGCCGATCAGGCGCGTGCGTCGTTCGGCGCTGGCCGAGGAGGGGATGGGTTGGGCCACGCTGTGTGTGCCGGGGGCGATCCTTGTTCGCGCGAACCCTAGCAGCCCTCCCGCGTGCCTGGGGAGGGGCCTGCGCCTTTACATCGCCGATATCAGGAGCATCATCCGCGCTTTAGCTATGCAGGGCTGACATGGACATCGCGATCACCCGCCGCTTCCCCTTCGCCGACGGCGCGGCCTGGGGCGACACCGGCGCCTACGAAATGATCATCGGCCGCGCCCACGGCGCCGCCGACCCCGCCGCCCCCTGCAACGCCCCCATCACCGACCTCGCCGCCGCCCCCCGCAATGCCTCGGGCCTGGTCCCCTACGTCACCGACATCGCCATCCTCCGCCCCCTCGACCCCGCGCGCGGCAACCGCCGCCTCTTCTTCGACTGGGGCAACCGCGGCAACAAGCGCGCCCTCGGCTACTTCAACGACGCCCCCCAATCCAATGACCCCCACAGCGCCGCCCACGGCGGCAACGGCTTCCTCATGCGCCGCGGCTACACCGTCGTCTTCGCCGCCTGGCAGGCCGACCTCCTCCCCGGCGACGGCCGCATGCTGCTCGACGTCCCCGCCCTCCCCATCGAGGGCCCCGTCCGCACCGAATTCGTCGGCCGCGACAACGTCTTCGTCCAGCCCCTCTCCGGCTGGGCCTCCACCCGCTCCCACCCCACCGTCTCGCTCAACCCAAGCGACGCCCGGCTCACCCGCCGCCGCTACGCCACCAGCCCCCGCGAAGACATCCCGCCGGACCAGTGGAGTTTCTCCCGTATCGAAGGCGGCGTCGGCCTCGACATGCAAGGCGCCGACCAGGCCATCATCGCGTCCGACACCTCGCTCCACATCCACGCCGGCTTCCGCCCCGGCTGGATCTACGAACTCGTCTACACCGGCCGCGCCCCCCTTGTCCTCGGCCTCGGCCACGCCGCCGTGCGCGACCTCGTCTCCTTCCTCCGCCACGACACATCGGCCGCCAACCCCATCGCCGGCACCATCGAAAAAGCCTACGGCTGGGGCCGCTCGCAAACCGGCCGCGCCATCCGCGACTACATCTACAAAGGCTTCAACGCCGACCCCCAGGGCCGCCGCGTCTTCGACGGCCTCCTCCCCCACGTCGCCGGCGCCGGCCGCCTCAACATCAACCGCTTCGCCAACCTCACCGTCCCCGCCGGCCAGCAATACGAAGACCATTTCGAACCGGCCGACCTCTTCCCCTTCGCCTACGCCGAAACCACCGACCACAACACGGGCCTCACAGACGCGATCCTGAAACGCCCCGCCACCGACCCCCTCGTCATCCACACCCAGACCGCCACCGAATACTGGCAACGCCGCGGCTCCCTCGTGCACACCGACACCAGGGGCAACGACCTCCCTGACCCCACAAACGCCCGCATCTACCACTGGGCCGGCTCCCAACACGCCGCCGACCCCAACATGAAGGCGCCCACCCGCGGCATCTGCCAGAACCTCACCAACGTCGTCGCCACCTCCGCCCTCTTCCGCGCCACCCTCGACCTGCTCGACCGCTGGGCCACCGACGGCACCCCCCCGCCCCCCAGCCGCGTCCCCACCCGAAGCGCCGGCACCCTCATCACCTCAGCCGAATGGCGCGCGACCTTCCCCGCCATCCCCGGCCACGCCATCCCCCAATCCGCCAGCCAACTCACCCGCCTCGACTACGGCCCCGAAGCCGACCAGGGCGTCCTCCTCAAGCAACCCCCCACCGAAATCCCCGGCCAGGACTACGCCGTCCTCGTCCCCGCCACCGACGCCGACGGCAACGAAACCTCCGGCATCATCCCCCCCATGGTCGCCGCCCCGCTCGCCACCTACACCGGCTGGAACCTCCGCGCCCGCGGCTACGGCACCGGCGCCATTCACGAGTTCTCCGGCTCCACCATCCCCTTCCCCGACTCCCCCGAGGAGCGCGCCGCCACCGGCGACCCCCGCCTCGCCATCGCCGAACGCTACCCCACCCAGGCCGCCTACACCGCCGCCATCGCCGCCGCCGCCCGCGCCCTCATCGCCGACCGCCTCATGCTCGAAGAAGACCTCCCCCGCGCCGAAGCCCAGTCCCAATCCTGGGGCGCCCCCCGCCACTACGTCCGCCTGTCCCGATAGGAATCACAAGATGCGCAACACCGTCTCCCTCCTCGAAGAATACACCCGCCGCACCCCCAAATCCGCCGCCTTCGAACAGCGCGGCCTGGCCTCCCTGCCCATCACCTCCTCCCGCGGCATCTCCTTCCACCCCCCCTATCCCGTCACCATGGACCACGGCACCGGCCCCACCCTCACCGACATCGACGGCAACACCTACATCGATCTCGGCGCCAACTTCTTCTCCATGATCCACGGCTACGCCTACCCCCCCATCGTCGAAGCCATCCAGCGCCAGGTCGCCCGCGGCTCCGTCTGGTCCGCCAACAACGCCCCCCAGGTCGACCTCGCCGAACAGATCGTCGCCCGCGTCCCCTCCGTCGAAAAAGTCCTCTTCAACAACTCCGGCACCGAAGCCTTCAACCTCGCCATCAACATCTGCCGCGGCGCCACCGGCCGCTACAAATTCCTCATGGCCGCCGGCGGCTACCACGGCTCCATGTTCGACACCTCCCTCGGCTCCAAAGGCGTCTCAGGCCCCAGCCACTACGTCGCCCCCTACGGCGACACCGAAGCCTTCATCGCCGCCATCCACGCCCACGGCTCCGAGCTCGCCGGAGTCTTCGTCGAGGGCATCATGGGCTCCGGCGGCTTCGCCCAAGCCCCCAAATCCTTCTTCGACGCCGTCAAGCAAGCCGCCCACGCCGTCGGCGCCATCTTCGTCCTCGATGAAGTCATCTCCCTCCGCCTCGCCACAGGCGGCCACCAGGCCACCCTCGGCATCGACCCCGACCTGACCATGATGGGCAAGATCATCGGCGGCGGCTTCCCCATCGGCGGCGTCGGCGGCAAAGCCCACCTGATGGACCTCACCAACCCCTCGTCGGGCAAAGTCCTCGCCTCCGGAACCTTCAGCGGCAACCCCCTCTCCATGGTCGCCGGCAACATCTCCGTCGCCCACCTCACCCAATCCGCCATCGACCGCATCGGCACCTACGCCGCCCGCATCGAAGCCGGCATCAAATCCCACGCCGCCAACCTCGGCATCCCCCTCTGGACCCGCCGCGTCGGCTCCCTCGTCGGCTGGTACTTCTACGACCCCGGCCCCGGCTGCGTCTTCGCCGCCTCCCGCCCCGACCTCGACATCCTCCGCCGCCACCACATCGCCATGCTCCTCACCGGCCTGTTCCCGACCCCCAAGGCAGCCCTGGCCACCTCCACCGTCATGACCGACGCCACCGTCGAAGAAATCATCGACCGCTTCGGCCAATCCCTAACCGCCCTCCAAGCCGACCGCGAACGAGCCGCCGCGGAGTAGGGCAGGGGAGCCTAACCCCGCTCTACCCCGCCAACCGATAACCGCCACCCCCACCAAATCGCCCCCTCCACCGTCATGCCCCGGCTTGTCCCCCTGCGCGACAGCCACGCCCTTGCGTGGCGATAGCGGGGGTATCCACGCCTTCCTTGACTGCAACAACGACAAAGCGAAGACAGCCCAAAGCAAGCCCCTTCTTTTTCTGAAGAAAAAGAAGCAAAAAGACTTTGCAAATTGGAACCGAACGACGTCACGAAATGAGGGTAGATTCGCGAATGGGAACGAGAAGACAACCTCGGTCTCGTCGTTCTGGTGGCTTGGATCAGGCACTCGTATGCGATTGCGCTACGGGCGGGATTGGACAATAGTAGAACAATGCGAAGCCGTTCGAAATCAGAGATCCGGGTCCTGAAATGGCGATGGCGTAACCGTCATCGGTGGGCTACCACACGCCAGCTTCTATTAAAGCAGAGAGCCCTTGAGACCGGTACATTCAGAGCAATGCCTGCTCTTCGACCGGATACACTGCGGATTGAGCCTCCTGAAATTTTCAGTCTCAATAGGAACTACGCAGACTCGGTCGATTTTCTAAATAAAATCCGCGAAGAGACTAGTAAAAAGCAAACTCGTAGGTTTGTCGTGGACCTGCAGACAACCAAACATATAGGTCCGGCTGCCGGTCTGTGTCTCGTTGCTGAACTTGATCGGTGGCAGAGAATCAATAAGAAGAAGCTGTCCCCGCTGACTTTAGATAAATGGGACTTAAATGTGCGTCGGTATCTGTTTTCGATGGGTTTTTTTCAACTTTTGGGTACCAGAGTCCCGGTCTCTCTGAGAACTAAGGGTGATGCTATGTCGCCTATTTGGCTACCATATTTTAGTTCGACAATAATTAAGGGAACGCTTCCCAAAATTCTTCGTCATCATATTGAGAGGCAGCTTGGGTCTCTCGGGGATTTGCGACAAGCGCTATACGGGCCCCTCATCGAAGCGATCAAGAATGCTGTTGAGCATGCTTACCCGGATGAGCTCCTTCAAACACCAGACTCACAACGAGTCGGGCCGCGTTGGTGGATGCTGGGGGTCGCCCAACCGCTCCACCGACGAATTCGTGTGATTATCTTTGATCAGGGTACAACGATACCCGGATCGCTTCCCACATCGAGTCTGTGGGAGGACATAAAGCACATGGTGCTCAGCCGCGGCGACACTGACAGGGATCGGATTGCGACCGCAGTGCAGTACGGCAAGACTCGCACGGGACTGGAGGGGCGCGGAAAGGGGCTCGCGGAAATGGTGGGGCTAGCGGAACGCGATCCGACTAACCATATTAGGATCTACAGCCGGTCGGGTTTCTACCATGTGGTCGGGAATTCGCCTTTCGTCTCTGAAGGTAGAGAAGTGCCTCTATCGGGTACCTTGATACAGTGGGATCTTCAGGTCCCAGAAACTTAATGCTGGAGTGGGATGTGGCAGCGGAAGTCTATGAAATAGCACGGAAGTTTTCTGACACTCCTGGGGGGCGATATAAGCGTCTCGGACCGTACAGTGGTGAAGAGTTTCGTGACGTCTTGGTCGACCTCCTGTCGAAGAATGAGGAGGTGGAGGTCGTGCTCGATGGGACTGAGGGGTATGGGTCGTCCTTCCTTGAAGAGGCATTTGGCGGATTGGTGCGTCTGAAGCGTTGGCCGGTGGAGGAGCTAGGGAAGCGTTTGCGGGTGGTTGCTCGCAACCGGAGTTACGCCCTATACGCGGACCAAGTGTCAAAGTTTATCAAAGACGCTGCGACTCACGAGAGCGGTTGAGGTTCCGGTGGCGCTCTATGAGACTGGATTAACAATTATCGCAGGTGGCTATTTCGGATATTGGCTGAGGGGGAATGAGGCAAAACGAAACGATGTTGGGGCTCAAATTGGAAATATAGTAAAAGAAATTGAACAAATTCAAATAATAGCGCGGCAATATTGGTCTCTCCCCAGAAAAAAAGACACCGATAGTTTCAAATTTGTAGAATTGGAATGTGAAATTCTTGGGCGGCTTCATTTGATAGCGGTTCTCCTGCCATCGCTTTCCGGAGCTATGAACATAGAGGAGTTCGACCGCATATCCAGTCAAGTTGGAAGCTTCTGGAATGAAACGACGGGCGGTTCTTTCAAAGATGACGAACGGGAAAGTGATGTCGCTCGACTGATGCGTGTTTATTCCCAGGGGGCGGTATTGATTGGAGATTTGCGCTCTTCTAATCGTAGATTGCTCGAATCTGGTCCAGAAATAATCATCAACAAGACCAGAGAATTTTATCCATATGTGTTGTCAAAAATTAAATCAAATATTATTAATTTAAAATATAAAGTGATCTTTAAACATAATAAGTGATGCGCCAGGATGGTGTTCGCCGCTAGGTCACGTGCTGCGAGGCGCTCTGTGAAATTCCTCGTTCTCTCCAGTTTGTGTGGGGGGCTCTTTAAGAAGTTCCCCGTTAAGAAGTCCATCGTGTGTGTCGGCCATCCAACACCCACCTCCCCGTCCACCTCCCGGGGTGGCCGGCCTCGCGAGCCACCCCTAAAACGGTACGGCCCCCCAAGGACCCCCCCATGCTCTCCTACATCACCATCGGCGCCAACGACCTCCCAGCCTCCGCCCGCTTCTACACCGCCATCCTCGTCCCCCTCGGCTACCACGCCAAGGAAACCGCCCACGGCATCGAATACACCTGGCCCGCCGACTCAGCCCCCGCGAAACACCCCGCCGCCGTCTACCTGAAGCACCCCTTCAACGGCCAACCCGCCACCGCCGCCAACGGCGCCATGAACGCCTTCCAGGCCGACACTCAGGCCCTCGTCCGCAGCCTCCACGCCGCCGGCCTCGCCGCCGGCGGCGCCGACGAAGGCGCCCCAGGCTTCCGCGCCGACTACAGCGCCCACTTCTACGTCGCCTACCTCCGCGACCCCATCGGCAACAAACTCGCCCTCTTCTGCGCCAACCCCGCCGAAGGCACCCGCGGCCAATAGCTCACCCTCCGCCCGACACAGCGCCCAACCGCCCCAGCACATCAAGCCCCTGCGTCTTCAGATAATGCAGGATATCGATAAAAATCCAGTTCTCCGCCAGCTTGTCCCCCTCCGCCCGATACAGGTCGACCACACGAAACTCCCCCGCTTTGTCCGACGCCGGCATCCCCAGAAACCCGCCCGTCGGAATGGCGCGAAAATTCGGCCAGCCGAAAAACCCGCCGAACCGCCCCTCCGCCAGCCGCGCCAGGTGCCCGGTCCCCGTCCGCTCGCGAAACCCCGCGCGGAATGGCGCCGAGTGCTGCTTCGCATAGCGCTCGATCGTATACGTCGCGCCCACCCCCGCCGGCCCCCACCAGATCATGTCGTCGTGCCAGGTCCGCGCCAGCTCCTCCTCCAGCGGCAGGCCCAGCTGCCAGGTCCCGAGGTCCGAGATCATCGCGTTGATCGTCGCCAGCGTGCGCTGGCCCTCCGCCGGGTCCTGCGGATCATACAGCAGCCCGTCATGGCCGATCGGCCCGGGCTGCACCAGGTGCGCCGCGGTCGCCGGCGGAAACGGGTCCTGCCCCGCCTGGATCATCACATGCGGAATATCGAAGAAAAACGCCGTCTCCGCGATCCGCCCCCCCTCGACCCGGCTGAACTCGGCATAGCGCAGAAACGCCATCCGCCGCGTCGGCCGGATGCCAAGCCACGGCGCATCGAACAGCCCCACCAGATGCCCCATCGACACCACCCACACCGAGGCAAACCCGTCGATCTGGTTCAGCCCGGCAAAGAAAATATCCCCCCGCCGCTGCACCCGGCTGAACGACCGCAGAAACGGCGCCCAGAACACCCCCGCCACCTCCGCCGCCCCCCGGCGAATATCGAACGGATGCATCCCCCGCCACAGCCAGTCCGCCGCCGTATGGCGCGCCAGCACCCCCTCCACCGTCTCCGCCGTCGCCCCGGCCAGCTCGGCATGAAACGCCCGAACCACCGCCTTCTCGGCCGCGAAATCCATGCCCTAAACCCCTCACCAAGCCTGCGCTCAAGCCGCCAACGATCTTCCCCCGGAAGCCCCCCCCGGTCCATAGCCCCCACACCCCCGCCACCACCCCATGACGGCTTTTTTGCCCACAAGAAGAAAAAAAGCCTTGCACCGTTATGCGTCCTGCGCTAAAGAACAATCCATGAACCTACCCGCCGCCCCCTCCGCACCGGACGATACGATCGCGCGCGACGCCGCCCGCGCCGTCGCCTCCGTGCTTGCCCGGCGGTTCGCCTCGGTGTTCGCCGATCTCAAGCGCGGCCCCTGGCTGCGCATTCCCTTTCTCGCCCAGCTCCTCGCCCCCGTCCTCCGCCACATCGAGCGCACTGAGCGCCTCCTTGCCGACCTCTTCGCCTGCCTCGCCGAAGGCAATTTTCCGCCCGAGCCCCTCCGCGCCGCCCGCCCGAACGAGGCCCCTCGGCCCGGCATCGTCCCGCCGGCCTCCACAACCACCCCCCATGCGCCCACCCCCCATGCGCCCACCCCCCATGC
>Ga0164296_1001840_pt1 | contig 21845 bp, 15 predicted proteins | sample GEODES057metaG_FD_113533 | JGI IMG/M metagenome (GOLD analysis project Ga0164296, IMG submission 113533) | Dystrophic lake water microbial communities from Trout Bog Lake, Wisconsin, USA - GEODES057 metaG | ecosystem: Environmental > Aquatic > Freshwater > Lake | place: USA: Trout Bog Lake...
CCCGTTCGGCTCTGGCCCGTTCGGCTCTGGCCCGTTCGGCTCTGGCCCGTTCGGCTCTGGCCCGTTCGGTTATGGCCCGTTCGGCCCTGGCGTATCCGTTGGTGCCGGATTGGGCGCCGTCACAGTCAGCATGCGCCCGTCTTGCCCGCCTGGACGAGGTGTTTTGATGCATATCGACCCGCTTTACATCCTGTCAGGCTTCGTCATTGGACTGCTTGTCGGGCAGACCGGCGTTGGCGGCGGATCTTTGATGACGCCCCTGCTGGTGCTGCTGTTCGGCATCCATCCGGCAACGGCCGTCGGAACGGACCTGCTGTATGCGGCGGCCACCAAATCGGCCGGAACGCTGGTGCATGGCATGAACCATACGGTCGACTGGCGCATCACCCTGCGCCTGGCATCAGGCAGCGTGCCGGCGACGATCCTGACGCTGATCATTCTGTCCACCGTCCCGTTCGTCGGCGGAGAGAGCGCGCGGATCATCGCACTGATCCTTGGCGTGATGTTGCTGCTGACCGCGCTGTCGATCTTCTTCCGCGCACCCTTCCTGCGGATGATGGCGCCGCTGACATCCCGCCTGTCGCCAAAGAGGGCCGCGGTGCTGACAGTGGTGACCGGGGCGGCGCTGGGGGTATTGGTGACGATCTCCTCGGTCGGTGCCGGCGCGCTGGGGGTAACGGCACTGCTTTTGCTGTATCCGCGTCACCGCATGGCGGTGATCGTCGGCTCTGATATCGCGCATGCCGTGCCGCTGACCCTGGTGGCCGGTATCGGCCATTGGTGGGTCGGGTCGGTGGACATGGTACTGCTGGCCTCGCTGCTCGCAGGATCGATCCCGGGTATCGTGCTCGGCAGTTGGCTGTCGGCCCGCCTGCCGGAAGCGGTGCTGCGGCCGGTGCTCGCCTGTGTGCTGATGGTCGTCGGCAGCCGCCTGGTGTTCTAAGCGCGCCCGCGCACCGGCGTTACACGCCCAAGCGTTGCCACCCCTGGTTAGCGCCGCCTGGTTACATCCTCGTCCAGCCTCCCATCAGCAACACGCTCTGGCATCCGCCAGATGCCCCTTGCCGGCGGCGAGATTCCGTTCGACGCTGACGGCAACAAAGCCAAGGGACGCGGGGATGGACACCAAGGAAACGGGCGGTGCCCTGGAATTCGGCATGTTCCACGAATTCCAACGACGCCATGGCCAGACCGAGGCGGAGGCCTTTCGGGAGTCTTTCGCCCTGGTGGATGCCGCCGAGGCGGGCGGGCTTGATGTGATGTGGCTGGCCGAATTGCACAACGCGCCCGAGAGATCCGTTCTGGCCGCGCCACTGACCATCGCCAGCGCCATCGCCATGCGCACCAAGCGGATGCGGATCGGCATCGCCGTGCAGGTGCTACCGCTGTGCCACCCGCTACGCATCGCCGAGGAAGTCGCGACCGTCGACCACATCAGCCAAGGCAGGCTGATCTTCGGCATCGGCCGCAGCGGCTTTCCGCGCACCTACCAAGCCTATGGCATTTCCTACGCCGAAAGCCGGGAGCGATTTGCCGAGGTGACGGAAATCCTCAAGCGCGCATGGACCCAGGAGCGATTTTCGTTCCACGGCCAGTTCTACCGCTTCACCGACATCGCCCTGGTGCCGAAACCACTGCAATCGCCCTACCCCGCGTTGCGTGTTGCGGTGAACAGCCCCGACACGTTCGAACAATGCGGCACCGAGGGGATGCCGATCTTCGTCGCTACGCGTCTGGGGGAGTTGACGGAATTGCAGCCCAATCTGGCGATCTACCAGAACGCCTGGCGCGCCGCCGGCCATACCGGCCGTGGCCCGGTCTATCTGCGCGTGCCCGTTTATGTCGCCGCGACGGACCAGCAAGCCTACGAAGAACCCCGCGACAGCATCATGCATTTCTTCCGGGAGTTAGGCCAAAGGCTGGAGGCATCAGCCACGCTGGAAGGCGCGCGCGCAGTCGAAAATCGCGCTGATCGTGGCCAGCGCCTGCAGACCATCGACTATGATGAGGCAATCCGTAGCAAAATCATCGTTGGCACGCCCGAGAGGGTCATTGAACGTCTGCGCGACGTCCGCGACACCCTGGGTCTGTCCGGCATTCTGGCGGAGTTCAATTGCGGCATGCGCATTCCGCAGGAGAAGGTTTTGACCTCCCTGCGGCTGACCTGCCAGCACGTGATGCCGCATTTCCGATAACGACATCCTCGTCTGGCCCGTACGCCCGTCGCATGAGACGGCGTGAGCTCGGCGGCTGGTGCTCTGGTAGCTGGCGACCCAATGGCGGGCGGCCCAGTGGCTAGCGGACTACTGGCTGGCGAACGATTGGCAGGCGGCCTCGTGACTGATCGCGCAACCAGACGACTTTGCGGCGCGCGCGGTGTTGGACCCAGCCGGCATGCATCCTCAACGGCCGGACCCGCCCCTAGGCCGCCGGCATGCCAAATTCTACCAGGAGCGCGTCCAAGAGCGCCTGCATGTCCCGCACCGCCGCGACCATCTGCGTGCTGTCCAGTGCGCCCGCGCGGTTTTCCAGAGCCGATGCCCGCTCTGCGAGGCTAGCGGCACCGACATTGCGCGCTGCGCCCGAGAGACGCTATGCGCCAAGCGATAAACCCGCTCTGCCGAACCCTCTGCCGCCGCGTGATGCAGGGCAGTCAGGTTCGCCTGGGTTTCAGCGGCAAACGTGCTTAGAATCTCGCGCAGGCCTTCGTCCCCCAACACGTCGCGCAATTCGCGCAGACGCGGCGCGACATAATCGGGCGGCACAGAGGGCGCGCGATCGGCCGCGTTTGCCAACCCCTCGGCGATAGCGCCACGCAGGCTGTTCATCGTCACCGGCTTGGTGGTGACCGCATCCATCCCGGCGGCGAGGCATTCCTGCAGTGCCTCGGTGCGGGCATGCGCGGTCAGGCCGATGATCGGGATGTGCCGATCGGCGGTTTCACCGGCACGAATTGCCTTGGTCGCAGCCAGTCCATCCATTTCGGGCATCATGACATCCATCAGAACAAGATCGTAAGCTTTCTGCCGCAGCGCCTCGACCGCTTCGGCACCGTTGCACACGGCATCGGCGCGGCATCCCAGATGTTCCAGCATCCGCAGCGCGACCAGGCGGTTGGTGGCATTGTCCTCGGCCACCAGCACCTGCAACCCAGGCTCCAGGGCAGCCGGGGCCGCCTCAGCCGGTTGATCGGGACCGGCCGGTTCCTGAACCGGTAGGGTGACATGGAAGCGGAAGGTACTGCCTTGGGCGGGGGCGCTTTCCACCGTGATCGCGCCATCCATCAACTCCACCAGGCGGCGGCAAATCGCCAACCCCAGCCCGCTGCCGCCGAAGCGGCGGGAAATCGATCCATCGGCCTGGGTAAACTCGGCAAACATGCGCTCGATCGCGCCTGGCGCGATACCGATGCCGCTATCGGCCACGGCGACGGCCAAGCGCACCAGGCCTGCGCCTTCCGCCGGTTCGGTTCGCATCTCCAGCCGCACCCACCCTTGGTCGGTGAATTTGATCGCGTTGCTGAGCAGGTTGATCAAAATCTGCCGCAGCCGTCCCGGATCGCCGGTCAGACAATGGGGCAGACGGGGGTCGATGTTCGCGGTGAGCGACAAATGTTTGGCATCAGCTTGCGGGCGCAGCATCAGCAACACGTCCTCGGCCAAGGCGCGCGGGTCGAAAGGTGCCGATTCCAGTTGCAGTTTCGCCGCATCCAGGCGGGAGAAATCCAGAATATCGTTGACCAGCCCCAGAAGATGATCACCCGACTGGCGGATCAGGCGAACATAATCGCGCTGTGCGGTGCCGAGTTCCATGCCTTCCAGCAGCCCCGCCACGCCGATCACGCCGTTCAGCGGGGTACGAATCGCATGGCTCATGACCGAGAGGAATTCGGACCGTGCACGGGCTGCGGCCTCGGCTGCATCGCGTGCTTCGGCCAAAACTTGGGCGTAATGTTCCTGCTCGGTGATGTCCGTGATGGTGCGCACCGCCAGCCCCGTTTCGGCGACCTTGGTATGAATTTCCAGGACCGTGCCATTGCGCCGCGTGCGGCGATAATGATCATCGACCGGGCTGATGCCGCCGGCGGCGACCAGGGTCTGCACATCGGCGTCGTTCTCGAATTCGTTGTTTTCGATCTGCCACGCCAATAATTGGTCGAACGCGACGCCGGGATGCGTCAGCGCTTCCGGTAGTCCCAGCAACTCGGCGGCGCGCCGGTTCAGCACCGGCACCGTGCGGTCGGCGGTGACCACCATCAAGCCTTGGCTGATATTATCCACCGCGGCCTGCAGCATCGCGCGCGATTGCGCCATGGCACGCCGGTTGCGCGTTAGGGAATGGCTGACGGCCAGGGTAACGACGGTCAGGGCGCAGCCGAGCAAAAGGAGACCGATGAGGTGGCGGTGGTAGTCGACGAGGGCACCGTCGGTGGACAAGCCGACGACGACTGTCAGATCATAGGGGGCGACGCGCCGCCAGCTATAGATACGCGGGATGTGATCGGCGACATCATCGGTGGCGATGGTGCCCTTGCCGTCGGCCCGGACGCCTTGCATCAGCGCCGTGCCCCGCATATCGGCGCCGGGTTCCATGCCGGTGCGTGACGCCCCGGCCTTCAAGATACCGTCCTGACCCAGAATCAGCAGCGTTGCATCGCCGATATCCAGAGACTGATAGAATCGTAGCAGAAACGACGGATCCAAGGAAACGACGACCACCCCTTCAAAGGCACCGTCAGGGCCGAGGAGTTTGCGGACGAATTGCACGGACCATTTGCGCGATACCCGCCCAATGACCGGATAGCTGATGAAAAGACCATCATAGGGCAGAGCCCGTGCGCCCTTGAAATGGTCCCGATCAGCGAGGCTCACCGGGGGTATCGTCTGACCAAGCACGGTCTGCGCCACGACGCCATCAACATCGGTGAAGGAGATTTGCAGAGCCAGGTCTCGCGAAAGGCCGCTTTCATGATCCCACTGCATCAGATCGAAATGCGCCGGATCGCGCGCCCGCGCCACGCGCATGGCACGCATCGTGGTATCGATCGATTCGACTGTGCGGCGGATATTTTCCTCGAACGCCTTGCTCAGGTTGCGGGAGTCCTGGGCTGCGGCGGCCAGCGCCATGCTGTGCCGCTGTGCCAGATACGCGCCAATACTCAGCCAGATCACCAGGATCGGCAGTCCGGTCAGCGCCAGCCTGTAAACGGCCACTAAACGGGGGCTGCGCTCGGTCGGAGTGCGGGCGCTACTTGCCGTCGGGGTCAGCATCCAGCATCTCGCGTGGTGGCGCCGCTTCCAGTGTCACCGTTTCCTGCGCCAAGCGCTGCTCAAACGCGGCGGCGTGCATGGCTTTGCCGAACAGCCAGCCCTGCCCCATGTGGCAGCCGGCTTCGGTCACCAGTTGCGCCATTGGACCGGTTTCCACCCCCTCTGCCACCACTTTCAGCCCGAGTTCACGGCCCAAGGAGGCGCTGGCGCGCACCACTTTGCGGGAATCCCGGCTGTCTACGGCCTCTCGCACGAAGCTTTGGTCGATCTTCATTTCGTTGAACGGCATGCGCACCAGGGCGCGCAGGCTGGAATGGCCGGTGCCGAAATCGTCGATCGACAGGTTCACGCCCCGGATGCGCAGCCGGGTGAGGATTTCGGTTGCCCGCGGGGTATCGGGGATACCGCTATTTTCAGTGATTTCCAGCACCAGGGCGTTGGCCGGCACGTTATGCGTCTGCAAATGCTGTTCAACGCGGTCGGTCAGCGCAGGATCGTCCAGCAGCATCGGTGATAGGTTCACCGCCACCCAGCAATCCGGCCGCTGCTCGCGCCAACGGCCGCAAGCCCCCAAAGCTTGGTCTAGGATACTATCCGTCAGGGAGCCGATCAGCCCCGCTTGCTCTGCCACCGGGATGAAGGCGGCGGGGGCAATCGGCTTGCCGTCGGGGCCGATCCAGCGGGCCAGCGCCTCTGTCCCGACGATTTGGTGGGTCGCCAGGGACGTTTTGGGCTGAAACCAGGGCTGGATCGCGCCGTCCGCCAGCGCGCGCCGGATCTGCGCCGGCAGGACCGGCGGCAAACCATCGCCGCCGATGGATCGGCTGCTCGGCTCTTGCCGAAGGATGCGCAGCAGCGCCGTTGGCAGGATCGGCTTGCGCAGCACGCCAGCCACTTTCAGCCCCAAATCAGCGGCAATCCGCTTGCTTGCCGCCAGGATCCGGCCATCGAAACCGGAGGCCAGCACCACAACGGCATCCGGGATGAACCGTGCCAGCAACGGCAGCGCGCCCAAACCGTCTTCCGACCCAAGGGACAAATCCAGCAGCACACAGTGGAACCGCAACCCTTGCTCCAACAGATCGCGGGTTTCCGCGATGCTGGCGGCACCGGTGGCATGGAACCCGGCACGAGAGGCGGCATGCGTTGCGATCGCGCGGTCCAGCCGCTGGTCGTCGATGACCAGCAGGTGGCGGGTATCCATGATCAGGAAACCTGCTCCATCACCGGTCGCGGTATCGATGGCGGCGGCATGACCCGATGGAGAAACGCCTTCAGCGCCCCGGCACCGATTGGCTTGGCAACGCAGGCGATATCGCGCAGACCATAATTTTCCGCCAACTCCGACGCTGCTTTCAGCAACAACCGCTCTGACGAGGTGGCGATCATGACGGGTGTTTCCGGCATCCGGTGCGCCAGCATGAACAGGCAGTCCAGCCCATCGGTGCCGGGCATCACCAGATCGGTGATCACCGCGGCCGGGCGGAGCATATCCAGCACCCGCCCGGCATCGTCGGGGTTACTGGCGCGAACCGCCGCATAGCCGAACTGGTGGCACAGTGCTGCCACAGTCAGTGCCTCCGACGCGACATCGTCGATGATCAGCACGACCGGATCGGCGGTTGGGGCTTTATGCAACATGCCACATCAATGCCATGCCAGCGCTTAATAGCTGGTTAAGCCTGCACACAGGCCTATGAACCCACGGTGGATTTTCCTCAGCGCCGGGGTTGGGCAAGCAATGGCGACGTCAAGCTGTCGGCCTGCCGCAGCCCGCCATTCTATCCTTGGCTTGTTTTCGCGCCCGGCACGCGGCGCTGGTTCGGCCGAGCGCCGGGGATAACAAGCGCACAAGACCGGGCGTCGCCCCCAACCACGGCCACAATGGCCGCGGCAGCACGGGATGAACCCGGATGTGGCGGGCCGACTTTGTCAGCCGCGACAGACAGCGGCACTATCCGCGCCATAAAGCACGAGGAACCGCAGCATGAGCACGAACGCCTTCACATTTCTGATGTTGCCGCCGCAGACGCCACTCTACCGCCAATGGGCGGAGCGGCTCGCCGGCAGCGTTGCGGGCGTCAACGTCATCATTGCCGAAACGGAAGCCGATGCCGAGGCGGCGATCGCCACCGCCGACGCCGCCTTTGGCACGTTGCCGCCGGCGCTGTTGGCGAGGGCAAAAAAATTGCGCTGGCTACAGGCGCCGCAAGCCGCGCCACCGGCGGGATATTACTATCCCGAACTAATCGCGCATCCGGCGTTGGTGACCAATTTCCGCGAAATTTTCAACGACCATATCAGCGCCCATATCCTGGCTTTCGTGCTGGCGTTTGCGCGCGGTCTGCACATGTATATCCCGCAACAAATCCGTCGGGAGTGGAAAAAGCCGCCCGAAGATGAAGGCGTCATCGCCCTGCCCGGCGCCACCGCCCTTATCGTCGGACTCGGCGGCATCGGCACCGAAACCGCTCGGCTTTTGGCCGCTTTCAACATGACGGTCCTCGCCATTGACGCCCGTCGAACCGAAAAACCGGATTGCGTTGCCGAGATGCATGAACCAGCGGCGCTGGATACGCTTCTGCCGCGCGCCGATTTCGTTATCCTCACCGTTCCGCATACGCCTGCAACCGAGGGTTTTTTCAACGCCGATCGCTTTCGGCTGATGAAGCCATCGGCGTTTTTCATCAATATTGGCCGCGGCATGACGACGAAGTTGGATGATCTGGTCGCCGCGCTAAGGGCCGGGACGATCGCCGGCGCCGCTTTGGATGTTTACGAGCAGGAGCCGCTGCCCGCCGATCATCCGCTATGGGGGCTGGGTAATGTCATCATGACGCCGCACATGGCGGGCTACGGACCGCATTTGAATGAGCGTCGCTTTCAGATCATCGCCGAGAATTGCAGGGCGTTTGCCGAGGGTGGCGCGCTGCGGAACGTGGTGGACAAGGCGAACTGGTTCTGATCAGGCGGGCTCGACGGTAAAACCGGCATCCTCGAACGCGTCGGCCATGGCCTGCGGGGACACCGCGGTGGTGACGTGAAGCGTGCGGGCGGCAAGATCGGCGTGCAGGATTGCGGCCTGATCGAGGGACAGGGCCGCCTTCGTCAGTGATCGGACGCAGCCGTCGCAATGCATATCGGGGATATGGAAGGTCGGCATGGTCCGGGCTCCTGATCACAGCGGGTGCGGCGGAGTTTAGCGGGTGTTGCCGCTGGCGGGAATGAGCCGGCTGCGTGGTTGGCGTCGCCCGGAACGGGCGCGATCGGAAAGGCTGCCCGGGACGGGCGCGGTAGGAAGAGCTGCCTGGGACGGGCGGGATAGCAAAGGCTGCCCGGAACGGGCGCGGCTTGTCCGCGACAACTGCGCAGCTGGATAGCAGAACCCGCAATCGTATCGTTTTGTAGACAGCACGGGAGGCCGACGCCAGGATACACGGGTTACGGTTCGTCGGCACCTTCCCCGACGGTAGGCGCGCTCGCAGCAAAACATACGGTAGCGTTGACATACGTCGGCCTTCGACGAAGCAACGACAGTTATTACAAATTAACACCATCGTAATATATGTTACAATACAGCAAATTTAAATTCCCATATTGGGCCTTACAGAAACTGGCACGATGCTGTATCAAAGTCCGACTGAGATGCATTGGTCTCGTGAGCCCTATGCGCTGGTGCAATCATCTTCGGGTCAGAGGAGGTTACTCGTGCCGTCATTGATCAAGCCCTTATCGTTAGCACCCGATGCCGCGGCCGATCTCGATGCACCGGTTTTCTTTGACCCGACGCAGTTTTTCGCTCCGATACCGGGTTTCGCGCCTGCCGATCAGGCCCACACAACACCCGCCAATCCGGCGCAGCCAGACGCAACGGTCGTCGGCTATGGCGACCTCGGGGTGATTTCCTCGGCCAGCCGCGGGTCAAACGGCACCACCACCGCCACCACATCCGGCACCGCCCCGGCGCCGACGCTGGTGACGACAGCCGGGTCTAACCTGGCAATCGATCTGGTCTGGGACAGCAGTGTCGCCTCGGCACCCACCGGTTTCATGACCGACATCGAGAATGCGGCAGCGTTTATCGAAAGCCACCTTTCGACCACGGCCACGATTTATATGAACGTCGGCTACAACGAGGTTGGCGGCAGTTCGCTATCGAGCGGCGCGCTCGGAGAGAGCGAATCCTACCTCACCAGCGTCAGCTATGCCTCCCTCGTCGCCGCGCTGAAGGCAACGGCGTCGACGGATGCAACGGATGCGGCGATGTTGGCCTCCCTGCCCGCCACCAGCCCGGTCAGCGGCACCTTCTGGCTCACGACCGCGCAAGCGAAGGCTTTGGGTCTGATCTCGGCCACCAATTCCAGCACCGATGGCGATATCGGCTTCGGCGTCTCGTCCGAGTTCACCTACGGCGATACCAACACGACGGGCTCGGTGGCCAGCGGCACATACGATTTCTTTGCCACCGCGGCGCACGAGATCAGCGAAGTGATGGGACGGTTGCTGCTGGTCGGTACCACCGCGATCAATGGTTCCGCAGCCTATTCCCTGTTGGACCTGGCGCATTATTCGGCGGCAGGAACACGGGATTTCTCGCAATCGACCGCCGGGTACTTCTCGGTCAATGGCGGCACGACGAACCTGGGGAATTATAACACGATTTCCGGCGGCGATGCCGGCGACTGGGCGTCATCCGTCAGCAACGATGCCTTCGACGCTTACGCCAATCCCGGCGTGCTGGAACAAGTCTCAACCAACGACTTCGCCGAACTGGACGCGATGGGTTGGAACCTGACCGGATCCGTCGCCGCGCCACCGGCCCCCACCGGTGTCAGCATCGCCTCGGTGGCCACCACGTCGCTGAACGCCTTGCAAGGCAGTTCGGGACTCGCCGGTGGCGTTGCGATCGCCACCTTCGCGCAGACGGGTGGTGTTGCGGGTGACACGTTTACCTATACGCTGGGCGGAACCGGCGCATCCTCGTTCAGCATCTCCAGTGCCGGCGTGCTCACTTCAGCCGCCGGCGGCGTGGCCGGCAAGGCCAACGGTGGCCTCTATGCCCTGACGGTCTCGGCATCCGATACCACCAACGGTTCGGCGGCGTCACCGGCCAAGACGGTGAATGTGGTTGTCGGCAGCAGCGGCGGAGATACGGTCAGCCTTGCGTCGATCAGCGGCATCACCAAGGCGGCGCCAACTTTTGTTTACGGCCTGGCCGGCAACGATACCATCAGCGCGAGCAACATGTCCGGCACCGTCTATTTCGATGGTGGCGCCGGCGCCGATACGATGACCGGCGGCTCCGGCACAAATATCTATGAATACGGCGCCACGACGGACTCAACTGCGTCGCTGATGGATATCATTACCAACTTCAAAGTTGCCGTCGATCGGATCGATCTGACCGGCATCGGCACGTCGTTCAGCGTCGGCGGCGCGTTGTCCTCCAACACCACCAGCATCGCGGCGCACACGATCGACTGGGCGGTCAGCGGCAGCAACACGTTCGTCTATGTCAACACCAGTTCCTCGAGCGAATCGCTAACGGCAGCGAACATGAAGATCGAACTGCAAGGCAAGCTCTCGCTCAACAGCGCCGACTTCCTGCACACCTGAACCGGCATAACCGGCCCTATCCCGCATGGGATAAGGCCGGTTCGGCAAAAAAACCGCGCTCGGCCGACCGGCCTGGTATCAGTCGTTGAAAATGGCAACCGCCCGGGTCCAGCCGGCGGAGGCGCGGTGTATCTTGACCGGAAAGCACACCACGTCGAACCCGTCAGCCGGCAACGTGTCCAACTGGCCGAGTTTTTCCATCTGGAAATAGCCGATCTCCCGCCCGGCGCGGTGACCTTCCCAAATCAGGCCCATGTCACCGGTTTCCCGCACACGTTCCCGCGTGAAGCTGAACGGCGCATCCCAGGACCAGCCATCGGTGCCGACGATGCGCACGCCGCGTTCCAGCAGCCACATCGTCGCCGCCTTGCCCACACCACAGCCGCTATCGACGAAATCATCCTGCCCATAGCGCGCGCCGGCGGCGGTGTTGACCAGAACGATATCCAGCGGCCGCAGGTCGTGGCCGATACGCTTTAACTCGGCCTCGACATCCCCCTGTGTGGCGACATAGCCATGCGGCAGGTGGCGGAAATCGAGTTTCACGCCGGGCTGAAAGCACCAGTCCAACGGCACCTCATCGATCCGCCAGGACGGCTCTCCGCCCTCTTTCAGCGCGTGGTTCATGGTGGAGAAAAAATGATAGGGCGCATCCATGTGCGTGCCGTTATGGGTGCTGATCGTCACGGTTTCCACAGCCGCGTATTCGCCGTTCGGCAGGTCCGCAACACGCACGCCCATATACTCCGCCATTGCCGGGGCGGTCGCGTGGTGATCCATGTAGGTGATCTGCGGCAGCATGCGGGGCGGATCGCTCATGATCCCCGCCTTCAAGGCCTGGCTGATATCGACGATACGACGAGCCATTACTCTGCTGCCTTCATCAGTTTGGTGGGATCGGCGCCAACACGCCCGGTTTCGCCAGGGCCGGCCTTGGCAAGGCGGAAATCATAGCGCACCGCGCGCAGGCCAGGGATCGGCGCATCGGCATCCTGCTGCGCATCCACCACCAGGGACTGGGAGACACCGAAGACGGTGTCGCTGTCGATGTAGGGATCGTCACCGAAATACAACGCTGTCACCAGTTCGCGATACCCCTCGGCGCCGACCAGGCAGTGGATATGGGACGGGCGCATGCCATGGCGCTTCTGGCGCATCACCAGTTCGCCGACCGGCCCATCCATCGGGATCGAGTAGCCCAGCGGCCGAACCGAACGGAAGTGATAGGCGCCATCGGCGGCGGTCATGAAATTGCCGCGCATGTCCATCGTCTCCCCCTGACGCTCCTGCAGGTCGTACAGGCCGCGCTCGCTGGTCTGCCAGACTTGGATCAGCGCATTGGCGACCGGCGCACCGGCATTGTCCAGGACCTTACCGTAGACGACGATTTCCTCGGCCGTGGGCTTTTCGACGATCTGCGCACCCATCGGCAGGATCGGCACACCCTCGCGGTAGAACGGCCCCAGCAGCGAGGATTGCGAACCAAGCTCGCGGGCTTTTTTGTCGTGCAGCGCGTTGACGACGGCAGACAGGCCCAGCACGTCCGACAGCAGGATGAACTCCTGACGCAAGGGCGTGCAGGCTTGGCCGACGGCGGTGAGGAATTGGATGCCGGTCAGCCATTCCTCCGGCGTTAAATTCACATCGCGCGCGAAGGCGTGCAGATGGCGGACCGCTGAGTCCATGATCTGCTTCAGGCGGGGGTTCTCCGTCCCGGCCATTTGCGACAGAGCTTCATCGGTGACGGTGAATTCGTCGAGGTCTCGCATCAGACGCCTCCATTATTTTATCATCCGCAGATTAGGCCAAACGCTCGGCGCATGGAACATGCCTGCGCACGAACCGCCGCGTGTGGTGACCCAGACGTAACCAGATCGGGGCGACGTGAGCGGGTGCACGCGGCAGCGGTGGCGCCCCTGCACGACGAGCCAGTCACGATGACTCAGTCGTAACCAGCTCGGCGCCGTGACGCAGCGGCGTCTGGACGCGCTCGGTTATAAGGCAGGTCCGTCGCTGTGCGGGTCTATGCGCCGCAGGGCCGGTCTGACATAGTCGGGGCATAAAAACCGGTTCAGGAGGAAAACGGACCATGCTGAAACGCATCGCGGGCGCCATGCTCGCGGCCGCCATGATGGTTGCCCCACTCGCATCCCAGGCGGCCGATCCCATCACCATCGGCTTCGGTATGGCCCTGACGGGCGGGCTGGCGCCGAACGGCAAGGCCGCGTTGCTGGCCATGAAAGTGTGGGAAGAGGAAGTCAACGCCAAGGGCGGCTTGCTAGGGCGGCCGGTCAAACTGGTCTATTACGACGATCAGTCTAATCCGGCGAACGTTCCCGGCATCTACACCAAATTGTTGGACGTCGATAAGGTCGATTTCGTCGTCAGCGGCTATGCCACCAACATGGTGGTTCCCGCCATGCCGATCGTCATCCAACACAAGCGCATGTTCCTGGGCCTGCTGGGTCTGGCGGCGAATAGTGAGTTTCATTATCCGCACTATTTCTCGATCGGCCCCACCGGCGGGCCAGAGCCCAAGCAGAGCTTCTCCAAAGGGTTCTTCGAGGTCGCGGCTGGGCTGACCCCGAAACCCACGACACTGGCCATCGTCGGCGCCGATGCCGAGTTCCCGCACAACGCCATCGACGGCGCGCGCGAATTGGCCAAGGCGGCGGGGCTGAAGATCGTCTACGACAAATCCTACCCTCCGACGACGACCGATTACAGCCCGATCATCCGCGCCATCCAGGCGACCAATCCCGACTTGGTCTTCGTCGCCTCCTACCCGCCCGACACCGTCGGCATGATCCGAGCGGCGCAGGAAATCGGCTTGAAGACGCGCCTGTTCGGCGGCGGCATGGTCGGCCTGCAAGCGACCGCCATCAAGGCGCAGCTTGGTCCGCTGCTGAACGGCATCGTCGATTACGATTTCTGGCAGCCCGTCGGCTCTTACGCGACGCCCGAGGCGATGGATTTCCTCAAGCGCTACCAAGCCAAGGCCGAGAGCGAGGGCGTCGACAAGCTGGGCTTCTACCTGCCGCCCTTCGCCTATAGCGACATGCAGGTGCTGCAACAGGCGATCGAAGCGACGAAAAGCCTCGATCAGATGAAACTGTCCGACTACATGCGGACCCACACGTTCAACACCGTCGCCGGCCCGATCACCTTCGGCCCCGACGGCGAATGGACCGAGGCGAGGGTCCTGGAAGTGCAGTTCCAGAACGTGCAGGGCAACGATATCGAGCAGTTCAAGAACCCGAAGGTGGAGGTCGTTCTGTATCCGCCTACTTTGAAGAACGGCACGGTGATCGAACCCTATGTCGGTGGCCAGAAGTAGCGTCCGAGCGTGATCGCCGAGGGTGGAAACACACGGCGGCGTGAATCACGCGACACAACAAACGGCGAGGGCGGGGTCCGTGAGCCAGAGCGAACGGAACCCTCGCCCAAGCGTGATCGCCGAGGGTGGAAACTCAGGGCGCGTGCGGTCGGCGGTTGATGCCGCAGACCGCACGCAATGTGCCCCAATGAACCCGGCGTGCACGGGGGACGCGACAGCCAGAGTCGGTCCCAGCAGCCGGTTTTTGCGGCCACCATCCCGCCCGTGCGGCATGGTGGCCATGTGAGGCAGGATACGAACCGGCTGACAGCCGGCCATCGCGCGCCTAGGATGCGTCGATGGACACGCAAAAGGTTAACCTGCATCTCGTTTCCGACGCGACCGGCGACACGCTGAACGCGATCGCCCGCGCCACCACCGTTCAGTTCGACCAAGCCGATATCACCCATCACCGCTGGAGCCTGATCCGCACACGCTTTCAGTTGCATCGCGTGCTGGAGGGTATCGAGGCAGAGCCAGGGCCCGTTCTGTCCACGCTGGTAGACCGGGCGCTGCGCTTGGAATTGGAAACCGCGTGCCAGCGCCTGGGCGTGCGCGTGGTCAATGTGCTCGATCCCGTCATCGACGTGCTGCAATCGGCACTGGGCCAGCAGGCGGAAAACCGACCGGGCCGGCAATATGTGCTGAACGCGGACTATTTCTCCCGCATCGATGCGATGCACTACGTGCTAGCGCATGATGACGGCCAGGCGCAGCCGGGCCTGACCGAAGCCGATGTGGTGCTGGTCGGCGTCTCGCGCAGTTCCAAAACCCCGACCTGCTTCTACCTTGCCAATCGCGGCATCAAGGCAGCCAATGTGCCGCTGGTACCCAACCTGCCGATCCCGCCGGAGTTGGAGACCATCAAGATCCCGGTCATCGGCCTGACGCTGCAACCCGAAGCGCTGATCGATATTCGCCGCCACCGTCTGCGCCTGATCGGCGGCGGGCCGGAATCCGGACCGATCCGGCATGACAGCACCGATTACGTCGACGAAGACGCGGTGAAGGCGGAATTGCTATGGGCCCGCCGTTTCTGCACCGCGCATGGCTGGCCGACGATCGACGTGACCCGCCGGTCCATCGAAGAAACTGCCGCGACCGTCCTGCAACTGATGGACGCCTGGCACGACCGGCAGACAAAGCAGATCACACTGAAACCCGGTTGAACCGCATAACAGGTCCGAATCCCGATGAACGCCACTTTCCCCAAGCCCGTGACGCCAGGCAGCCCCGCGCTGGCGCAGAGACTGGCCAAGAACATCCAGGGGGCGGTGCTGTTCGACGCCGCCAGCCGGGGCCGCTATGCCACCGATGCCTCGATCTATCAGATGGAGCCGATCGGTGTGATCGTGCCGCAGACGATGGACGATGTCGCGGCCGCGCTGGCGATCGCGCGAGAGGCGGGCGTGCCAGTGCTGCCCCGCGGCGGGGGCACCAGCCAGTGCGGGCAGACGCTGAACCGCGCCCTGGTGCTGGACTGCTCCAAGCACCTGAGACGCGTCCTGCAGGTCGATAAGGATGCCATGACGGCGTGGGTGGAGCCGGGCATCGCCCTGGGCCATCTGAACACGGCGTTGCGCGGCGACAAATTGTTCTTTCCGGTCGATCCCTCCACTCATGCCCGCTGCACCATCGGCGGTATGGCGGGCAACAACTCCTGCGGCTCGAAATCGATCCGCTACGGGCTGATGGCGGATAATGTGCTGGCGATCGACGCGCTGCTGGCCGATGGCAGCCGCCACCGTTTCGGCCGCATGCCGGACAATTTCAGCGACGACGTGCCGGCCCATATCGTCGATCTGATCCAGCGCCTACGCACCCTGGGCATGACCGAGGCCGATGAGATCGCCGCCCGCTTCCCCAAGCAATTGCGCCGCGTCGGCGGCTACAATATCGACGCCCTGACCCCCGCTGCCCGCGCTGCCGGGCGCGACAATCTGGCGCGCCTGTTGGTGGGATCTGAGGGCACATTGGCCTTCTCGGCCGCGCTGGAACTGAAATTACAGCCGGTCAAGCCGCGCAAAGTGCTGGGGATCTGCCAGTTTCCGACCTTTCGTGCCGCCATGGCCGCCGCGCAACACATCGTCAAACTCGACCCCGAGGCGGTGGAATTGGTCGATCGCACGATGATCGACCTGGGCCGGCAGATCCCGATCTACCGCGCCACGATCGACGCCTGTTTGATCGGCGAGCCCGACAGCGTGCTGATCGTGGAGTTCCACGGCCATGATGACGCGCCCTTGCTGGCGAAACTGGCCGAACTTGAAACGCTGATGGGGGATATCGGGCATCCTGGCGTGGTGCGCGCCGTCGATCCCGCCTTCCAGGCCGATATCTCCGCGGTGCGCGAAGCCGGGTTGAATATCATGATGTCGATGAAGGGCGACGGTAAACCCGTCAGTTTCATCGAGGATTGCGCCGTCGATCTGGAAGATCTGGCCGACTACACGGAACGGCTGAACACGGTGTTTGAAAGACACGGCACCAAAGGCACCTGGTATGCCCATGCCTCGGTCGGCTGCCTGCATGTCCGCCCGGTCTTGAACATGAAGGACCCGGCCGATGTCGCCACCATGCGCACGGTGGCGGAGGAATGCTTCGCCCTGGTGCGCGAATACAAAGGCAGCCACTCCGGCGAGCATGGCGATGGTCTGGTGCGCAGCGAATTCCATACGCAGATGTTTGGCGCGCGCATCGTGCGTGCGTTCGAGACGGTGAAGGACACGTTCGATCCGGCCGGGATGCTCAATCCGAACCGTATCGTCCGTCCACCGGCGATGGATGACCGCAGCCTGTTCCGCTACGGGCCGGACTACAAGGCGGTCACCGATTTCACCCCCAAACTCGACTGGTCAGACTACCCCGGACCGCTCGGCGGTCTGCAGAGCGCGGTGGAGATGTGCAACAATAACGGTACCTGCCGCAGCTTCGACGCCGGCGTGATGTGCCCCAGCTTCCGTGCCACCCGCGATGAAATCCACCTGACCCGCGGCCGAGCCAATACGCTGCGGTTGGCACTGTCCGGGCAGTTGGGACCGGCGGCGATGGCGTCCGATGCCGTGGCGGAGGCGATGGCGCTGTGCGTGTCCTGCAAAGGCTGCAAGCGTGAATGCCCGACCGGCGTCGATATGGCCAAGATGAAGATCGAGGTGACCGCCGCCCGCGTCGAGAAACACGGTCTGCGCTGGCGCGAGCGTATCGTCGCTGCCTTGCCGAGCTACGCGCCTTGGGCGGCGCGCTTGCCGGCCCTTGCCAATTTTCGGAACCGCAGCGCGCTGCTGCGCCGCCTTGGGGAGCGCTGGCTAGGATTTGCCGCGGCCCGCGACCTGCCGGAATGGCAGCCCGATCCGTTCCGTGACTCGGAAATGGCAGCGCCATCACAGGATGCGCCGAAGGGCGAGGTCTATGTGCTGGCTGATACGTTCAACAGGTATTTCGAACCCGAGAACCTCCGCGCGGCCATCCGCGTGCTGACTGCCGCCGGGTATCGCGCGATTGTGCCGCAGACCGACGGGCGACCGTTATGCTGCGGCCGCACCTATCTATCCGCAGGTCAGGTGGACAAGGCACGCGCCGAGGCGCGCCGCATGATGGCGGCGATGCCAGGCGATGCGCCGATCCTGGGCCTGGAACCATCCTGCACGATGACGCTGCGCGATGAATTCCAGTCGATCTTGCCGAGCGAGGCCACGAGGCGCTTCGGCGCCAGGGCGATGCTGCTGGGAGAGTTCTTGGCCAAGGTGAATCCAGATCTTCCGTTCCGGGCACTTGGCATCACCGCGCATGTGCACGGCCACTGCCACCAGAAGGCGTTCGGCGTCTTCGGTGACTCCTTGGCGGCGCTGCAAGCGGTTCCTGGGGTGACGGTGAAACCGATCCAGTCGTCATGCTGCGGCATGGCAGGCGCGTTCGGCTATCAGGCAGAAACGCAAGACGTCTCACGCGCGATGGCCGAGGCCAGCCTGATCCCGGCCGTCCGGGCGGCGGCGGCGGATGATGTGATAATCGCCGACGGCACATCCTGCCGGCATCAGATCCGTGATCTGGGGGGACGGAACGCGGTTCACTCGGTGCGTTTGCTGGATCAGGCTTTGGGTGGAGCGGGGGCGCATTCGTCTTAAAGCGGTTAAGGCAAAAAGGTGCAAAAGAGAGGGTTGCATTCCTGCGCGAAGCCGAATAGAAGCCGCTTCCTCATCGGAGCGCGGGCGTAGCTCAGGGGTAGAGCACAACCTTGCCAAGGTTGGGGTCGAGGGTTCGAATCCCTTCGCCCGCTCCAGATTTTCTCAAAATAGTTCAATCCGCTAAAGAACCCCCTTCGGGTAGGTGTTCGTTGCCGTGGCCCTAACGCGGATCCAGCAGCAAGGGTCCAGCCGTGGGCTTGCTTCTGTCGTCGGCATGCAACACAGCCCAACAGCAAGGATTGGCATCGGCGGCGCTGCGGACGCGTTGCAGATCGGGGCAAGTATCGATCGTGGCGGGACAGCAGTCAGCGGCGCGCGCTGCCGCGGGTTCTCGGTTACCGCAGGGGCCGCCAGCGAAGGACATATGGTGGCCACGGGGAACCGCGGGCAGATCGCTGCCCGCGGGGATCGCCATCAGCGCTTGATCGCGGCAAGGCCGTTTTGAATACCGGTCTGAGCCCACGGGCCCCAGGGCATGGTAAAGAACGTAAAGCCTTTCTGGACGAAGAAATTCGGATCCATCCCCGGCGGGATGAAATACATACCCGCGGCGATGCCGTGCTTGGCTGCGGCAGCCGCGATCCTGTCGAGAGCGCGTTGATAGACATCGCACGCGTAGTCCAGCGGCACCCCCAACTCGATCGACAGGTCCGACGGCCCGATCAGCAGGACATCGACCCCCGGCACCGAGGCGATGGCATCGAGATTTTCCAGCGCTTGGTTGGTCTCGATCATCGGCACGATGAGAAGCTCGTTATTAACGGCATCCATGTAGTCCCGGTATGTCTCGAACTCGCCCCATTCGCCGCGCACGCCGGCGTTGCTGCGGTTACCGGCGGGATAGTAGCGGCAGGCGCGCACGGCGGCCTCTGCTTCCGCACGTGTGTTCACCATGGGAATGATGACGCCGCGCGCTCCGGCGTCTAGCGCGAAGCAAATCTGGTATGCCTCGTTTGCGGCGACGCGCACCACCGGTGCCGTCTGCTTGCCCCGCATTGCCTGGATCGAGGGCTGGAGTTGCTTGATTTCCCAGGGCGAGTGCTGGGTGTCGAACAGCAGGAAGTCGAACCCGGCATCGGCCAGGAGCGATACGTCAACGCTCGGCGATCCGGCAGTGCCGACGACGGTTTTACCGGACTTGATGGCATTCTTGATGGCGTTCATTTGATGTCGAATCCTCCCACATGATCTTTGGCGTCCGTTCAACCGCAGCGGCGGTCATGGACGGATCCATGCGATCCTATCGTAGCCAAGCGTGCAGCGCACCCGGGTATCTGGATAGCGTGTTGCCCGCGCGGTGTCTGGCGCAATGTCGAGCCGAGCGTTGGGGGCGTCGGGGGGATGGAGGTTGGTTTTCCTCTCGGCCTGCCAGGCGACGGAGGCCTTAGGGATCAGACGGCGGCTTCTCTGGCTGAGGTGTGACCACACGCGTGGCGCGTGCTCAGGGGTCTAGCCAAGGATCGCGCGAACGACTGGGCTGAGGACTGGCGGACGATTGTTCCGGTTTCCGTGATACCGTGAAGATATAGATATACAGTCTATTATTACGATACGATTATGACACGTATTGTGTATTATATCATAATTATGATCTATTCACGGAAACAATATGTATTAATGTACGATATCGGAACGGATACAGCCGCGCCAACACGGAATTGGCTAACACGATTCGTGCACGCAATGAGGAGGTCTGAGATGGGAGCGACGAGCACCGAAGGCAGTAATTCCGCCACAGCCATGCCGCCAACGCCGACCACGCCCGTGGCAACGCCGGTGGTAGTTTCGTCATCGACACAGACAACGGCGCCAGTAACGGGGGCGGCGAACGCACCGGTGGTGGTGGCGTCACCAACACAGACGACGGCCCCGGCAACAGGAACAGCGAACGCACCGGTTGTAGTCGCGGCACCGACACAGACGACGGCGCCGGCGACAGGGACAGCGAACGCACCGGTGGTGGTGGCGTCACCAACACAGACGACAGCCCCGGCAACGGGGACAGCGAACGCACCGGTCGTAGTTGCGCCTCCGACACAGACCACGGCGCCGGCGACAGGGACAGCGAACGCACCGGTAGTAGTTGCGGCACCGACACAGACGACGGCACCGGCAACGGGGGCGGCAAACGCACCGGAGGTGGGAGCACCACAGCCGCCTGCAACAGGAAATGCCAATCCGCCCAGCGACACAGTCAAAGAATTGCAAAATGAAAACTTCAAAAAAGACCGTGACCTCGGCTTATTGCGTCAACGTATTGCGGAACTGGAACGGAAAATCGCCAACCAAAATTCGGAATTGGGACAAATACGCAATGAATATATCGTCACATTACAAAAGCTGAACGCCACATTACACAACCAGCGGGAGACGAGCCCTTTAGAAATATTTCTGAATGATATCGCAGCAATTAAATATGGGATCACAACAATTATAGAACTGCCCACCAAACGCACGAACCCACCCAAAAATGGCGCCCGAGGACCGGGTCCCTATAGCCGGCAATGGGAGGAGGCAGCGCGTCACGAACATGCACGGCGTCTTGCTATCGATCCCACATACAAGAAACAACCGCTCTCCACGCGCGATATCCAGGATACCTACCGCAAATACCATCCCCCGGGCTTTAGTCCTCGGGACACTCCGATCCAGATCGAGCCAGTCCGTCAACCGGCCCGAGGAGAATTCCGCCCCCTCCCCATACCGCCCGCCGCCCCTGGCGGTGGGGGTTTGAAACCTCAGCCGTCGGATGCCCAGTCCGCACTGCCGCAAGCCAACGACGCTATCAACCCAGGAACAGCCTCAACAACCGTCTCCACCAGCGTTTTGACGGCGGGATTGGCGCTGTCCAGTCAAAAATTATGGTTCATACAGACGGGCGCTGACCTGACGATAGACGCCCTGGGCACGACCGCGCAGGCGACGATCAAGAACTGGTTCGGCTCCGCCCAGCCGGCCAACCTATCCACCATCCTAGCGGCGGATGGCATGACATTGGACCTTGGTCAGTTACCCACCATTGTCGCCGCGATGGCCACCTATGCCAGCGCGCATCCGGGCTTCAATCCTCTGACGGCGACAGCGATGCCCAACGACCCCGCGCTTACCACTGCGTTGGCGGCCGCCTGGCATCAATGACACACGCGTCATGCAGCCCGTTCGCATGTCGCTCCGTGGGGTCACGGCCGCTGAACCGTGCTCAGGTGGGCAGCGCGACCGGACTGCTGCCGGGACCATCGGAAACCCGTTCGCCCTGGCGCTGCGCGCACCGTCGTGCCTGCGGCGCTGTTGGATGCAATCGGGCGGCCGTCTGAGCCAGCTTTTGCGCCTTGTCCTGCCACCGCCCGTCGGGGCGGAGGCCCGCTAGGATAGGTCGGCGGAGCCCCGCTAGGATAGGCC
>Ga0164296_1001841_pt1 | contig 21845 bp, 31 predicted proteins | sample GEODES057metaG_FD_113533 | JGI IMG/M metagenome (GOLD analysis project Ga0164296, IMG submission 113533) | Dystrophic lake water microbial communities from Trout Bog Lake, Wisconsin, USA - GEODES057 metaG | ecosystem: Environmental > Aquatic > Freshwater > Lake | place: USA: Trout Bog Lake...
GTTTCATACTGAGTCGAGCACTAGCAGGATCCGCGTGATGATTGTTATGTAGTTCTTCGCCACCAATAAAGAATGCCCAAGGCACAATATTAGTTGAGTAATCGTTGGTCTTGGTATTGCGATAACCAAACCAATGACCAAAGCCGTTGATTACCCCGGCGGCCCATAATGGAATCCAAATCATTTGCCATAGCCATGGTAACCAACCCCAAGCCCATCCAAACAACATTGAGTCTATAATAAACATTAAGACTATACCTAGAAAGTTAAATCTTGTGTATACGTTACGTTCCATCCAGTCATCTGGTGTACCGGCACCGTAGGCTTGAACCATTGCCGTATCTTTAGCGGCATCTTTATAGTAAAACGCACCGCCTAAGAATATTTGCCAAATGCCGTAGACATGAGGACTATGCGGGTCTCCTTCGGCATCTGTATAACGATGATGTTTGCGATGTGTTGCTACCCATTGTTTGGTAATCATGCTGGTAGTTAGCCATAGCCAGAAGCGCATAAAGTGTTCTATATATGGGTGAAATGTGACTGAACGATGTGCTTGGCTACGATGTAAATAAAGAGTAACACAAGCTATTGTGATGTGAGTCATCACTAGAATATATAATAGCATTATTGTTTAACCAGTTCCGCCGGATGCTTCTTGTTCTTCGGATGTTGTATTTTTGTCAATTTTGTTAATGGCTTTTTCAGCTTCTACACGTTCATGTTCGATAGTTTTCCCACGTAAGTGTAATACTGTATTAACCTTTTGATTCAAGCGAATCAGATCATTGTCCAACATGCGAATACGATCAATAAGAGCAATAAGAACTGTATTGGCGTCACTGATAACTGGCTTAACTTCCGTAGTTGCCCAGTGCCATACGTAATGGATGATATAACCCATTCCCACAGCCATGATAATCGGAAAACCATACTTGTTAACTAACTCTGCTATATCGACGCCCATACTATTTCCTTAGAACCATAACCAGAGGCCCTGGCTCATTAATACTAAACCTAGACCGGCAACTAAAAAGCTAGCCCAGAATAGTTCCATGCGTACTGCCAGGATACTGGCAGATAGTAGCACGATTGCTAGTTGATACGCTGTACTTGCATAACCAATCCAAGGTGATTTCTTTTTAGCTAGATCGCGTTCTGCTTCTAATCTTTTAGCAGTTGCATATAAAGACTTTTTGCCTTCTTCGCCTTCTTCGTAACTAGCGGCCTTGTCTGAAAACTTTTTAGCTAATACAGGATCCTTGACCGTTAATGCAGTTAATTCGTACTGTGTTTGCTTGATTGACTTGGCTTGATAAAAGTTCCAAATGTCATTGGCCTTGATAGTATTGTTCATAACAGTACTGCTCAAGCCACCACCGATTACGGTGTTGAATGCTAACAATGCCGCAAACACGTTGATAACCATACCGGCTTTGTCTTTGATCTTTGCTTCACGTTCGCTACGTGAGCCTGTTAAAGGTTCTTTACGACCCTTACTGATTAAGTTTAATACTGAATCTATTAATGCCATTATAATATTACTCCTATAATTAATCCTAAGATAAATGCGATTGCACAAAATTTAGCCAAGTCCGTGTCTGTCCATATTTGACGTGCTGGCAAATCGTATGGGTCAAACTTTTTCATTATTAGTCCCATCTATTAAAAACTTTTCCAACGGATCAATCTTGACTAACATAGCGCGACCATTAACATTCTTTACTTGAAAATAGTCGCCGGCTTTCCAACCTAGTCGATCTATGTTAAGCTCTTCATCTAATAGTATTCTGTTAGGTTCTAAGTCCCACGTGTAATCAAAGTATATCATTAGTCTCTCCGGGCGTCGTTTTTGCCATCGGCGCGACTAATACGTTCTACGTCTGGGCGTAAGCCAAGAGCATTACTAACAACGGTATCAATACGGATAACGTCGTGGTTCATAGTTTTAACGCGATTGTCTAATGCTGTGATAATACCGGCCATGCCCTTAACACTACTAAGAACACCACCTAATAATAGTTTGATTGTTAGGAATACAAAGTATCCGCCGGCTAATGCCGCCGCAACAGGAAATCCTAGATCTCCAATAACTTTAAAAATATCGCCCATAATGCTCCTTGAATACGACAGCTTTAGCTGTTCTAATGTACAAGTATTTATTGCTTTAGGCGCTTTTTGACTTCTTCCAAATTGGGAGTATTTAACTGATAATCTCTATCTTGACCGACCTGTTTTATTAAAGTATCAAAGTTATCGACTAACTCATCAACAATAATACCTTTAAAGTTGCCATAAAAGTGATTAAAGTTGTATTTTAAAACTTCTCGCATTTCTAAGTACATTTGCTCTAGATCACTTTTATCTAAACTACACAGTCTAGCTATTTCAGCAGTAATCTTTTCTATGCGTATATAATGATCAGTTTCTAAATCGTAACTTTCATCTATCCAGCGGTCAAATGATTTAAATCCATATGACTTTAAATAAGCAAGACTACCGGGAGTACTTACTACAATAAAAGGACGTTGAGCAACAATAGGCTTAAAGACTTTTTCTGTTAAATGTAGTTTATCTTGAAAGTAAACTGTTTCCGTGACAACATGGAATAGTGCGCTGGTTAAGTTGTCAAAATTAATGTGGGCACTAAGAGTACCATCTGGACTAAGTGTATCTACTGTAAGGGGATTTTTAATATTTTTTAATGCACGGTATATTGATACCCTGGCTCGATTGTCCAATGGATTTTCTGGATCTTCGATAGTTTGTTGCCAGCCCTGGTGAAACAAACTAACATGACCGTGTTTAACTAAATCTTGGTTAATCAAGTTGCTGACTAAATGCAGTCGATATGAACGCAAATTACTGGTAAGATGATTATAACATATAAATACTTTATCAAATCGATTAAATGAACCTGGGTTCACATACTGAAAATCTCTATACCAATCTAAAGCCGCAAACCCGTGATAAAAATAGTACCAGTTGTACATGCCAAAATCTTGTACACATTTATCTGTTAATGCGGAACGATCACTATTAGCCAATATACTAATTCTTCCAGGTTTGGGCTTATTGGCTTTATTAAGTATAGAATCTTTTACTATAGATAGTGTATAATCGTAAAAGGGTTCTTGATCAAAAAAGTAACAATGAACAAACTCTTGTTCTAGGGTCCAGTTTTTATTGTCCCAGCCAAACATTGGGTATGTTTGATTAAACTCTTTTTCTAAGTAACTAGGATTATCATAAGTGCCAAAAGGAAAAAACGTAACTGATCGCCCATTGTTATAATGAGAAATTAAGTTATTGTGTAAGATATTATAGAATCTGTCTAAGGAGAACATTAAATGGAAGTAGGCTTTATTGGAGTTGGCAAATTAGGAATGGCTTGTGCTGAAACTATGGCAAGCAAACATACAGTAACTGGTTATGATATTTATCCACGTCAAAGTGATAAAATTAAAATTGCCACTCGATTAGAAGATGCTGTTGTGGGAAAAGATTTAGTGTTTATTGCTGTACAAACTCCACACGATCCAATCTATGGCGGTGATCAACCTATTACACACTTAAAGAACAAAGACTTTGATTACACAATTGTTAATGATGTCCTACGTCAAGTTAATGAAGTAGCAACACAAGATCAACTAATAGTATTAATCTCAACAGTACTCCCCGGCACTACACGTAGAGAACTGAGGAACAACATTACCAATGCACGTTTCATTTATAACCCATACCTTATCGCTATGGGCTCAGTAGAATGGGACATGGTTAACCCAGAGATGGTTATGATTGGTACAGAAGATGGTAGCGAAACAGGCGATGCCCGTGAGCTGATTGACTTCTATAAAACAATAATGGAAAATGACCCACGTTACGTAGTTGGTACTTGGGATGAAGTAGAATGTATTAAAGTATTTTATAACACATTTATCAGTGCCAAGATTGGCCTAGTAAACATGATTCAAGACGTTGCTATTAAGCAAGGCAACATCAACGTAGATGTAGTAACAGATGCATTAGCACAAAGTACTATGCGTATTATGGGACCTAAGTATATGACAGCAGGTATGGGAGATGCAGGGCCTTGTCATCCACGTGACAACATTGCTCTGCGTTATCTAGCAGAAAACTTAGATTTAGGCTACGATATCTTTGACACCATTATGAAAGCACGTGAGCAACAGGCCAAGAACATGGCACGTTACATTTATGATAACCGTGCAGGACTTCCGGTGTACATACACGGCAAAGCCTACAAGCCTAATGTAGAATATCTTGAGGGTAGCTACAGTCTATTGGTAGGATACTACCTGGAAGAAATGGGAATCACTCCGTACTATATTGATCCCTTGACAGATCCTGACACCGTACCAGAAAGTGTAACAGGTTGCGTCTTGTTGGCACACAACCAACAAATCACATACGGCTACGCTGGAGTAGAAGCAGAACAGCAACTATATACAGAAATCCTAAGCGGTAGTGTGGTTATTGATCCTTGGCGCAAATATACAACTAATAACACAGAGATTCGTGTAGTACACTACGGCAATACTAGATGATAGGTCGTAACTTTTGTCTCGCCCCGTTTACACAAATAACATATAGTCCATTAGGTAGTGCAAGCCCTTGCCCTTACTTAGGAGGACAAGCATGGAAATTTGGAAATCGGTCATTGGGTGATATCTGGGCAAGCCAAGAGTTAGAAGATTTGCGTAGTGCGTTTCATGCAAACGAAAAGACGCCTACATGTACACGTTGCTGGCGCGAAGAAGATCAGGGCAAACAAAGTGCTCGTAAGTTAAATCTAGTTAACTATCGCTATAGGGATAATCTATTGGGAGTAGTGGACACTGAATACCGCCGAGGTCCGCAACAAATCAACTTACGTGTGGGCAACTTGTGTAACCTACGGTGTCGTACTTGTTTTAGTATTAGTTCTGTAACCTATGCCATAGAAGGCCGTCATTATGAACTTAAAAACAATTTAGATACAACAGTATACACACGCTATCCCGATGTCTTTGAATTTTCAGACAAACAAATAGATGAAATATTTGACATCAGCGGTAACCTAAAGCGTCTTGAGTTTTACGGTGGAGAACCATTGTTGGATCGTCCTACTATGCGTTTATTACAAAAACTAATAGATAGCGGCCAAAGTCGAGATATCACATTATTTTATAATACCAACTGTATCACTCGTCCAACAAAGAAACATATAGAACTATGGCGTCACTTTAAAAACTTAGAATTTAATCTAAGTATCGATGGTGTTAGAGAACAGTTCACTTATATACGTCACCCTGGTAACTGGGAAACTGTACTAGAAAATCTAGATTATATCAGAACTACTTTACCAACTGAATGCAAGATTCCTGTTATGGCATTTGCTATTTGTACAGTATCTATTCTAAATGTATTTTATTTGCCGGAGATTATTACGGAGTTTGCTCGCTTGCAGTTAGACTGGTTTTTAAACATAGTAACCCAACCTGATTACTACGACATGCGACATTTGCCTGAGCCAGTTAAAGAAGAAGTTATTAAAAAGTTATTGACAATAAAAGATCAAACCGAAATCACTCCTATTATTAATATACTTAAATCTACAGGTGATCCTGTGCAGTGGCAACAGTTTAAATTTTGGACTCAAGAAAAAGATGAGTACCGCGGAGAAGCATTTAAAAATACTTTCCCTGAACTTGACAAGATAATTAATACATATGATCTACTATAATATAGACAAGTTTTGGGACAACGAGTTTAAGTCGTTAGACTACATCAATGAACCTTTTAACGACAACGAGGAAACACGCAGTTGGTTAGCACTGGGATTTCCAGGTAAGTTCACTGGTGACATGTGTGATATGCGTAGTCCACAACCCTCTTGGAATAATCAGTTCATAGAGTTTTATCAAGCCGAAGGCTGGCATGATGTCTGTACCAGCTACTATCGCATGATGCCCGGCACCATATTGCCTACCCACGGCGATTTGTATTTAAAATATATAGAAATATTCAACCTGGTGGGCAAAGAACAAGACATACGTCGTGCAGTAGTATTCTTAGAAGATTGGCAACCAGGACATTATGCTGAATACTATAACGAACCATATACTAAGTGGTCAGCTGGTGCCGTAGTAGAGTGGACGTATGATGAACCGCACTCGGCTGTTAATGTAGGATTTACTCCCAGATACACACTTCAAATAACAGGACACAAATGATTTCAACTTATAACGAATGGGACTCGTTAAAAAGCGTAGTAGTAGGTAGTGCCCGATATGCAAACTGGCCGACTACAGATCCAGTATTTGCACAAGAATCAGAAAAAACAACCTGGAAAGAAACTCCCGTACCCAGCGGACCGGTGCCAAACCATATTGTTGATGAAGCCAATGAGGATTTAAACGAACTGGCCTATACGCTACACAAGCTAGGAGTACAAGTTATTAGACCTAGTCCTCGTAACTATCCAGTCACTGGCGGCATGTATAACTATTGCCCTAGAGACCGACTATTGATATATGGTAATACTATTGTAGATCCTGCAATGATGTATCCTTGTCGAGATCAAGAGATTGTTACTTTAGATGAAGTAATGCACAAGAGCCATGACATTAGACGTATGCCCAGAGATCAAGGCATGATAATGGATGCGGCCAATGTATTGCGTCTTAACGATAAGATGTTATTCTTAGAATCAGCATCGGGTAACCGCAAGGCATACGATTGGTTATGTGAACAATTCCCCGATGTTACCATTGAGCTATGTAACTTTTATAGTGGTGTACATATTGATTCAACTATTGTCCCACTACGTGAGGGATTAGTTATGCTTAATGCTAGTCGTGTTAATCATGATACTTGTCCAGAGGTATTTAAAACTTGGAGCAAGATATATGTTAATGATGTAGTAGCACAGGACTTTTATCAATACCCCTATGCAAGCAAATGGATCGCTATGAATATGTTAGTTGTTGATCCGCATACTGTCATTGTAGATAAGAACCAACCTGACTTAATTAAAACATTAGAAAACTGGCATTTTACAGTTATACCACTAGAATTACGACATAGTCGTACTTTAGGCGGTGGATTTCATTGTGTGACATTAGATTTATTGCGCGATAGCAATAAATAGTTGTATGACTTTTGCTACCTATACTGATGCGGTTTTATCCGCACTAATATTCAATCCTAAATTCAATGACGTTGTTGCAAGAAAGCAAGAGATCCTTGACGGCGTTTATCGTACGGAAAATCTACAGCCAACAAGTATTTTGTTTGTTGGGTTTACTCCTGCAATTTTAAGTTGTACCGCTAAAACTATTGCAGTTACTGAAATCAGCAATCAAGCCCAGGCTTTTTTAAAATCTAAAAATATAAAGTACACATATATTGATCCCAAAAATCTAGGTGATTATCAAAAACAGTTTCAGTGCGTTGTTGCAATGGATGAGTATTTTACCTTTGCTGAGAACGATCAAGAACAACAAGATAAGATAGCAAATATTTGTAGTCTAGCCACAGCGTTTGTGATAAGTACTGTGCGTGACTACAAGAATCAAGATTTTAAAGATCGAGATTTTAGTAAACCGGTTATGGTTCGCAATGGTAGCGATTATAAGCTATATGTTGAAAACCACGACTGGGATTTAAAGGATCGTACATTATGGACAAGTATGGTATATGAGATTAGTGCGGCAAACGAACTAACAACATATGGTGTATTTAATCGTCGTACAATGTTCTTTAAACAGTTGGCAAAATTTAGCATGGACGCAGGAGCCGTGAATTTCCTTGTACATAAAAACTTGATGTATAAGAGTTTAATCAAAAAGGATTACGAACACGTAATCAGCATACAATTCGAAGATAATGGATATTGAAAATCACGTAAACGGTATAGTAGAAAAAATAATCGCAGATATAACTTCAAAGGTCCAAGCGCAGGTGGCCACAGTTATTTCACAAAAGATTGATGAAGCATTATCTGTTATTGACTACAGTTCTATTTTAGCCGACAAACTAAGCCAGCGATTAGATGCTAAGTTGGCCACACTCCCTATTGATGCTACCAGCATCCAACTTGAACTAGGTAAACGTGTTACGGCCTTAGCTGAAACATTATCAGACCAGGTACGACAACAATCAACTAGCACAATAGCAGATACTATCTCTAAAGAAGTTAAAAGTATTAACTTTAATGATCAGTTTCAAACCACTCTGCTGACTGCAATACAAAATCAACAGGTTGCATTTCCAGATCAAAGTATACCACATACATCAATCAATTTTGAAGGTTTTAAAACCAGCGGCGATATCTTAACAGGAGGCATTATTACTCGTTTTGGTAGTACTGGTATTGACGATCAGGCTACAGTCTGTCAGCTTACTATTATGGACGACGTTACTGTAGTAGAAAATAACTTATTAACAAAAGATTTAACTGTCAAAGGAACAACTACCATTGAAGGTGATCTAAATGTTACTGGTACTGTTCCGGAATCTAGTCCACTATTTAAAAATGTAGTAGCGGCAGCAACCAACAATGTTGCAACTGATCAAACACTACTAACAAGTTTTGCTAATAAGGTAGTAGCACAGATTAAAACTGATGGTCTTGATCTTAGTAAGATTTTAGTTAATGGGCAAGTAGCAGTGGATGGCAATAACCTTGGTCCGTCGATTACCTACAGTAACTTACAACGCCTTGGTATTTTATCAGAACTTCGAGTAAACGGTGAAACATCTCTTGGTCAAACTTTGTTTGCTAGTGGTAAACGTGTTGGTATTAATACTGTTGAGCCAGCACAGGCATTAAGTGTATGGGATCAAGAAGTTGAAATAGGGTTTGGCAAACAAGGAAGTAATACTGGTATTATTGAAATACCACGTAATCAAACATTGATAGTAAGTACCAATGGCAAAAATAATCTTGTGTTGACACCCGATGGTGCAACCACTGTTAATCAAATCAACATGGGCAGTATGACATTTAGTGTGGGGGAACTTCCTCCAACTAGTAATCAACCCAAAGGTAGTGTGGTATTTAATAGCAATCCTAGTCTAGGCGGACCGCTAGGTTGGGTAAGTTTAGGCGAAGCTCGTTGGGCCAACTTTGGTGTTATTGATTAAAGTAACCAACAAAAGCAGGTAAGAAATAACTGCCGTACCAATCTGTTTGTAGCACACGGTTAAAGTTGTGTTCGCAGATTGGTTTTATTTTGTCTAGTATTTCTTCTTGATCTTGTGTTTGTAAGTAAGCAACTTGATCCAATGCTGATTTAAATCTATCATTGAGGGCTTCCATTGAATCATATGATTCATCAATGATGCCGTCAAAAGTTTGAAATCCCATATTACGTAAGTTACGAAGTTGATGTTGTCCACCAAGTGTAATAAACAGTCTGCGAGCTAATATAGGTTTAACTGTTTTTTCTGTATAAAAGCTATAGTGATTGCTGTAGTTTGTTTCTGCTACTAAACTATAAGCAGTTTGATTATAAATGCGTAGTGGTACAATCTGGCTAATACTCATACTATGGCCGTAGTAGGGTAATCTGTCTACAGTCCACTCAACTGGCTGATCAATGACCAAGCCATCGTTTTCCCAAATCCACTTGTCCGGGTCACTAAAGTTACAGACATGATCGCCTAGATAGGTTACTAGGTTGTTGGTCATTGTTTGCAGTCGACTATATGCGTAATCTCTGTGTGCTTTCTTACGCCCAAGTAGTGCATCAAAGTCGTATTGTTTTTTATTGTACGGAGTTAAAGTGTTGAGTATGTCCGGACGAACATATCGATAAAAATGTACGGTAGTAGTAAACCAGTCGTAAAATTTGTGTACGCGGCTATGGTTTAATGTAAAGTTAAACGAACCACAAATAAAATAACTAACTTGAGCATCGTCGTGACGCTGAACTATTTCTATAGTTCTATCATGTAGTTCGCTCATTAAGATTAATACATTATCTGAACAAGCAGTTAGGTCCGTGACCAACTGATCAAACTCTAGCCTTTCGGGATAAGGCATTTGTAAACAGGCTATTTTACGATCGTGTTGACTAATACGGAACTTGTCTATGTCGTTATAAACTTGTATTAGGTTAAGTAAACCGCATTTATTAAAATGATAAAAGAAAAGGGCATCTGTTTCTTGCGGAACAAATACCCCTATTGTTACTCCCGGCATTGATTACTTCTTAGCAGGAGCTTTCTTTTTAGCTGGTGCTGGCTTTGAAGTTGCTTTTTTAACTGTTGGCTTTTTCTTAGCCGCTGGCTTAACTTCTTCAACTTTAGCTTCAACTTCGGCGATTTCTTCTTTAACAGCTTCAACCACTGATTCTTTTTTGCTGAATGCTTTGATTAAAGTCAATGCAATAGCTACTACGAGTACGATACCTACGATTGTTGTAAAATCCATTTTAAATCTCCTATTCGAATAGATAATAATATTTAGTAAAGTAGATATTGTAGTAAACTTTTTAACCAAAAAGGTTGTGTTTTTTGTTGCATTGCAATATAATAAGCTAAATAAAGTTAGCAGTAAACAAGATGCTGAATGGTTCGGGTCTTGTAAAACATTCGCTTAATAAAGGAAAAATAAAATGTTTAATTTCAAATCAGTAGTAGACCAGGCAGTAACAGCAACAAAGACACCTTTGACATACGTTGAAAACAAAGCCATCCGTGCAAACCTAGAGACTCTAGTAGATTCATATGCAGACTTTACTAAAACTGTATACGACACAAATTTAGAGTTGACCAAGCAAGTAGTTGAAGCTACTAAAGCAGTCGATTACACCAAGTTCTTTGCAACTAAGTAATCTGTTGTAAAAAGACAACACCAAAGAGCCCTAGCAATAGGGCTTTTTTTACGGCTTAAATTTCGGTAGGACCAAAAATCCATTAAATGTATAATAGCTTTATAGTTAAATTTTAGGAGTTAATATGTTTGAAACTTTAGTAGATCAGTTAGTTAAAGTAACTCTTACAAACGAGCCTGTGACTACAGAGTTTTTCAATGGTACTCTGTTTGTTCGTACAATCAATGAAGCTCAAGCTCGTCAAGTATTCCACAGACTCGCTGAAACTTTTGGTCTGGGTAAAGTAATGGTTCACCCAATCGGCGATACTGGTGAATATGCTTATGATTTTATTTAAGGAGCTGGTATGCAACTAAATGGTCGCAAGGTAAAAAATGCCGAAGTAGATGGAGTAGAAGGTAGCGATTACCCTGACTTCTCAGATGCTTTTTTCAGCTATGCTGAATACGAAGACGGAACTCCATTGAATGATGAAGAGCTCGAACAGCTCGGCGACGAAAATGGTGAAATGATTAACCAGTTGGCCCAAGACAAGTTTAACAACGAAGCCGACTATGACTATGATCAGGATAGATAATGTCAAATCGTATGTTGGCCATTATTGGCTGTAGTTTGCTTTTTGTACTATTAGTTCGTCAAGAAGTTCGTATGGATATTCTTGAGGAGAAACTCGATGATGTTATCCAAACGACTGAAAAAGTAAAATATACCAAGCAAGATTTAGAGTGCCTTACTCGTAACATTTATTATGAGGCTGGCGTAGAATCCCGAGTGGGAAAGTTTGCAGTAGCCCACGTAACAGTCAACAGACTTAAAACGGGCTACTGGGGAAACTCGATCTGTAAAGTAGTTTATGCTCGTAAACAGTTTAGTTGGACCTTGGCAAAGAAGTTGCCACGCCCAAACAGTCAACTGTGGACCGAATCCGAAGATGTTGCTCGTAAAGTACTTGCCGGCCATCGTGTTCGCGGATTACGAAAGAGTTTGTATTATCACGCTGTTTATATCAAAGATCCTCATTGGGCAGACCCAAAGCAAGAAGCAGGACAGATTGGTAATCATGTATTTTACAATCGTGCTCGCGGATCCAATTTGGAAATGATTTGACTCAAAAATAGTTTTAATGTAGTATGTAGTTTGTAGTAGAAGTCTTGTTTAACTAATGTAGGAGTTTACTATGAGTATTTTAACTTTACGTGGAAGACCCGTCGTGCAGTTTGACGAAACTAATCCAAAGCACAGAGAAGAGTATTACAGATTCTTAAAACTTAAAACCTGGGGATATAATCCAGTTCGTTTTATGGCAGGCGATTCCATTAACACCAACTTAGTAAGTCACGTTACTGATCGTATGCTGTCATTTTATGTAGATAAAGAGTTTAAAAACAAAAAGGTAGAAAAATGAACCGTCAAGTTGAAGCCATGGCTAATCAAGCAGTATTTCAGTTACAGTTTAACACTCGTGATGCCGTTCGGTATGTAGTAAGAAATACCGGTGTTGATCAACCAACTGCTCAGTCAGCAGTTAAACAAGTAGTAACATTCCATAAACAGTGATGAAATCGGCGGCTATTCTTCTTTTATGTTTGTTGGCAATGTCTGCTCGTGCAGAAACTCCAATGACCTATGAGCAGTTAGCCGCTTTTCGTGTTAACGATAATATGTGTCCCAGGATTGATGCTTATGTAAATGCACTAGAGCATCAACTTGCATTAAAGGGACTAACTTATGCCACGCCCGAAGAACTAAATGATGCAGATCGTAAGTACAATGCTGAGGTTCGTATTGCTATTTGGGCGTTACGTATAGGCTGTAATAATCCTAATAGGTATAAATGATGAAATCGGCATTAGTTATTGCACTTGCCCTTGTTGGATTAACTCAATGTAACCAAGCACAGGCAGAATGTTACATTCGTTCTAATATTCAACTGACAAGGCAGACTGTTAATGCTGGACCAACTGACTTTCAAAAACTAGTTGAACCCGAAGGATCAGGTAAACGATGTACAGTACAGTATCGTGTTCACATCGGCGATGTATGGCATACCGCAGAAGGGTCGGGAATAGGTCAGGATGAAGGATCGGCTTGTGCTCAAGCAATGGATATCGGACGTGGCCGCGTACTAGCCGAAGTTGAGCCAAGTCGTGTTACCGCAACAACACAGATGATTTGTAGTGATCTAGTAGAAATACGCATCCGTCCGGTTCGAATTGGTGAGATTATTTGGGAATCCGAAACAGATATGCATCGCAATGAACAAGAACGCAGGTATTTTGATTACAAGCAGACTCGTTGCCGTATGTTTACCGAACGTAATGCCAAAGATCGAAATCTTTATACTTACCAAGGCATCATATGCAAGGCTGATACCAACCCAATGGGTAAATGGCGGGTAGTTGACAAATATTGATAGACCAATAAATCCATTTAATGTATAATAGTAGTACAGTAGCAGTATGTTTAACCAACCGTAAAGGTGATAAAATGAAGAAGTTGTTAACCGCAGTAGCAGTAACAGGTTTGTTGAGTGCCTGTGGATCCACTCAATATCAGACTCGTGCGGATTTATACCCAACTGGACCAACCCCGGCTCAGCAACAAGCGGCTATTGATAAAGCACCCGAGTGGATGTTTAAGATTCCAAAGTCGGCTAATGCTGTCTACGAAAGTGCTAGTGCTACATCTGCAGACTTTGCTATGGCAGACATGAAAGCCAAAGCCATTGCTTATGCTAAGATTTGTACTGCCGCAGGCGGCAAGATTCGTAGTCAGACCAAGGTCTTTACACAGGACAACGGCACTACTACCGTGGAACAAAGTGAAATGGCTATTCGTAGCATGTGCGCCGACATTGACATTACTGGTGTAGAAACTGTAGAGATGAAACACGTTGCCGAGGGCAATCGTATTCGTACCTATGTGTTGGTAGCACTCCCGATTGGTGCGGCAAATACCATGAAGTCAGCCAAAGAAACTAGTCGCAGTAGCAAAGAAGCCTTTGAAGACTTGGATCGTATTACTAAAGAACAAAAATCAGGTGATCGAGTTGATGGTATTACACAAGAAAAAGGCACTGAGATTAGTGTAGTTAAACCTGATGGTACTACAACTGGACTTAATCTAATGCCAGTAGAAAACGCCGAATATAAAGCACGTCGTGAAGCGGCACTTAAAAAGCCCGGTGCCGTAATCGCCCAAACTAGTGTAGAATAAACTACGCCGTTTATACAGTAATAAAGTAGTAATATAGCTCTCGTGGGGTATTATATAAATACCTTAGCGAGGGCTTTTTCATGGCAAGACCAAATCCTATTAGAGCAATAATGGAAGCTGAATTACCTAGTATAACGTACCAGCGACGTTTACAGTTTCGCCCTAGCTACGCAGATATAAACTACGCATATAATATCTGTAATCGATATCTATTTGACAATCGCCTACGTAAACCCGTAATACAGCAAGGAAGCCGCCGCCAAACTTGGGGTTTTTGTCAGTGGGAAGAAGACTATGACGACACTGGTAGTTATTGTACCATTAGCATTATGGATAAGTGGTTCTGCCCACAGTGGTTTATCCAAACTCTAGCACACGAAATGGTACATCAGTATCAGTGGGACATACACCGTTTTGAATACCACAATGGTAAAATGGACAAAAAGAGCGGAGCTCACGGCCCAGACTTTTTTATGTTCCGCGAACGCTTTGACTACTATGGCCTACACCTAAAGCAATGGTACGGTCAAAAGCGTTGGTTCAAGCACCAAGATTTCCGCAAGTGTTGACACTTTAGTACTTTTCTAGTATACTAACGAAACTAAATCAAACAAGGAAAGTTATGCCTAATCTAGTACCTATTGTCCTCGAAAAAACCGCTAATGGCGAACGTTCATACGACATTTACTCACGTTTATTAAAAGATCGCATTGTAATGCTGGATACTGAAGTAAACGAGCATACCGCTAGCCTTTTAGTTGCTCAACTACTATTTTTAGAAAGCGAAAATCCCGATGCAGACATATTATTCTACATTAATAGCCCCGGTGGTTCAGTTACAGCAGGCATGGCTATCTACGACACTATGCAGTTTATCAAACCCGATGTTAGTACTATCGTTATGGGCCAAGCATGTTCCATGGGTAGCTTATTATCAACGGCAGGAGCCCCGGGCAAAAGACTGATGTTGCCCCATGCTCGTCATATGATTCATCAACCAAGTGGCGGAGCACGTGGACAGGCTACAGATATCCAAATCCAAGCGCAAGAAATCCTTAAGATGAAACAATACCTAACACAGATTTATGTTGACCATAACTCTGCAGGCAAAACATTTGAAGAGTTTAGTGCCGATATGGAACGTGATAACTTTATGAGTGCCAAGGAAGCACTAGCATACGGGCTTGTAGACGAGATCATTACAAAACGGTAATAAAAATGTAATATTTTGTTGCATTGCAAGGAATAAATAAGTATACTAGTAGAAACCATGAGAACCTACTAGTATATTTTATTTAAGGAGTCACACAATGACAAATCTATTACGAGAGCTTACCGAGCTTTTTACAAAACAACCATCCGCATTAGAAGCATTCATGAAAGTTAAAGAGCCACAAACTCACGCCGAAGCAGAATATTGGCAAAAATATTTTGAATACAGAGGTATGTAATGCGTAAATTTTTAAAAGATTTATGGAAAGCATGGCAAGTAACTCAACTTGAACGTGCTCGCTGGTTTGAAAAACACGGCAGCGCCTGGGAATAATAATGATTACCACAGATTTCTTAGCTATTCAAGAATATCCAAAATTTGGAGACTGGTTACGAATTCAAGACGAAGAAACTCGTCAACTGTATTTTGGTGTAGCTGGCAGTGACAATGTTATACGTGCATTAATGGATCGTGTTGTTGGTAATCCCGACGAGCACTTCTTTTTAGTAGCCAAAGATAACAAACGTTGGGTAGGCACCATACATATTGCTGTTAGCAATCGAGTGGTAGAGTTTGGTGTTATTGTTGATCAAGAGTACCGCGGACAAGGTGTTGCTAATCAACTAATGGAAGAAGCCCTGGTTTGGGCACGTAATCGTGGCTACAAAGAGTTATTCATGCATTGTCTAGGATGGAACAAGCCTATACAGCACTTGTGCTATAAGCACGGATTAGAAACTAAAAATATGTACGGTGATAGCGAAGTCGAAGTTAAACTTCCGCCAGCAAACTGGGTTACTATCAACAAAGAATTCTGTATTAAACAACGTAACATTTACCACATGTTCTTACAAAAGAACTGGGCGCTGTACCAAGAATTATACGGATAACACTATCTAGACCTTATAAATATAACTATGAGGTCATTTCAATTTGAAGCCGAAGGACGTAGTTCCACCCCAATTGTCTATGTAGACATGGATGGAGTTCTTGCTGACTTTTTTGGAGAAGTTGCTCGCGAGCATGATGTAGAATATTGGCGTGAAATACACCGTAAAGACTTAGGCATCGATCAAATAGCACAACAACCTGAGTTCTTTGCCGGGCTACCTGTGTTACCTAATGCAGGACGTTTAATCAAAGGTGTATTAGATTTAGCCAACAAGTACAGTATCCTAAGCAGTCCCCTAATGAGCAATGTAGAAGAGTCTAGCAAAGAAAAAATGCAATGGCTCCAGCGTCATTTAAAAAATCATCAACCCCAGGCTGTTATATTTGATCACGAAAAGTACAAGTATGCACAACAACCTGACGAAACACCTAACATATTGATTGATGATTGGGACACAAATATTAAGTTATGGGAAGCCAATGGTGGTATAGGTATTCTTTACAAGCCAGAAAACTGTAAGGAAGTCTTACACAAACTTAGTCAAGCACTTCGTGGCAAGATTAAAGCCCGTCAGTTTGACATGGCTGTATTTGAGGATGATATACTAGACGTAGAACGCCCAGAGGGTAAGTTATACACTAGTCGCCAGGTATTAAAATATGTACAAGGCATACATCACGAATACCATATGCCCAAGCCTATTATGGCGCACAAGGCTTGGGTTTTAAAAAACATACCAGTTGCCAGTTTAAAAACACCTGAATATATACACCAAGATGATCCTTATCGTCGTGTGATCGACATTGATTGGGACCATGTGCGAGATATCAGTATGAGCGATATCAAAAATCGCCCGGTCGTTGCCGACAACAATGGCTGGGTACTAGACGGGAATCATCGTGTGACCGCCGCTAGAGCAAGAGGATTGGAAACTATTCCTGCTATAGTTCCTTACGATAAATAAAACAAAGGAGATTTTCAAATGAAAAAGATTTTACTAGCACTTGTACTATTCGCACCATTATTTGCGTTTGCACAAATTAACAAACAATGCCCACAGTTTACTGTAAACGGCACACCACAGTATCAAGCACAACCTGGCGATCAAGAGATTTGCCACATGAACTACGCTGTAATCCATCGTTGTTCAGTTAAAGCTCCAGTAGCAGTATTTGAGCACTTAACTGTAGCCGCAATGACTGGCCCAGCAAAGCGTAAAGATAACTTCCACCCAGACGCTAGTGTTGACCCACGTTGCTCTGCTACATTAGCTGACTATGCTACTGTAGGTAAAACACACGATCGTGGACATATGGCTCCGGCGGGTAACAATACACAGAACGATGCTATCATGACAGAAAGTTTTAACTTGTCAAACATGGTTCCGCAAGTTGCTAATAACAACCGTGGTATCTGGAAGCAGTTAGAAACATTTGAGCGTCAATGGGCTATGGCTCCAGGCACAGATTTCTACATTATTTCTGGTGGTATTTACGATCAAGGACATCCAGTAACTGGCAACGGTTTAGGTATCCCAACACGTTTATACAAGATTGTTATTGAAAAGAACAGCAAAAAAGTTGAAGCATGGTTAATGCCAAACACAGCATTACCAGTTCAAGATTTACCTAAGTATCAAGTACCAATGGCTGCCATTGAGCAAGCTACAGGAATGAGATTTAACTTAGGACAGTAATCTAGTCTATAGATAAATACTAGGGTAGTGTAAAAACTACCCTATTTTTATGACTGCTTATGCGATTTAAACACTTTAAACCACGTCCATTAACCGAAGCCGAACTCGAGCAGTTAGACGAGCTTCGTATGAATCCCACAACACTACAACAGTTTGCTAGTAGTCCAGAAGCACAAGGTATTATGGCCGGCTTTGAAGCAGAGTTAGTGTTTACTGGTTTAGGTGGCGAACCCGAGTACGACGAAGATCCAGAACCCGACTACGATGCCGATGAGCGTTGTCATAATGTCCAACAGGTTATAGACTTCTTTAGTAATGATGAGTACGGATATGCTACATATGGTCGCGACCTAGACAACTTACAAGAAGGCCTTGATGAAAAATACTACGAGTGGCAAGATGAACAAATGTACGAAGCCTTCCGAGATGAACAAGAAGATCTAATTAAAAAAGTTATCGAAGACGAAGACTGGGATTGGGAAGATGAAGTTCGCAAACAGTTAGCTTTAATGGATCTGTCAGAAGATGAAATCGACGACGCAATGATTCAAGGCGAAGAAGCTCCTAAGTTTAATTCTTCTGCAGAACAGCGCGAAGCAATGAAAACAAACAAAGCCTATGCAAACTATATTAATGCTTACGAAGAAGCCGAAGGCTTATTAGATGAGTTAATACAAGATAGTATCCGCACACAAGATCATTACTATGATTTAGCGTTAGATGACTTCCGCGACGGATTTTATGTTGATGACGATTCGGGCTTCTTTGATGATGTTGGCTTACGTTGGATGAGTGATGTAGCTAGCGAGTTTGCATTAATGTGGCCCGTTATGACCTACACTGGTAGTAGTAGTGAAGGCGGATGGAATCAAGACGAAGCCGAACGTTTAGCCGACGACTTACACGAAAAATTAGGTGTTAGAACTAAAGTGTCTGGTGGTTATCATTCGGCAACTCGCGATAACACAACTTGGATTTTTGAGCCAGACTCAAGTTTAGATTCTGACGATTCAGATAATATGGCAGTAGAGATTGTTAGTCCCCCAATGCCACTAGAACAATGTCTGCCTATGCTAGAAAACTTTTTTACTTGGGCCGAAGATAATGGCGCTTATGCTAATAGCTCAACAGGTTTCCATATGGGTGTTAGTTTACCACACCGCGGCGGCGACGTTGACTATGTTAAGTTAGCACTATTCTTGGGCGACGAACACGTACTACGTGAGTTTGGCCGTAGTGGCAATCATTTCTGCGAAGCCGCAATGAAAAAGATTCGTCAACGTGTTCGCGGCAACAAAGAAGCAGTCGGTAATGCAATGGAGTTAATGAAGCATAATCTTATTGAGTTAGCACAAAAAAGTTTAGAAATTAACAATCACGGATTTGGCAAATACACAAGTATCAATCCTAAGGGTGGCAACGACAGTACACGCCCTGACAAAGAACGTGGAGCCAAGTACATTGAGTTCCGTTCAGCAGGCGGCTCAAACTACTTTGAAGACATTGACAAACTAAAGAATACATTACTACGCTATGCACAGGCAATGACTATTGCGGCTAATCCTGCGGCAGAACGCAGAGAATACTATAAGAAGTTATACAAGTTAATCAGCCCACCAGAGGGTGATCCTGCTATTGATTTATTTGCACGTTTTTCTACAGGCGAGATTAGCAGTGAAGAACTTAAAAAATCTTGGGCTGATAAACAGCTAGAAAAAGAACCTAAGGGTGACTGGGTATTATACGACAGCTACGGCAAACGTGTTCCAGGTCAAACCTACAACGGTTATACTAAGAGTGAAGCTTGGGAACGTGCTAAACAGGCCATAAGTCCTGGCGGTAGTATGGAAGGCTTCCAGAAAGAATACAAGTTCCTTCCATCAAACTCTGAATCGGGCGACTGGGAAGTTTACAATACCGAAACAGGTGAAACATTAGAAACTCTACGTGGATACGAATCTCGTGGACGTGCCGCCGATGCAGTATATGACAAGTATGCTGATCAAAAGATTCCGTTTAACCTACGTCCAGTAGATGCAGGCACACCAGAAAAACCATTAAGTCCGCGTGAAAAGTTGGCCAAAAATATTAAATCTGCTCCAGCAGAAGAAGTTAAGAACTGGAAAGTATACGACACCAAGACCGGCGAAGTACACTACGAACAAGAAGGTCGCAAGAGTAACTTAGTACAGGCAATGCGTAAGTTTGAAAAGGATAACAAGCTACCACAAGGTCGTCTTGCAATCGAAGAAATCCCCAAGAATCCCGATAAACAAAAACAAGACTGGGACGTTGTTTACACACCAACAGGTCGCGTAATTGATAATATTTTAAATGTTGATAAAGAACAAGCAGAAAAATTATTAAAGCAAGTAGCTACACTACATGACTTTGAGAACGCAGACAATTTAGAGATTAGATCAAAAAATGTTGGTGAGCCAGATAATAGTCGACACAAATGGGAATTTTATCGTGCTGAAACAGGTGCGGTGATTGATACTGTAGATGATATCAATAAAACGCAGGCCGAAGCAGTACGCAGAGACATTGTACGCAGATACGGTCACCCAGATGAAAGTGTACGTATGCGTACTGCACCTACTGATGCAAGCCGTGATCGTTATAATAGTCGTCAAGAACACGATCCAGTTATTGATCAACCGCCACAGGGATTTACAACACAACGCCCTGCAACCGGAGACTACTATGAAGTACGCGGCAGCAATGATCGTGTGTATGGCTATTTGCCAAATCCCTCCAGCGGTGACCTGGCGCTGGCTGCACGTCGTTATGTTAATGATTTAACTGGCAACAACGGCGCATACATACAATACCGTGCCGGTGATCCGGTACAAGCCACTGCACCAAACGGTGTCCCAATGTGGCAGGTCTACGAACGTGAATCAGGAAACGTGGTACACGAATTTGCTGATCACGATCAAACAAGTGCGTGGGCAACTGGACAAGCGTGGGTGCGCGAAGTAGGTGCAGAAGATCCAAGTTTGTTTAGTGTTCGCCCTAAGATGGGTACATAATGAGATTCTTAGAATTTGCTCCTACCGCAAATCCTAGAGACGACTCCGACGGAGACGCGGTTCCTCCACATCTGCATCGGTTGGCCAACCTATGGTGGAATGGTGGCGACAAGCAGGATGATTATCGTCGAGAATTGGCCGCGTTGGGTTGGACTCTTCAATCAGATGCCGACTATGTTCAACTTACACATCGCAACGGTACACAGTATATTATCAGCGATGATGAGTTTGATGGCGAGCTGTTTGAAATCAGTGATGAGCTACGCCGCAATTACTTACACCGTGCTGGTCGTCATGTGGATCGCCGCATGGATCATATGGCCCGTGTGCGTGATCGTCTCAACAAGGGTTATGAAATCTACCATGCCGATCGCCCTGCAGGCAACTCACAAATAGTGGATCGCTTTGAAGCTGATACTCCTGCACTAGCACAACAGTATTATGAACGGTTTATTCACGACTATGAATCAGACGTAGACTTTGATCTACGCTTACGTCGTGCTACCGGTATCATGGAATTATTTGATCGTCCTGTTAAACATGAGCCTACTACTAGTCGCACACGACAGCGTTTTAAGACTGATATTGACGGACACGAAATTCAAGTACACTTTACTCCCAAAGGTGATCAACTTGAAGTTGACTTCTACGTAGATGGTCGTGGCTTTGCTGTGCAGAACATAGTTAAAAATCCACGCAAAGTGTTTAGTGCCGCCGTTCGTACCATCATTGACAGATTGCCTGAAGCCATTGCATATTACAAACCCAAAACAGTTTGGTACAAGTCCGTAGGCCTCGATAAATCTCGTGTCAGCCTGTATAAAAAGTTGTTAAATGTATTTCAACAAACTCTAGGCCCGGGCTGGACAGAAAAAACATTTCCAAAAGAGGGCTGGCAATTTTACACTTTGACTCGCAATAAGCTAGATGAAGCATTTGATCAACCTTA
>Ga0164296_1001842_pt1 | contig 21837 bp, 18 predicted proteins | sample GEODES057metaG_FD_113533 | JGI IMG/M metagenome (GOLD analysis project Ga0164296, IMG submission 113533) | Dystrophic lake water microbial communities from Trout Bog Lake, Wisconsin, USA - GEODES057 metaG | ecosystem: Environmental > Aquatic > Freshwater > Lake | place: USA: Trout Bog Lake...
CCATCGTCAAATGTTAGCACATAATCTTTAAGAGGTAAATCGAACAGTGATTCACGTATTTCGTGAATCATAAGTACGGGTTTCATATTAGACCCTAAATGATTCTCCGCAACCGCAGGTATCTCTGACGTTGGGATTATTAAACTCAAACCCCTCTTGCAGTCCGCTACGTTTAAAATCTACTTCCATTCCGTTTAAGTATGCAAGACTCTTTTCATCAGTAACAACGGTGACTCCGTTTGATTCAAAAGTTTTATCAAAATCTTCTAATGTATCAACGTATTCTAAAACATAGGCTAAACCGCTACATCCTGTGGTTTTAACACCAATGCGGATACCTAATCCTTTACCGCGCTTTACCAATTGTGCCGATATCTTTTTTGCGGCTTGACTTGTTAGTGTAATCATGTTATTATTTATTATAAGTAAAATCCATAAGAACTGAAATGATCCCCGTTACTGTACACAACAATTTTTTTGAAGATCCAGATGCTGTTCGCAAGTTTGCCTTGCAACTTAATTATAGCAAATCTGGCGGGTACATTCCTGGGGTTCGTACTGACTTTTTACACCAAATCGACAAAGAGTTTTACAAAGAATTCAGCACAAAACTATTTTCGTTGTTCTTTGATATCGGTATTCATAAATTTGGAGTTGAAATGATTTCTCAATTCCAGCTTATCTCGGGATACTATGAAGAAGGTTGGGTGCATGATGATGTGGATAGCAATCAATGGAATATTGCTGGAGTAGTGTACCTATCTCCAAATGCGCCGTTAGACAGCGGAACAATTATATATGACGCTCCCGAGAGCGTAGTGATTGATCCAATGCAAAAAGAATACAAAGAAAAATTTTATAATCACAAACCCGTTGACATTGCGCACCTGCGTAAGATAAGAAACTTGCACAATGCAAAATTTAAAGAAAGTATAACAGTTAACAACGTGTATAATCGATTAGTCGTTTATAATAGCAACCAACTGCATCGAGCTTATAAGTATTTTGGCAATGACGCCACAGATTCTAGATTGACTCTAGTTTTCTTTGCTAAAATAGGAATGGCAACTGGAACTGCTTCTCCTACACAGCGAGCACAAAAGGTACCGATTTGAACAAATTTGCAATAGTACTATCGTTAGAAAATAAAAAGGGTTGGCAAGAACGCAAGGATCTGCCCGGCGAAAGTTCTTTATATGAAAAAATGGCTATTGCTCTAATTTACAGTATTAGAGAACACATGCCCGATGTAGATATCTATTGCGGTAATTTTACTAATAATAAAATTAGTTCTTCGGTTCGTGGACACTTTGAAAAAAAGAATGTACATATATGTGATGACCTGCTGTTTGATAAAGTAGATCCTTTGTCGTATAACGGTTATCTAAGAAACTTTACTAAAAACTACTTTGCTAAAAAACTTCTTGATCAATATGATTATTTGGTCTACACTGATGTAGACGTGTTATTTTTAAAGCCACTTAAATTTGAATTTAATCCTACTGATCCTATCATAATAGTAGATAATATACCTAGATGGGCACGGGAAGAAATGGTAAGATTTACAAAGATACCATTAGATGGCAACCTGTACCTAAATTGGTTTGATATCATTAATAAACATAATCAGCATGTGTTTGATATTAACTATACAGATCCCGCGGTGCTGTACGATCACGGGTCTGATATAATAATCACAGAACGCATAGATAACTCTGGTCTAACTATAATAGATCAACAATTTGGCGGATATCATTGTTTTAAACCAGTTACAACAGAATCTTTAGTATATCATTACGACAGCTTGTATGACGAGGGCAGTCTTTATATGTTAGAAAATACTCATTCTAGTACATATAAAAAGTATGTGTTTTTCTTTGAAAAAGTATTAGGGGTAACAATAGAAAACGAAGTAGGCAAATGGGAGAAAATTAAAGCCCAATTTACAATACCATAAATAAGCTATAGGAGATATAAGATGCAAGATGTAGGAACAAAAGAAACAATAGATAAATTGGTAAAATCTAATCCAGTTGTACTGTTTATGAAAGGCAATACTAGGTTCCCACAATGCGGGTTTTCAGATAAGGCGGTAAAGTTACTTAAAAACTGTGGTGTAAAAGACATCTATACCGTTAATGTATTAGAAGATCCAGAAATACGAGTTGGTATTAAAGAATACAGCAATTGGCCCACAATTCCACAATTATATGTAAATGGGGAATTCATTGGCGGATCGGACATAATGACTGAAATGTTTGAATCTGGAGAACTACAACAGTTATTGGCCGCTCCAGGAGAAAAACAATAAGGAATTATGAAAAATAAAAAACCAATATATTTAGATTACTCAGCGACCACTCCGGTTGACCCACGTGTAGCCGCAAAAATGATACCATTCTTAACTGAAGATTTTGGTAACCCTGCGTCACGAAGCCACGAATACGGATGGACGGCCGAAGATGCGGTTGAAGAAGCTCGATCACAGGTAGCACAATTAGTAGGGGCTGATCCTAGAGAAATAGTGTGGACTAGCGGAGCCACCGAAAGCATTAACCTTGCGATCAAAGGATTGACTAAATTTTTAATCGAACGAGGAAAACATGTAATAACAGTGAAAACTGAACACAAAGCTACATTAGATACATGCCGTGAACTTGAACGAGATGGATATGAAGTAACCTATCTAGATGTTAATGACGATGGACTTATCGACATAGATAATTTTGTTAGTGCTATACGACCTGATACTGTTTTAGTTTCGGTGATGTTAGTCAACAACGAAATTGGAGTTGTCCAAGACATTAAGACTATTGGAAGTATATGTAGGGAAAGAAAAATCACATTTCATGTAGACGCGGCGCAAGCTACAGGTAAAGTAGACATTAACCTAAAAGAACTGCCGGTAGATCTTATGAGCTTTTCAGCACATAAGACATATGGACCTAAAGGAGTAGGTGCTCTGTATGTTTGCCGTAAACCTAGAGTACGAATTGAAGCACTAATACACGGTGGCGGCCACGAGCGGGGCATGCGCAGTGGAACCCTAGCTACACATCAAATTGTAGGAATGGGAGAAGCATTCCGTTTGGCTAGATTAGAAATGCACGAAGAAAACAAGCGTATTAAAGATCTTAGAGACCAATTGTTAGCCGGACTACAGGATATAGAAGAAGTATATATTAACGGCGACATAACTAATCGTGTAGCACATAATTTAAATTTAAGTTTCAATTATGTTGAAGGAGAATCACTAATAATGGCTGTAAAAGAAATAGCTGTATCAAGTGGATCCGCATGTACTTCTGCAAGTTTAGAACCTAGTTATGTACTAAGGGCATTAGGACGCAGTGATGAATTGGCACATAGTTCAATAAGATTTACTATTGGTAGATTTACAACTGCGGAAGAAGTTGATAGAACCATAGAAATTATTAGACAGAAGATAGATAAATTACGAGACATTTCTCCTCTGTGGGAAATGTATCAAGATGGCATAGATATAAGTTCCATCAAATGGGCCGCACACTAAGGAGAAATAAATGGCATATTCAGATAAGGTTATTGACCACTACGAAAATCCTCGCAACGTAGGTAGTTTTGCCAAAGACGAGGAAGGTATTGGCACAGGTATGGTGGGAGCACCAGCCTGTGGTGACGTAATGAAACTACAGATTAAAGTAAACTCAGAAGGAGTAATAGAAGATGCACGATTCAAAACTTATGGATGCGGATCAGCAATTGCCTCAAGTTCACTCGTTACAGAGTGGGTCAAAGGAATGCACATTGACGAGGCGTCAACTCTTAAAAACAGTGATATCGCCGAAGAGTTGGCTCTTCCACCTGTTAAAATTCACTGCTCAATCCTCGCCGAAGACGCAATAAAAGCCGCAGTTGCAGATTATAAGGCAAAAATTCAATGACACAGCGTATTTTAATTATGGGATTACCTGGTGCAGGTAAGACTACGTTAGCAACAGCACTGGCAAGCAAAATAGATGCTGTAAGGTTTAATGCTGATGATGTGCGTAGACGGTTTGACGATTGGGATTTTAGTTATGAAGGGCGCATCAGACAAAGCAAAAGGATGCGTGATCTAGCTGATGATAGTAATGATAAATTTGTTATATGCGATTTTGTTGCACCTTTAGTTGAAATGCGTAACAATTATAAAGCTGACTGGACTATATGGGTAGACACTATTCGGGAAGGAAGATATGCTGATACTAATGCTATGTTTGAAGAGCCAGAGTACTATGATTTCCGTATTACAGAACAAGATGCGGAAAAGTGGGCAGATTTTATTGCAGATCATATTTTAGATAATCGTAGACGTCCTGTATTTGATTGGAAGAAAGAAACAGTACAGATGCTAGGACGTTGGCAACCCTGGCATGAAGGACATCGTGCTTTATTTGAACGTGCTCTTGCAAAAACAGGACAGGTAGTAATACAAATACGTGATTGTCAAGGATGGCAAGGTTCTAATCCTTTTGAAATTGAAAAAGTTACAAAATTTATTCGTAGAGATCTTGACCCTTTATATCAAGGACAGTATACTATACAAGTAGTGCCAAATATAGTAAATATTACGTATGGAAGAGATGTGGGATACAAAATTGAACAAGAAACGTTTGATGAAGCAGTAACCAACATTTCTGCTACAAAAATAAGAAAATCATTAGGAATATAATAAAATGGAAACAACTGTAGAAGCAATTACTCTAACAGAAAATGCGGCTAGTAAAATTACTGAGCTACTACAAGAAGAAAACGATCCTAATCTAAAAATTAGATGTTTTGTCCAAGGCGGCGGATGCTCGGGATTTAGTTACGGTTTCGATTTTGATGAAGATGTTAATGATGATGATTTTATTACCGAACAACACGGTGCTAAAATGGTTATCGATTCTATGAGCTATCAATACCTGGTTGGTGCTACTATAGATTACAAAGAAGATGTTATGGGGGCTAGTTTTGTAATTAACAACCCCAACGCAACAACTACCTGCGGCTGTGGTAGTTCATTTAGTGTGTAATGCTTTACAAACAATTACAACCAAAACCAATTCACCTTGGGCCCAAAGCCACAGTTGAATTTGATGCAGGAGAGGGAACTATAATGGTTCCTGCTCCAAATGCCAAAATTTACGTACACTGGCTAACCGAAAAAGGCGCTATAAGATCCACATTTACCATGCAGTATGCTACCAAAATATGGGGTAAATGTAGGTTAATTAACAGCGCAGATAGCCAAATTGACGTTCTCACCATAGATTCTGATTGACAAATATGGTAAATCCTGCTACAATATAAGCATATAAGTTAGATAAGGACATATATGCATCATATTATTCAGGCCCTCGAAGCAGACAATAGTCGCCTAGCCAAAGAGGAAATAATCCTGCAAGAAGCTCTTAAAGACAACGAAGAATTTTTTCAAGGTTGTCGCATGGCTTATGACGCTATGATTACCTTTGGGGTTAAAAAGGTACCTAAGTTTACAGGTCCCGATGGACAAGGTTTGCCATGGGCGGCTTTTAAAGAATTAGCAGGATCTCTAGCAACACGCAAACTAACAGGGAATGACGCTAAGACCGCAATTGAGTTAGCTCTATCCGCTAGCACAGCAGAACAATGGAATGACTGGTACCGCCGAATCCTTATTAAGGATCTACGTTGTGGTGTTAGTGAAACTACAATTAACAAAATGCTTGAAAAAGCCAATAAAGCAGATTGGATTATCCCAGTGTTTGAATGTCAGCTTGCACATGATGGCGCCAAACATGAAAAGAAAATACACGGAAAGAAATTGCTCGAGCCTAAATTAGACGGTGTACGAGTAATCACAGTAATTAATTTCCAAACTCGAACAGCTACTCAGTACACTCGTAATGGTAAAATACTTGAAAACTTTAGCCATATTACCGATGCAATCGAAGCCAATATAGATGACTTTGAAAGTAATTGGGTTTTAGACGGAGAAATGGTTAGTAGCAGTTTCCAAACATTGATGAAACAAGTGCATCGTAAAAGTGATGTGCAAAGCACAGATGCTCGATTGATGGTATTTGATATGTTGCCCTTGCACGAATTTCTTGCTGGTCGCAGTACGATGGGCCAACGCCGGCGTAGTAATCTATTAAAAACATTCAAAGCAACGTTTGATAAAATTGGTAATATTGATATTATTCCTCAAGTTGAAGTTGACCTAGATGAAATGGTCGGCGAGGTACAATTTAAACAATTTAATAAAGACGCTATCGAAGCAGGGTACGAAGGTATTATGATTAAGGATATTAATGCTCCTTATGAATGTAAACGTACTGTTAGTTGGCTTAAACAAAAACCGTTTATCGAAGTATCTTTAACGGTTACAGCAGTAGAAGAAGGAACAGGAAAAAATGAAGGATCTTTGGGTGCCATTATCTGTGAAGGTATCGATGATGGACGTAGCATCAGGGTTAATGTGGGTTCTGGCTTTACCGATCAACAGCGTACTGAGTTTTGGGAAGGCCGTGGGACTTTGGTCGGGCAAGTTGTCGAAGTCCGAGCAGATGCGGCGACTAGGAGCCAAGATAGTGAAGACGTATATTCGCTCAGGTTCCCACGTTTCTTACGATTCCGCGGCTTTAAAGCAGGTGAAAAAATCTAACATGGATAAGGGTTCAATTAAAGAACTGATGTTTGGAGGCGTACAAGAAATTATGCGCAACCGGAAGTACTATTACAATAGCACAGTTAGCTCGGATTATAGCCACTGGACTGAAGAAGGTAAAGAAGCCATATGCGAGTTCATGTCTTTGATGGGTCGAGAAATGCTAAGAGCAGAAGAAATTGAACTTAATCAACGTGCTAAAGAATTAGTAATCAAAGGGTTGAAAGGTGAAACAACCCCAAAGTAAAATACTAGTGATTGATGATTTGATCACTCCTACCTATCAAAATGCTTTAGAAAGTTTGGTACAATCTAAAGCATTTTCTTGGTCATTTGAATCAAGCACCCTTGTACAAAATAACAGTAGTCCTCCCAATTGGTTTGCAGATAAAAATACTGCCGAAAATTTTCAATTTACTCATACCCTATACAATCATTACGATAAAAATGCTTCAAAAGATTCTTTTTTTGATCTATTTTTACCAATATTGTTTACACTACAAGATAAAATACAACAACATACAAATCTAATAAGATTAAAAACAAATATGCTTACACAATCTACGCCTGTAAGTGCCGAATGTCATCATACAGCACACATCGACGACTACAACCCGCATATTGTTATGATATACTATATTAATGAATCAGATGGGGATACTGTAATTTTTAATGAAACTTACGGATCTACGTTTGATTCCTTAACGGTGAAACAAAGGGTTTCACCAAAGAAGGGCAGAGCAGTAGTGTTTTCAGGAAATCATTTTCATGCTAGTTCTAGCCCATTAAAAACTCCAGTTAGGCTAGTGTTAAATTGCACGTTGGCCACTGGTAAAATTTAAAGGAGAGAAAACTCAAAGTGTCAAAAGACAATGTAATTCGCACCGAAGGGCTTGTTGAAGAGGTCTTGCCCAACGCAATGTTTAGAATAAAAACCCAAGAAGGTATGACAATCTTAGGTCATATTTCAGGAAAAATGCGACAGAATCGGATACAGATTCTGTTAGGCGATAAAGTTCAGCTAGAACTCAGTCCATACGACCTATCTAAAGGTCGTATAGTATACCGAGGTTAATAAGAAATATAGCTTGTCCAATTTGGATGACGCAGATCAAAGGGCATTTTCTTACGCTTTTCAATTAATTCCCAAATAGTAGGCTTATAAGGCTTTATCTTTGGTTTCATCTTAAGATCATGTCCTTTTGTACTGTTACAGTCTGCACAGGCACAAACAGCGTTCTCCCACACTGATTTTCCGCCCTTAGAAACAGGAAGTACGTGATCTAACGTAGCTGATCGGCGAGTAACATCGGTGCCACAATACTGACATTTGTAGCCATCTCGTAAGAAAACATTCTGTTTAGAATAACGAATAGAACTTTTCTTTTTGGAATATTCGCGCACAATGATTACACTGGGAACTCGAGTTTCCCATCGTGCTGATCTAACGATCCAATCGTCGTGCCATTCCAGTACCGTGGCTTTATCTAAAACCAAGTATCTGATAGCTTCTTGCCAAGTGATTGTGCTTAACGGTAGCAGGCTAAGAGGAGCTCCGTCTGCGTTTAAAACTAATGTATCTGCCATGATAACTATATTTATTGTTGGATAAAACAGCTATAGTATAACATATCCCTTTGATAAAATCAAGAGCTCAAAGCAATAAATACCTTGTATGAGCCAACCGAAAACCATTTTAAAAGAATTTCTGACAGATCCAAAAGCCGTCAAAGAGGCTAGGGCTAACCCAATTCCTCAGCCAGAAATTGACAGAAGTATGAATTTTATACGTAGTTTAGTGCTGGATGTGCCATTGCAAACGGGTGGCAAAATAGATACAGAAACTAAAACAGTAGTAGAAACTGAAACAATCGACAGCGGATTGGATAACATAAAAAGATTAGCAGGAATCAAATAAATGCCATTACTATACATCAATACAGGAACTGCGGCCAATCAAGGCGATGGCGATAATTTAAGAACAGCGTTTACTAAAGTAAACCAAATGTTCAATGAAATTTATACTGTAACCGGATTAGAAACACAAACAGTTCCAGATGCGGCCGCAAAAGTTTGGCTAAATCCTGTTGATCATTATGGTATTGCTTACTATTACAATACCTCTACCCACGAAATGCACTCTACCTTGTTAGGTGCCACTACTAGTACATTAGGTGGGGTTAAGATTGGATCTGGGATTAATATTAGTCCAACTGGGGTAATCAGCGTACCGCCAACATATATTCTTCCAGTTGCTACAACAGCCACCTTAGGTGGAGTTATCGTTGGCAACGGATTAAGCATCAACCCAATTACATATAATATCAGCAATGCCGGTGTTACTAAATTTAATAACAGAACTGGTAATGTTACCTTATTGCAAAGTGATGTAATTACCGCATTAGGATATACTCCACCCGACTCAGCAACATTAGGACAACCAAATGGCATTGCCACATTAGATTCCTCAGGTAAGATTCCATTAAGTGAGTTAAGTGGTAACGTTGCGGGTAGTTTAAATTATATTGGTACATGGGATGCTAGTGCTAACAGTCCAACTCTGGTATCCGGCACAGGAACAAAAGGCGGATATTATAAAGTATCCGTAGCAGGCACAACTAGTTTAGATGGTATTGCAATTTGGAACGTCGGTGATCTTGCAATCTTTAATGGAACTACATGGGATAAGATTGACGGTATTATAGCAGAAGTAACCAGTGTTGCAGGACGCACAGGTGATGTAGTATTAAATTATAATGACATCCAAGGCGGTATTCCTCGCTCGGCATTTACAGCAACATCAACCGCAACAGCAACAGCATTGGGTACAGTTAAAATTGGTGCAGGCATATATGCCGCGGCAGATGGAACTATCAGTGTTAATCAAGTATTAGTTACACCTGCAACAACATCTACATTAGGTGTTATTAAAGTAGGATCAGGATTAATTGTTGGCACAGACGGAACATTAAGTTCTGCATATTCAGGAACAGGCGGGGCAGTATTCACAGCAAATCAAATTGGTACTACAGGTACAAACGATTTAATTCTTGCTCCAGCAAGTGGTTTAGTAAAAGTAAAATACACAGTAGTCACCGAAGGCGGTAACAATCAATCTGTATTTTTAACAAACCAATTCTTAAATGCTGGACTTGCAACAGATTCAATTAACTTCAGCTTACGTATTGTTGGAGATTTAAATAACGGAACAACGTTGTTTGATGCCGGTGTTTATAGTAGTCCAACAGCATTAACAGGATGGACTAGTAAATTTTTAGTTACTAAAACGGGTAACACTACAATACAAGGAAACCTTACAGTAAGAGGTAGTAATGGTATTACATTCTCAGATGGTAGCGTACAAACTACTGCGGTTACCCAAACTACAGCTACTACTACTCGATTGGGTTCAGTAATTGTCGGTAATGGTTTATCAATTAACGGAGTTGGGGTATTAAGTTTAGCTCAGGGTATTACAGGCGGGACGATCCAAAGCCTAGGACCTCAAACAATTTCATCTAGTACTAATCCAGGAAGTCCCGGAGAAGTTGCATGGGATGGATCTTATTTCTACCTATGTGTCGATGTAAACTCTTGGGTAAGAATCGCTCTAGCTTCTCCAAATGATGTACCTGGAGCATGGTAAAATATAACGAATTAGGAAAACAACATGGGTATTAAGATTTCACAGTTACCGCTATTAACAACACTACAGACCTCAGATGTTATCCCTATTGTTGACCAGGTAACACAAGGTACAAAAAGAGTTACGCTACAAACGTTAAACACATTTGCGGCTAGTTCTTTATCTGCCGTAGCAAGAACAGGCAGTTACAGCGATTTGTTAAATGTTCCAGAAATGTTTACACTAGTACCGGCAACTGCCAATACTCTTGGCGGAGTTAAGATTGGTGCAAATTTACAAGTAGCTAGTGATGGTACTATTAGTGCTACTCCTGGTTTCCAACAGATTAACGTTGGAGCAGTAGCGTTAACACAAACAACATCGGCGCTATCATTCTTTGCCGGTGGCGGCATGACTCTTACTGCTGATCCTGTTGCCAACTCAATTACATTTTCTTCAAGCGGAGGAGGCGGTGGAGGTGGGTCTGGCAATGTAGGTTATGGTGCTGTAGGAACACTACCAGTTTATTTTAACACTACTACAATCACAGGAACTAATATAACCTTTGACGGAACAACGTTGGGTCTTGCTGGAAACATTAATGTTGGTGGCATAATCGCTACAGAAATTACAGCAACTACGATTACCAGTACAGGCGATGTTACATTAAATCCCGCAGGTAACGTTTCTGTTGCTAACAAACGTATCATCAACGTAGGCACACCACAAAACTCAGGTGACGCTGTTTCTAAATCATATGTCGATGGACAACGAGCATTTGGTAAAATTATTGTCGGCGGACAAAGTTTAGTTACAGCTAATAGTAATACTGATGCTATTACTTTTTTAGCTGGTAATAACGTACAAATATCAACTAACGCAGGTGCTCGCTCAGTGACTATTGCAGTTAACAATACTTTATCTTTTGCATTGTTACCTGCAAGTACTTCAAGTATTGGTGGTATCATTGTTGGTTCTGGGTTAAGCATTGACAGCAATGGTATATTAAGTTCAACAGCTATTGCTAGCATCAACACAGCTACAACAACTACAGCTGGTACTGTTATCATTGGTAGTGGTTTAGCAATTAGCGCGGCAGGTACATTAACAGCATTGGCACAAGTATTAGGAACAGCAACATCAACTACTCTTGGTGGTGTTAAAATTGGTCCCGGTATTATTGTAACCAATGACGGTACCATTGAAGTACCAAGTCAAACATTAAGCACAGCAACTTCATTCTTATTAGGCGGTGTTAAAATTGGTCAAGGAATTGCCGCGGCGGTTGACGGAACAATTAGTGTAAGTTCAAATGGATTACCGTTCGCTACTTCTAGTTCAACAGGTGTTGTTCGTCCTGGATATGGATTAAGTGTTGACAGCACAGGCACATTAAATTTAGGTGTAAATGGCAACTTTACAATTACAGGTAACTTAGCTGTAAATGGAGTAATTAGTGCAACAAACATTTACACAACCGGTTCAAATCTTTCAATCATATCAAGTTCTAATGACCTACAACTTAGTGCAGTAGGTCAAGTAACAGCAACTTCGCCAGTTCAAATTACCACAGCTACAGCAAGCACAAGTCCTGCTACTGGATCTTTAATTGTAGGTATCTATGGAACAAACTCAGCAGGTGTTGGAGTTGCTGGCGCACTTTATACAGGACTAGACGGAAACTTCAATGGAGTTACATTTGGTGCCGGTGGCGGAAGTCAACCAAATAACGTAGCGGCAGGTAGCGGAGCACTATCAGGTAACTTAACAGGTCGTTATATTACTGCAATTGGTGCAAATGCTCTTAAACTAGTTCAACAAAATGATAACGTAGGTGTTGGATATTCTGCAGGTATCGCTGTAACTAACGGTGGTCAAAATACTCTATTAGGAAATTATGCAGGATCATTACTACAAACAGGTCAAACAAACGTTGCTATTGGTTATCAAACTCAGGTAGGCATTGGTAATGCATCTAACAACGTAAACATTGGTGGTACACAATTAAACAACGTAACAAATAATCCTAATAATAACGTATACATTGGTTACAACATTCAAAACTCAGTAGGTTCTGCGGGTTCTAATTCTGTTGTAATTGGATCGGGCGCATTAGGAAATGCAACTGGTACCAATTTAGTAATGATAGGTTATGGTGCAGGATCAGCGTTAACTTCAGCAAGTAATCAAGTTATTATTGGCGGATACTCAGGATCGGCGATCCCAAGCAAGGCATTTAATGGTTATGTAACCATTTCAGATGGTGCCGGAGTTATCAAAGCACAATGGACTGGTGCCGGCTTGTTAACACAATCTGGTGCTATGACAATTACTAATGCCACAGTCAGCGCAGATATCTATAGTGGTGCTTTGGTTGTTGCAGGTGGTGTGGGTATTCAAGGAACATTAAATGCTAATGCAATCAATTCTCCAAGCATTTCTGTAGGAGGAAGTCCTGTTGTTACATTTGCTAATTTAGGAAGTTCTGTCAGCACAGTAGCCGGTGGTACAGACATTACTGTTAGCACACAAACTGGTAATGTTATTATTAACGATGCAAGTACACTACAAACTGTAACACTACGCGGTAGCACATCGTCTGCTGTAATGACATTAACAAATAATGCAAGTGCGAATAGTTCAATTACTGGAGCATTGCAAGTGTTTGGTGGCATTGGTGTGCAAGGACAAATTTATGCACACGGTAGCATTTATACAGATAATGTAGTCTATAGCGGCGGGTCTCCAGTCCTTAGTAATATTAATTGGACTGGTAACTATATTGGTATTGGATCTACAAGTTCTCAAGGTGTTTACTATGCAACTCTTACAAACGCCGGAGTACAAACAATTACTATTGGTTCCGCTATTATTAACGGTGGCGGCGGCATTCCTGGATTATTAGTTTCAGGTAATGCAGGAGGTACGGTTGTACAACAAGCAGGCTCTTGGATTCCGGGACAGCTTTATACTGTTGTAAGTTTAGGTAACACAGTTTGGAACACATGGGGAGCGTCAGTTCCGTCTCCAACAATAGGAAGTACGTTCTATGCAACTGGAGTAGGTAGTGGTACTGGTGTAGCAAGTTATCAACAAGGTACTACAGGCACAGTTACATTAACAAGTATTGAAACAATTGATACCGTTGCACATCGTATGATGGTTGACAGTGGTGTTTCAATGATTTCCAGTATTGCACAGTTAACTATGACAAACGTGTTAACTATTTTAAACTCTGCAACATCAACAGGTACTTCATATGGTGCGTTAACTGTAGCAGGTGGTGTAGGTATTGGCCAAAACTTATATGTTGGTGGACAAATATTAGTTAACGGTGTTCCATTGTCTACATCAACAACATTTAACGGCGGTACAATTACTGGTAAGATCTACGTACAAAATACAAGCACAAGCACAGTAACAAAGACAAACAATGCTATCTCAACAGACGGTGGCATTTGGGCAAGCTATTTTTACCTAAACGGTTACCCGCTGTCGACCTCAACAGTATGGAGTGGCGGATCAGTTTCTGGTACTGTTAATATTACAAACGTAGCTCCTGCGGTGAGTACATCTTCTGCCGCATTAACTGTCACAGGTGGTATTGGTACTCAAAACTATGTTATAGCTAAAGGCTATAAAGATCAAGCAGGGCGTCCAATTGGGCAAGGACCTACATTTAGTGCTATTAATTCATCGACACAAACAATAACTAGTGGTGTATGGACTAAATTACAATGGCCTTCGTTAAACTGGGATACTGATGCGGCTTTTGATTCAACAACTAACTATAGATTTACTCCTGCACAACCAGGATATTATCAAGTAGAAGCGGGAGTTCGTGTGCCGACCACAGCATCTGCTACAGGAATATCACAGTTAGCAATCTATAAAAATGGAGGTTTGTGGAGAGCAGGTAATACATGGCCTAATAGTACAACAAACCCGGGTGAACTGCACATGTCGGCTATTGTTGACTTACAAGTAGCGGCGTCTGATTATATTGAAATTTGGTTCTATCAAAATTCTACCGCAAATATGACGTTACCTAATCCATCTTTCGGTCCGGGACAAACAGGTAGTACTACAACATACTTCCAATCAGTATATATTAGACCATTCACAATCGGTCCTCAAAACTATTAATAACTTATGACTTATAGATATTATGTTGTTGTTACTGACCCAAGTTACAAAGATGACGTTTATCAAGAACTGATAAACGTATCTACTGGTGGCATAACAGTACCCGACAGACCAGTTAACTGTGTTAATCCTAGACCTCATAACGAGTATGTTGGCGAATTTGAATTAACTCTAGAAGAAGCTGAACTATTAAAAACTGACTATCGAATTGCAGACGTACATAGGGATCCTTTAGAAATGGGTGCAAAAATTGTACATCATACTGTGCAATTAGGAAATTTTAGTAAAGATACAACGGGAGTCGTGGCGTCAGAATTAAACTGGGGGCTAGCTCGTTGTACCGCAACCACTGAACCATTTGGAACAAATACAGTATTAAATCAGTTTCCTTATAATCTAACTGGGGCTGGGGTTGATATTGTACTGTTAGATACTGGTATTTTAAAATTTCATCCAGAATTTGCTGTTAATGCAGACGGAACTGGTGGAAGTAGGGTTATTGATGTCGACTGGAGCCAATACGGTATTATGCCTAGCAACGGCACAGGAAGTTGGGTAGGAGATGTGGATGGACACGGTAGTAACTGTGCTAGCATCGCCGCCGGAAACACAAATGGTTGGGCCAAAGACGCTAACATTTATGTAATCAATATTATTGACTCTACAAACTTATCTAATACATACACAGATCCAGTATCTGCTTACGAAACTATCAGAGCATGGCATCTAGCAAAACCAGTTACTAGCACAGGATATAGACGCCCAACAGTATGCTCTAACAGCTGGGGATACGACATCCCTTACAGCGGCATGACTGGAACTAACTATCAAGGGGTTATGCACGTTGCTGGTGGACCAAATCCTTTATACGGACAGATTCCGCCATACGGCGGGCAACTAAGCGAAGCTCAACATGGAATTAGAGTTACTGCTATTGAATCAACTATAGCTAGTTGTCAAAATGCTGGGATTGTTTTTGTGGGTTCTGCAGGGAACGATTCGATGAAAGTAGATGTTCCGGACGGTGTAGATTACAATAATTACTGGATTGATAACGCAAATAACAAAAACTATTATCATAGGGGTACTACGCCAAGTGCGGCTACAGGAGTACTATGTGTAGGAGCAATCAGTCAAGCGACACCGGAGCATAAGATAAGTTTTAGCAATACAGGGCCTCGAGTTGATGTATTTTCTCCCGGAACATACATCATGGGTGCTTATTCTAACAATAATTATTTGTTTAATGCTGTTGCAGATCCTAGAAGTGCAGTATCAACCTCAACAAATACAACGTTTTATTTGAATAAAATTTCTGGAACAAGTCAAGCATGCCCGCAAGTTACCGGAATTGTAGCATGTTTGCTACAGGCCAGACCCTTTTACAATCAGTCTATGGTAAACAACTTTATTAAAACAACCTACACAACAGGATTGTTAAATGAAACTTATTATGGAGCAACAACCGCAACAGTTTATTTAAATTATGCCAGTTTACAAGGCGCAACAAACGCTATTTTATACCAACTATTCAACAACCCGTATCCGACATCAATTTCTAGCTCTTAAAAGAAATCTAATTCCGGTAAATACTGGGTCCAGGGAGCCGATTTAGAATGTCAACCGCAAGTAATATAATTAATTTTCAATACATCAAAGTTGGAACCAGCACCTATTCGGGTAATGCTGATCCAGTAAATGTCGCTTTTAGAAAGATAAACTCTAATTTTGCGGATATAGCAAACAGTTTAACCAATATTATTGTACCCGTTGCAAGTGCAATTAATACAGGTACTGTTAAAATTGGTAATGGAATTAATGTTGCACCAGATGGTACTATCAGCGTCGGACAAACTGTAGGTATCGGAGCTCCTGCTAATTTAACTGGTGGTATACATGATGCGGCTGGCACATTAGAAACAAGCAATAGCATACTTTATGTAAGTACAGGAACATTTAATCCCACATTTGCAATCAGTCCAAATTCTGCATCTACAGGCTCTAATATTGTAGTAACTACCAGCAGTTACGTTGCGGCAGTAGCCCAACTTGCGGCTCAAAATTACATTCCTAATTCTTGGGTATTGTATGACACAAACTATGCGGCATATCCTGTTGTTAATCTAGTTTATCAACAAGGAACAACTCCTGTTACAGAATTTACTTTAGGTCAATTAGTTGCTTATACAACTGCATCAATTTTCTACCTTGCTACAGAAGATATATGGCATAGAATTCCTTATATTGATGACACTACAAATGCTCTACCACCAGCTGTAATTCCTTATCAAGTTGGTGACATAATTTACAGTCTAAATCCAAGCAGTGATCTAATTACAACAATTGGCACAGATGGCGGCGATTTAGCAATTCATCCTCAAGGCAACTTGGTTGTTAAAGTTAATTCAACATTAACCGGTGCAGTTGCTATTGGAGGAGTATTAACAGTTTCTACAATTAGTTCTACAGGAAATCTAGTAATTGATCCTATAGGTACTATATCATTAGATCAACCAACATTTATTAGCTCTAGTACCACAATCGGCGGATCATTGTTTGCTAGTTTAAGCTACACACATAATATTGGTGGTATAATATTAGGTACAATGGCGGCCGCTCTCAGTACAAGTACTGCGCAAGGTGAGTTGTTAGGTACCGCAGGCACACAACCAGATTTATACATTGTTCCTACAGGAAACTTATATATAGGCACACCAGGCAGAGCAGTAGCCACAACAATTAATGGTCAGACTAATATTACCGGTGGGGTTAATATTACTGGGGACCAATCAGTATCTGGAACTTCAAACGCTCGACAATTTGAATTAGTTAACATTATATCAACACAGTCTTCGATTATTGATGTGATCTATCATGACAATGGTAATAATTTTGTAATTACTGCTACTAATAATATAATTTTAAGTCCTAGTTCATATCTAGATGTTACAGGACAAATTAGAGCATCTGATTATGTTGGTGCAGGATCAACTTATCCTGCCTCATTCAGTCAAGGACAGATAGTCACTGGTGCGTCAATATTCAACAACAAATGGGGTATCGGTAATGGGTATTCAATGTATGCATTACCAGGGAACACCTTAAACTTCGTTGGAGGAAGTGGACCCAATGATGGTATTATCTTACGTACACAAAGTTCGGCTGGTACAATTAGTATAACAGCAACCAACGGATCTGTAGTGTTTGGGCAAGGCATCAAATTAAAAGGTGGATACGGATTAACACAATCATCAATTAGTCCAGAGCTCGATTTAACTGATGCGGCTTATATCAAAGTAAGCACAGACACTTGGAAATTTGATCAATACGGACAACTAACATTCCCAGATGCTACGGTACAGACAACAGCATTTACTGGTAACGTAGATGTTGCTACTATTGTTGTTAACGAATTAGCTACCTTACAAAAGTTAACCATCCTAACAACCGGAACAGTTAACGGTAACTTTATAGTTCAAGGAAGTACCAACTTAGACAGCGATTTAACAGTTGGCGGTAGTGCTGTGATAACAGGAAATTTAACTGTATTAGGCAATCAAACTATTGTTAATAGCACAAGCATGCAGTTGGAAGATCCAATTATTGATATTGGTACAGGTCCTAATGGGGCCGCACTTTCAGTTGATGATAGATTAGATAAAGGTTTAGTATTCCACTATTACGATACTGCTAACAATCGCATGTTCTTAGGACGAGACGGTGCTAGTGGTAGATTGATTCTACGCAACGGTATAGATGCAGGAATCGGTGTTGTTAGCAACAGTGATTATACATTAAACGGACAGTGGGCAGGTGCAACCTTTGGTAATTTGATTTTATCAAGTGGCGTTCAAGCTACAAGCACAACAACAGGTGATTTACAAGTAGCAGGCGGCGTTGGTATAGGTGGAAATCTATACATAGGGGGATCATTAAATCTTGCAGGCAGTGAAGTAACTATTGGTGGTGCAAGTTTTAATAATGGGTTGACATTAAATGGTAGTGTAGCACCAGGTGCTGAATTATTCCAAATTAATAACGGACAAGGACAAGTTAGCTTCCAAGTTGATAGCGCAACAGGCAATACAACAATATTAGGCACATTAAATGTTGTCAATACAACACAGTTTGTTGGAGTAAGTAGTTTCCAAAATAACGTTAGTGTTGCTGGCGACTTTAACATAGCTACAACTAAATTTAACATTGCCAGTGCAACTGGTAATACACAAGTTGGTGGATCATTAGCAGTAACCGGTCCTGCTAATTTAAGTAATAATCTAAACGTAAGCGGTACATTTGATATTGGACAAAACAAATTCTTAGTTGTAGGCAGTAGCGGTAATACACAAATTGCTGGTACATTAAACGTTGCTCAAACATTTACAGTTAATACCAACAAATTTTCAGTTAGTTCTTCTACTGGTAATACTACTATCGCGGGCACATTAGATGTTACAAATGCTGTTGGTTTACTGTCAAATTTAAATGTAACTGGCGCAACTACAATAGGATCTACGCTAGGAGTTACTGGTAATTTATCAGTTGGTGCTACAAACTTTACAGTTGATAGTGCAACAGGTAATGTTATTGCTTTAGGTACACTCGATGCTTATAACGATACAACTTTACATAGTTCGTTGACTGTATCTGGTGCGGCATATTTAAACAGTACTTTAAATCTTGCTGGCGGATTTGCTGTTAATACAAATAAGTTTACAGTTGATGCTAACGGTAATACAATTAATACTGGCACATTAACTGTAGGTGGAATGACAACTATAGTTGGTTCTACTACAATTAACTCTGCATTACATACGCAAGGAGCAACAGTACTTGACAGTTTATTGTCAATTGGTGGAAATGTTTCAGTTAACACAAACAAATTTACAGTTGATAGTGTAACAGGAAATGTTGTAGTTGCTGGAAGTTTATCAGTAACCACAGGAACAACATTAAGTTCAACATTATCTGTTGCTGGTGCTACAAAAATAACCAATACGCTAGAAGTTAGTGGAAATACAGTAATTACCAGTACAACAGGTGCAGAATCACAAGGCCTTGGCGCTCTTGTAGTCACAGGAGGTGCAAGCGTTGGACAAAAATTACAAGTTGTTAGTGATGCTCACGTAGGTGGAGATGTTTATGCTACTAAAGGATTCTTTAGTGGTAATGTTACAGACAACGGTAATCGTGTAGTTACATCAATATTACCAAGCGGTAGTATTGGTATTAACATTAGTAGTTTGTCTGGAAATGGCCCAGCTCCTAGTTTTACAATTAATAACTTAGGTGTTATCAGTGTTACAGCAGGCACTGAAACAACTGTTAGCGCCGCTACAGGAACAAACGTTGCAATTAATGTAACATCAACATTACAAAATGTAACCAATCGAGGTGCAAGCACTACTAATGCTATCAACATTACTAATGGTACAGCAAGTACTACATCAACTAACGGTGCATTGACTGTAGCAGGTGGTGTTGGAATACAAGGCAACTTAAATGTAGGTGGCACACTTAATGTTCAAAGTGGTGTTACTATTTCAGGAAATATTGCTGGATCAGCAATTACTGATCACGGCAATCGTGTAGTTACGTCTGTTGTGCCAAGCGGATCTGTTGGTATTAATATCAGCAACTTAGTAAGCACTGGTACTGCAACTTCATTTACAGTTAACAACTTAGGTGTTGTAAATCTAAGTGGAACACAATACAATATTGTTGCCAGTGCGGCAACAGGTACTGTAGTGTTGAATTTAGGCAACACAGGTACAGCAGGAACATACGCTTATCCAAGTAGCTTAACAACTGATCAATTTGGACGTGTGAATACTATTGTAGCAAATACAGCTACGGGATCGTCAGGTGGACAAGTATTAGCAAACTACCCAACAATTACAAGCCCAACTATTAATGGCTTCCCTGTACTAACAAACTTTACAGGTTATATCTACGGTAATGGTAGTGGACAAATTTCATCAAGCGTTACTTTACCAGGAGCAGTAGTAACTGGCACAGTTCCTGCGGCCTACACAGCAACAGTACTAACAGCTACTCAAAACTTTAGTATAAGCGGTGACGTAAGTTCACCAACTGTTGGCTTTAATGGTACAGCAGGTGTTATTCTTAATGCTACACTAGCAACAGTTACACAAGGCAGTGGCAATAACTTTGTTAAGATTTCTTTAGATACCAAAGGTCGTGTAATTGGTAATACAGCAGTTACAGCGTTAGACTTAACAGGTGTGTTAGGTGCTACAGCGGTTGAAAACGCTAGCCAATTATTAACTACAGCAATCACAACATCTGGAGTTTATTACAATACTTTTGCTCCAGGTACATTCAGTTACCAACAACAAGGTGTTTATACTGGTTACACCTTTAATCCAGGGACTGGAGTATTAACAAGTCCAGCAGTTAACATTACAGCGACTACTGTATCAAGCACACCAACAACTGGTGCATTGACTGTAGCAGGTGGAGTTGGTATTGCTGGAAACTTAAATGTACAGGGCAGTACGTATATTACTGGCGACTTGTATGTTGATGGAGCACAAACATACGTTAACTCTACAAACATCCAAACGGGCGACAAAGTAATATACCTAGGTACAGCAAGTATCAATGCTACTATTGCTGTTGGATCTGGTATTGAAATTGGGCAACCTGGCAATGCATTTGCAAGTTTCTTATTTGACGGAACAAATGCATGGAAGAGTCAAAACGATTTAGTTGGAACATCAAATGGTTCTAATAGTTTGGGTTATACTACAAATCAATGGAGTGCAGTATACGGTGTTGCATTATACGATAGCTTAAATCGCGTATTAACAGATATTAGTGTTGGTACCGGTACTCAAGTTGTAACAGTTGGATCAACAATTAGACGTGTTAATATTATTCCAGCAACGGCAATTACATTAGGTGGTGTAAAAGTTGGCACTGGTTTAAGCGTAGCCGCAGATGGTACAATTACTACTAATGCTTCAGCAATCAGCACAGCTACATTTACAAGCCTTGGTGTTATTAAAGTCGGCAATTACTTAACAACACATGGCGACGGCACAGTTAATCTTCCACAAGATATTTGGACAACAAGTACAGTTAATTTTGATACTGGTGTGTTTGCCACACAAGTTGATGTGGGCGGAAACATATCTGTAACTAATGTTGGATTGGTTGCTCAACCTGGTAACGGTCTAGCTATTGAAGGCGGATCAAACCCTGGCGACAGTATTAACATATATACTCTAAATCAATCAGGACAAATTGTATTAACAAATTACCAAGCATCAGTAACAGTAAATCCACAAACTGTAAACATAAGCGGCGGAAGCGGTTACAGTCAAATTTCTGCAAATGAATTTGATGCTGAAATTTCAGTTAACGGAGGAGTATACCAGTTTAG
>Ga0164296_1001843_pt1 | contig 21837 bp, 17 predicted proteins | sample GEODES057metaG_FD_113533 | JGI IMG/M metagenome (GOLD analysis project Ga0164296, IMG submission 113533) | Dystrophic lake water microbial communities from Trout Bog Lake, Wisconsin, USA - GEODES057 metaG | ecosystem: Environmental > Aquatic > Freshwater > Lake | place: USA: Trout Bog Lake...
CTTGCGGTCGACGCCCGTGAACTTCGCTTCCACCGAATCGCCGGCCTTGAGCACCGTGCGGGCATCCTCGACGCGATCACGCGCAAGCTCCGACGCACGCAGGTAACCCTCGACGCCGCCGGGCAGGTCGATGATCGCACCCTTGGCATCAACTTCGCGCACCGTACCGGTGACGATCGAGCCCTTCGGGTACTCGGCGATGAAGCCCGAGAACGGGTCCTTCGCCATCTGCTTGATGCCGAGCGAGATACGCTCGCGCTCCGGATCGATCGCGAGCACCACGGCCTCGACCGTCTGACCCTTCTGGTAGTTGCGCACGGCTTCTTCGCCGGGCACGTCCCAGGAGATGTCCGACAGGTGCACGAGTCCGTCGATCCCACCGGCGAGGCCGATGAAGATGCCGAAGTCGGTGATCGACTTGATCTGACCCGAGACACGGTCGTCGCGGCTGTAGTTCTCCGAGAACTCGTTCCAGGGATTGGGTTTGCACTGCTTGAGACCGAGGCTGATGCGACGACGCTCCTCGTCGATATCCAGCACCATGACTTCGGTCTCCTGACCGATGTGCACCACCTTGGCCGGGTTGACGTTCTTGTTGGTCCAGTCCATTTCGGACACGTGCACCAGACCCTCGACGCCCTCCTCGATCTCGACGAAGCAGCCGTAGTCGGCAATGTTGGTGACCTTGCCCCACAAACGCGTGTTCGCCGGATAGCGACGCGCGATGTTCTGCCAAGGATCGGCGCCCAACTGCTTGATGCCGAGCGACACACGCTGCCGCTCACGATCGAACTTCAGGATGCGCACATCGATCTCGTCGCCGACCTTGACGACTTCCGACGGATGCTTGACGCGCTTCCAGGCCATGTCCGTGATGTGCAGCAGGCCATCGATGCCGCCGAGGTCGACGAAGGCACCGTAGTCGGTGAGGTTCTTGACCGAACCCTTGACGACCGCACCTTCCTGCAGGTTGTCGAGGAGCGCCGAACGCTCAGCACTGTATTCCTGTTCGACCACCGCACGGCGCGAGACCACGACGTTGTTGCGCTTCTGGTCGAGCTTGATGACCTTGAACTCGAGAACCTTGCCTTCGAGGTAGGACGGATCACGCACCGGCCGCACATCGACGAGCGAGCCCGGCAGGAACGCGCGGATGTTCTCGATCTCGACGGTGAACCCGCCCTTGACCCGGCCGTTGATGATGCCGGTGACGATCTGTTGTTCGTTGAAGGCCGTCTCAAGACGCGTCCACGTGCGGGCACGCTTGGCCTTCTCGCGCGACAGGCGGGTCTCGCCGCTGCCGTCTTCCACGGAGTCGAGCGCCACTTCCACCGAATCACCGGCGACGACTTCGATCTCTCCGCGTTCATTCTTGAACTGGTCGATCGAGATGACCGCTTCGGACTTCAAGCCCGCATTGACGATCACGTAGTCCGAACCGACCTCGACCACGAGCCCATTGAGAATCTGTCCCGGGCGAAAGCGCTGGTTAGCCAGGCTTTCCTGGAACATCTCGGCAAAACTTTCCGTCATGTTGATGTATCTCTTGGAACCGAAGGTTCCGCGTTGTGTCCTCTCAAGGCCGCAGGTGAATCACCCGTGTATCGGTCCCGGAGGGGTTGAGCCAAAAAAAGTGCCTCAACTTGCGTCAAGCCACCACCATTCCCCGCCGTTGCGGGCAACACGCCGACCCCGCATCCCGCGACACCGTTCGAGTGAGTCCACTCGCTCGCCGCCCGCATGCGCCATCACCGTGCCCAATCGCGTTGACCCGCCTGGCCACGACCGCCTCCACCACCCCGCGGGCGGCAGCTGGGACGAACCGGGCGATTTCTCGCGAAAGGGCGGCGAGCCTACCACCGAGTCCCTTATCTTTCAACTGGTTAACAGATTATGGCTGGGGCGCCCCGGTCGGCTTGGGAGCTCGGGCCGAGCCGCCTCCCCCAAAGTTCGCCCAAGCGCGGCGGGCCCCGCCCCGTCCGTGAGGCCGTCACCCTGCTGACGAGCGCGCCCTGACGAGCGCAAGCACCTCGTTGATCACGTCCCGTGCGCTGAGCGCAGTCGAATCGATCTGCACCGAATCTGGCGCCGGGATCAGCGGCGACACCGCGCGATTCGCATCACGGGTATCGCGGGCGGCAATCTCCTCCGTCAGGACGGCAAGGTCGGTCAGGATCCCCGCCGCCTGCAACTGATGGTAGCGGCGCTTCGCGCGTGCGGCGGCACTGGCTGTCAGAAACACCTTAAGACCGGCATCGGGAAAGATCACCGTGCCCATGTCCCGACCATCGGCCACCAGGCCCGGTGGCTTTCGAAAAGCATGCTGCCGATCGACCAGCGCGCGCCGCACCGCCGGAAAGGCCGCCACTTCGGAGGCTCGACGACCGGCGGTCTCCGCGCGGATGAGCGCCGTGACCTCCTCGCCGGCGAGCAGGATCCGCTCCTCACCGGCAGCGGTTTGCCCGAACGTCACCGGCAGCGTTGCCGCCAGCGCGGCATGACCCGCCTCGTCGTCTGCGGCCAGACCGGCGCGCTCACCGGCAAGCCCCACCAGCCGGTACAGGGCACCACTGTCGAGCAGATGCCAGCCCAAGGTCGCGGCCAGCGCGCGGGCGACGGTCCCCTTCCCAGACCCCGAGGGACCATCGATCGCCAACACCGGAATGCGTGGATCCCCCATGTCGCGACTTAGGCCTCGACGACGAGCCTGAGTCCGGCAGCACGCGCAAGCGTCGCGAACTCCGGGAACGAGGTCGCGACATTGGCGACGTCGCGGATCTCGATCGGCGCCGCGCTGTGGAGCGCAGCGACCGCGAACGACATCGCGATGCGATGGTCGCCATGACTATCGACCACGCCGCCCCCGATGCGCCCACCCTCGATGCGCATGCCGTCGGCGGTGGGTTCAGCGCGTACCCCGAGCGCTTGCAAGCCCTCCGCCATCACGGCGATCCGATCGCTTTCCTTGACCCGAAGTTCGGCGGCGCCGGTCACCACCGTCACCCCTTCGGCACAGGCCGCAGCGACGAACAGCACCGGAAACTCGTCGATCGCAAGCGGCACGAGCGACTCCGGCACCTCGATGCCATGCAGTGCACTGCGACGGATCACAAGATCCGCCACCGGCTCATCGCCGGCACGTCGCTCGTGCTCGAGTTGGATGTCCGCCCCCATCAACCTGAGGATCTCGATCACCCCGATGCGCGTCGGGTTGAGGCCGACGTTACGGATTCGAAAACGGTCCTTGGCCGCCAGCACCGCGGCGACGATGAAGAAGGCGCTGGAGGAAATATCTCCAGGGACCGCAATGTGCGTAGCCTGCAGGGCCGAAGGCCCGGCGAGCGATACCCGACCCGAGGCTTCTGTCGTGACCGCCACCCCGAACGCGCGCAGCATGCGCTCGGTATGATCCCGTGTGACCGCATGCTCTTGCACGGCCGTGATGCCGTTGGCGTAGAGCCCCGCGATCAAGATCGCGGATTTGACCTGTGCACTCGGCACCACCAGATCGTAATCAATGCCGGTGAGTCGCTGATGGCCATGGATCGTGACCGGCGGCTTGCCGGCCGTGGTGTCGATCCGCGCACCCATCAGGCGCAACGGCGCCGCCGCACGCTCCATGGGACGACGGGTGAGCGAGGCATCACCGATCAGCTGGGTATCGAAGCGTTGGCCCGCGAGCAAACCCATCGAGAGGCGCATCGCGGTGCCGGCGTTGCCCATGTCGAGCAGTCCGGGCGGTGGCTGCAACCCATGAAGTCCCACCCCGTGGACGATCACCCGTCCTGGCGCCGGGCGCTCGATCATTACCCCCATCGCCTGCATGGCCTGCAAGGTCGCAAGACAGTCCTCCGACTCGAGGAAGCCCTCGACCGTCGTCGTGCCTTCGGCGATCGCACCAAAGAGCACCGAGCGATGGGACACCGACTTGTCACCCGGCACCGTGATCTCACCCACGAGCTCGCCGCCTGGCGCCATCCGATAGCGCGGACCCATGGATGCGTCACTCATGGGTCAGAGCACAGCGCGCGGGTAGGAGCCGAGCAACTTGACCAGCGATGCGACCTTGCGCACCTCAGCCAAAGCCTTCTCCACCTTGCCTTCATCCGCATGCCCCTCGAGATCCACGAGGAACACGTAGTCCCACTTGCGACGGCGCGAGGGTCGCGACTCGAGTCGCGTCATGCTGATGCCATGACGCGCGAACGGGGTCAGCAGCTTCACCAGTGCACCGGCATCTTCGGTGTCGGGACCCGAGAGCAGCAAGGTGGTGCGATCGCGCCCCGAGGGTTTCAGGAGCTTGCGACCCAGCACCAGAAAACGGGTGGTGTTATCCGGCCGATCCTCGATCTCAGGGACCAGCACCTTGAGACCATAGACCTCGGCCGCGACGGCACCGGCAATCGCCGCGGTACCGGCCTCATCACGGGCGCGTCGCGCGGCTTCGGCATTGGAGGACACGGGCAACAGCGCGACATTCGGCAGATGTTCCTTGAGCCAGCCACGACACTGGGCAAGCGACTGCTGATGCGAGCAGATCCGCTCGATCTTCCGTAGGTCCGCCATGCGGCCCATCAGGTGCTGATGGATGCGAATCTCGATCTCACCGCAGATCTTGAGCGGCGAGAGCAGGAACATGTCGGCGGTATGACTGACCGTGCCCTCGGTCGAGTTCTCGATCGGCACCACACCGAACTCCGCGGTGCCGGCCTCGACCTCGCGGAACACCTCATCGATCGCCGACATCGGGATGGCACGCACCGAGTGCCCGAAATGCTTGATCACCGCTTGCTGCGTGAAGGTGCCCTCGGGCCCGAGATAGGCCACCTTGAGCGGCTCCTGCTGTGCGAGGCAGGCGGACATGATCTCGCGAAAGAGCCTCAGCATCTCCTCATCCGACAACGGTCCCTGGTTTCGGGCCTTGACGGCGAGCAGTACCGCGGCCTCTCGCTCCGGGCTGTAGAACTCCGAGGCGCCGAGACGACGTTTGGCAACCCCCACGCTCTGGGCGATCCTGGCGCGCCGGCTGATGAGCGACTGAATCTCGCCGTCGATGGCGTCGATCTCGGCACGAATCGCCGTGAGCGACGCTCCGGACGGACGCGTACCCGCGGATTTGGCCGTCTTTGGCGACCGCCCTGTCGCCTTGCCGCTTGCGGACGCGGGCCGCCCCGTCGGTCGGGTAGTCTTCGCCATCACACCATCCTTCAGAGGGCCCTCAGGGAGAGCACGCCAACAATGCCTCTGATCTTATCAAGGACCGGCGTCGGAAGCGGCGCTTCCACATCGATCATGGTGTAGGCAATCTCACCGCGGGAGCGGTTCAGCAGATCCGCGATGTTGAGACCCGCCTCGGCGAGTGCGGTCGAGATCTGCCCGACCATGTTCGGCACGTTGGCGTTGACGATCAACAACCGAAAGGTGCCGGGGATCCGCGGCAACTGCGCCTCAGGGAAATTCACCGAGTGACGAATGTTGCCGTTCTCGAGATAGTCCTTCAGGGTTTCGATGACCAGCGTCGCGCAATTTTCCTCGGCCTCGACCGTCGAGGCGCCCAGGTGTGGCAACGCCACTACCTTCGGATGATTCTTGATCGCCTCGCTTGGAAAATCGCACACGTAAGCCGCCAGCTGCCCCGAATCCAGGGCCGCGAGCACGTCGGCCTCGACCACGATCTCGGCACGGGCGAAGTTCAAAAGCACGGCGCCTGGCTTCAAGAGCCGAAGCCGCGTCGCATTCACGAGTCCACGCGTCGCCTCCACCAGCGGCACGTGCACCGACAGGAACTCGGCGCCGCCGAACAGATGCTCGATGGACAGTGCCTGCTCGACCGAGGAGGACAACTGCCAGGCACGCTGGACCGTGATCGCCGGATCAAAGCCCCGCGAGCGCATACCGAGCGCCAGCGCCGCATTCGCGACCTCGACCCCGATGGCGCCAAGCCCGAGCACACCGAGCGTCCGACCCGGCAACTCAAAACCCACAAAGCGTTTCTTGCCCGCCTCCACCGCCGTATCGAGGGCAGCGCCGGAAAGTTCGAGCTCGCGCACGAAAGCCCACGCCGGACAGAGATTGCGCGCCGCCAGCAGCAACCCCGCGAGCACCAGCTCCTTGACGGCGTTGGCATTCGCGCCCGGCGCATTGAAGACCGGCACCCCGCGGGCGGTGAGCGCCGCCACCGGAATGTTGTTGGTGCCGGCGCCCGCTCTGGCAATCGCCTTCACCGACGCCGGGATCTCCAAGGTGTGCAGATCCGCGGAACGCACAAGCCAGGCATCCGGCTGTGCCAGCGCATCACCCACCTGATAGCGCGCGCTCGGCAGACGCTCGAGGCCGCGGGCGGCGATCGCGTTCAGGGTGCGTATCCCGAAGAGCGTCTCAGCCATGACGCACCACGAAGGCCTTCATGAAGGCAATGAGCGCGTGCACGCCCTCGATCGGCATCGCGTTGTAAAGACTCGCCCGCATGCCACCGACCGCGCGATGACCCTCGAGAAAGCGCAAACCCTCGGCCGCGGCCTCGCTGGCGAAGAGGCCCTCGAGCGCCGCATCCGCCAACCGGAATGGCACGTTCATCCGCGAGCGATACGCCGGCACGACCGGATTGCTGTAAAAGCCGGAGGCATCGATGTAATCGTAGAGCAAGGCGGCCTTCGCAGCATTGTTCCGACCCATCGCCGCAAGTCCGCCCTCGCGCTTCAGCCACTTGAAGACCCGACCGGCGAGATACCACGGGAAGGTGGCGGGCGTATTGAGCATCGAGCCTTCCGCCGCCTGCAGGCTGTAGTTCATCACCGAGGGTAACGATGCCTGCGCGCGACCGAGGAGATCCTCGCGCACGATCACGATCGTGAGGCCGGACGGTCCGATGTTCTTCTGGGCGCCTGCGTAGATGAGACCAAAGCGGGACACCTCGAGCGGTGCCGAGAGGATGTTGGAGGACATATCGGCGACCAGTGGCACCGGCACGTCGGGGATGAACGGAAACTCGACCCCCTGGATGGTCTCGTTGGGGGTGTAGTGCAGATACCGCGCCGCAGGGTCCACCTGCCAGGAAGCGACCTCCGGGATGGTGGTGTAATTCGAGTCCTTCGCATCGGCGGCGACGGTCACCGTCGCATAGCGACGCGCTTCCTTCAGCGCCTTGTCGCTCCAGTGACCGGTGTTGACGTACGCCACCGAATCGCCGGGGCCGACCAGGTTGAGCGGGATCGATGCGAACTGCAGCGTGGCGCCACCCGACAGGAACAGCACCTTGTACTCGGGCGGTATCGCGAGCAACTCACGAAGATCGGCCTCCGCCTCGCGGGCAACGGCCAAAAACGCTTTGGAGCGGTGACTGATTTCCATCACGGAGGTACCGGACCCCGCCCAGTCGAGCAGCTCCCGCTGCGCCTCCTCCAGCACCGGCAACGGCAGGGTCGCAGGCCCCGCCGAAAAATTGTAGATACGCACCGCGCTGACCCTGTCTGACAAGAGAACCCGGCCATCCTACCGTGCGCCTCCGGTCTGCTGCAGTGCGGTTGGTTATGGCCCGACAACCCGGGGGAATGCAGAAGAGCGCACCCGACGACGCGCCGCGCCTCGGTCAGGGTGAACAATCAAAACAGGTCTTGTCAAAGACAAATGCTCTAAAACCCCTTGCGGCGATCATCGACTATTCGTTACCGTTAAGTGTCAGTTGCATGACACAACGCCCACCACAGAGCCCCCCTGATCGAGGAGCCACACCATGCCAATCCCCACGATACGCGCGCCACGCGGCCGCGGAATGACCACCGTTCTCCTGGCGCTGCTGCTCTCGTCACATGCGACCGCGGAGGCTCAGGACAAACCGAAGAACGTTGAGGTCCTTGAGGATGTGGTGGTCACAGGCTCCCTCATTCCACAATCGAAAGTCGAAACCGCCACGCCGGTCACCTCCATTTCGGCGGATGATTTGCAGGTGCGTGGCTTTGCAACCATTGCCGATGCCCTGCAGCAGAGTTCGTTCTCGACAGGCTCGGTGCAAGGCCCGCAGTTCTCGTATGGATTCACGCAAGGCGCCAAGACGCTCAGCATGTTCGGTCTGTCACCGAGCTACGTGAAGTATCTGATCGACGGACTGCCGATGTCCGATTACCCGGCGCTCTACAACGGCACCGACACCTTCACGAGCATCGGTGGTATCCCGATGTCGCTGGTTGACCGTATCGACATCCTGCCGGGCGGCCAGTCCTCACTCTACGGCTCGGATGCCATCGCCGGCGTGGTCAACATCGTCCTCAAGAAGAAGATCGAAGGGCTTACGGCCGATGCACGATACGGCTTCAGTGCGCAAGGTGGTGGTGTCGAGAAGACCTTCGCACTGGCCGATGGTTTCTCGATGGGTCGCCTGCAGGTGCTGGGTGGCATCCAGTACGACAACACAAAGCCCATCTGGGGCTACCAGCGCGGCATCACCTCGCAGTACTTCGCCAACGGCACGAGCGGCCAGACCGCCGAGCGCGACTTTCTGGTGCTCGGCTACTTCGGCCCCAATGGTGATGGTAGCAACGCCTACTACTTTCAGGACCCGGCCAACTGCGCGAACGTGAACTCGCTGTTCGGCGGCACGCTCGCCCTACACACGCGCCCGAACAGTGGCCAGTACTGCGGCACCACCAAGGCCGGCTACTACACGCTCAGTAACGGTGTCGAAAACACCGAGGGCTATCTGCGGGCCACCTACGCCGTCAACGAACACCTCGATGTCTATGCGGACCTGCTCGCGAGCCGCGACAAGACCTATTTCGCAAACCCGGGTCAGGCGTTCAACACCAGCTACGTCAACAGTCAGTACAGCTACTTCTACGATCCCAACCTCGTTGATCTGATCACCCTGCAGCACATCTTCTCCCCCGAGGAGATCGGCAATCTGGATTCCACGTTCAGCAGCAGCATCAGCAACTCCTGGCGCGGCTCGTTGGGAGCCCGCGGCGCCATCGCACACGGCTGGAGCTACGACGTGAGCGCCACCTACAACCAGCAGAAGCTGACCGAAAACACCTTTACGCAACTCACCAACCCGATCCTCAATTTCTTCGCGCCGGTATTCGGCCCAAACCTCGGCCCTGACCCGTTCAACTTCGGAGTATCAACCTTCACGCCGAACTACGCCGCGTTCTACAAACCCGTGACTCCGGCGGAGTTCGCAAGCTTCAGCGGTTACTTCATCAACCACTCACTGACCGAGAACACGCTGTTCCGCGGGCAATTCACCAACGCGTCGCTGTTCAAGATGCCGGGCGGTGACGCCGGCATTGCGATCGTCGCCGAAGGCGGCCGACAGAGTTGGGAATACTTGCCCGATCCCGGATTTCAGACCAACGAGTTCTTTGGATTCACCTCCTCGGGCCCCTCCTTCGGCAACCGCACCCGCTCGGCGCTCACGACCGAACTGCGCCTGCCGATCGTCGAGATGCTGACCTTCAATGCCTCCGGTCGCTACGACGATTACAAGCTCACCGGGTCGAGCGTCACCAAAGCCACCTACAACGTGGGTCTAGAATTCCGCCCACTACCGACGCTTCTGGCGCGGGCTCGCTACGGCACCGCCTTCAAGGCACCCACACTCTCGGACGAGTTCCAGGGTACGAGCGGCTTCTACACGGGCGCGACCGACTACTACCTGTGTGCCGTGCATCAGTACACCAATCTCGCCAACTGCCCATACCCGAGCGGCGGCAGCGTATTTGGTCAGACCTCGGGCAACGCCAACCTGCAGCCGATCAACGCCAAGGTCTGGAATACCGGCATCGTCTGGGCGCCGCTTGAGCGGATGTCGCTGGACCTCGACTACCTTCACTGGCAGATCAACAACGAAGTCACGGCACAGAGTACCGATCAGCTGCTTCGCACCGAGGCATCCTGCCGGCTCGGCCAACTCGACATCCACTCACCCACTTGCGTTGCGGCCCTGTCGCAAGTGACCCGGGATCCGAACACGCTGCAGATCACCTCGGTGTATACGCCGAAGATCAACGTGTCGCAGGAAAAAGTCGACGCGCTCACGCTCACTGGCAACTATCTGTGGCGCACCGGCACGGCGGGTGATTTCCATATCGAACTCGCCTGGACCGATATGGTGAAACACCAGTACCAGCAGTACGCGGCCGATCCCTTCATTGATCTGCTCACGAACCCCTACTACAGCACGGAGTTTAAGTCCAAGGTCAACGGCTCGGTGACTTGGGAAAAGAACGACTTCAGTTCAACACTTTCGTTCCTGCGAAACGGTCGGACGCCGAACTATCTGGCCACGATCTATGCCGCCGGCTATGCCACACCAGGCGCCGGCACACTGTCGCCCTACACTCAGTTCACACTGAACGCGCGTTATGCCATCACGCCGAAATGGCAGGTCGCGGCCACGGTGATCAACATGTTCAACGCCATGCCACCGACCGACAACAGCTATCCCGGCACGGCCAACCAGCCGTACAACATCTTCAACTTCAACCCGTACGGACGCAGCTTCCGTCTTGAAGTGAAGTACCTCGGCGGCAACTGATCGTCACCGGCCTCGAACCCGCGCCCCGCGGTCTCTCCCGCGGGGCGCGTCAGGTGCTACGCCCGATGCCCGGCACCGCGATACGTCGCTCGAGTTCGCGTGCGAGCAGCACGATCACCGATACCAAGCCGAGGTAGACCAGCGCCGCCACGAGATAGGTTCGAAAGAACTGGAAGTTCGTCGCGGCCAGCTCCTGCATGCGAGCGAAGAACTCCGTGTACTGAATCAGGAAGGCGATCGAGGTGTCCTTGAGGTTCAGGATCATCTGGTTGGTGAGTGCCGGTACCGATAGCCGTAGCACCTGCGGCAGCACGATAAAGCGAAAGAGCTTCAGCTCCGAAAAGCCCTGCGCACGACCCGCCTCGAGTTCCGCGGCATCCAGACCATTGCGGGCACTCGCCATGTAGGCGGCATTGTAGGCGGCGATGTTCAAGGTGAAGCCGATGATCGCCACGGCCAGCGGTGACAGCGGCAAGCCGAGCTTCGGCAGTCCGTAGTACATCAGGAACAAGAGCACGAGGAGCGGCATCCCGATGAAGAACGAGATGTAGCCACCGATCAGTCCACGCACCAGCCGGTGGGTGCTGCCCGCCAAGAACAACACCACGATGCCCAGCAGCAGACCCGTCACACTCACGATGCCGGCAAGCGCGAGCGTCTTCCAAAGACCCGCGAGGATCAGCGGCCACTGATCCTTGAGATCGGCGTAAAACCCAAGCCAGGCCGTCATCGAAGCCCGGCATCCTGCGAGAAGAACTCGCGCACCGTGGGATCGGGATGCGCACCGGAGAGACGCTCGATCGCGTCCTCCGCATGGACGCGCCCACCGGACAGGAACACCACCCGATCGGAGATCAGCCGGGCGAGCGCCACATCGTGCGTGACGCAAAGTACCGTGACGCCGTCGAGGAACAGACGATTCACCAGGATCGCGACCTCCCGCACCATCAAAGGATCGAGGGCCGAGGTGGGTTCATCGAAAAACACCACATCCGGATCCATCGCAAGTGCCCGGGCGAGCGCCACACGCTGCTTCTGCCCCCCCGAAAGCTCTGCGGGGTACTTGGCCGCATGCGCCGTCATCTCGACCCGCGACAACTCGTGACGCGCCTTCTCGCGGGCCTCCTGGCGCGACCAGCCCTTCAGATGGCGCAGCGCCAGCATCACATTGTCCTCGACCGAGAGGTGCCGATAGAGGGCGAACTGCTGGAACACAAAGCCGATACTTTGCCGGAGCTTGCGGATATCGACACCGCCACCGGTGACTTCGACGCCGCGCACTCGGATGCTCCCCGAGGTGGGCTCGACCAGCCGATTGATGCAGCGCATGAGCGTGGACTTGCCACTGCCCGAGCGCCCCATCACGACCTTCACTTCGCCTGCCGCAACATCGAGATCAACGCCATCCAGAATGGTCGTTTCGCCGAAGCGTTTGGTGAGCTTTCTGATTTCGATCAGCGCCATTCACTCACCTCACCTGGAGACATCGCATCGTTCATGCCGACTGAAACCCCACCACCTGGTAACGCGACGCGAGGCGCCGGATACCCAGCACCACAATCCGGTAAATGACGAAGTACAGCACGCCGACCACGAGATACACCCGAACCCCGTCGAGCGTGACGGCGGTCAGCGTCGTCGCCTGCTTCATCATCTCCGGCACACCCACCGTGTAGGCGAACGGTGAATACTTGAGCACCGTGGTGAACTCATTGATCATTCCGGGGATCGCAAAGCGCAGCATCTGCGGAAACTCGATCAAGGCAAGGATCTGCCAGCGCGTCATGCCGGCGGCGGTCGCCGCCATCAATTCCGCGTCGTCGATCGCCTCGAAGGCGCCGCGAAACACCTCGGCAAGATAGGCGCCCGCGGTAAGCCCGAGACTGAGCGCCATCGCGGTCAGCGGCGCCACCCGCAGACCCAGCGACGGCAACCCGAAATACACCAGGAACAGCAGCACGATGACCGGCACACCCCGAAACACATAGGTGTAGACCGCGATCCATGGCCCCACCCACGGCACGCCGGCGCGCCGGAGACCCGCGACCCAAAGCCCGGACACCAACCCCGTGACGACACACACGGCCGTCACGAGGAGCGTGTAGAGCACGCCCTGCAACAAAGCGCCGACGATGCCGGCGAGACTCAGGGACGCGCCCATGACGGCACTCACCGGGCTACGAGGCTTTCGTCACCGACCCTCAATGCATCCAGCGATCGAGGATCGCTTTGATCTTTTCAGGCCCAAGCTCCGTCAGGTATTGATCGAAGTCGGCGACATAGGCCGAGCCTTTCTGAAAGGCAAAGCCCAGAGTGTCATGCCCGGTGATCAGGTAGCTGCTGACAAAAGGACGGTGCTTCTTGTTGATGTAATCCGCAAGCACCGGCTCCTCGATGAACGCCACATCGAGATTGCCGTTTTCAAGATCCGCCACCACCTCGTTGTAGCTCGGATAGAGCTTCACGCGATCCAGGGTGTAGTAACCCTTGGGCTCAAACTCGTTCTTGATCAGATCCGCATACGCCATCCCGCGCGGGTAACCGAGCGAGTATTTCTTGATCTCCGCGAGGTCCGTGAACTTGAGGTTGCGCTTGGCAAGCGTCACCAGATGCCAGGCGTTGTCGTAATAGGGCTTCGAGAAGTCCATCACCTGCTTGCGCTTGTCGGTGATCGAGATCCCGGAGAACGCCACATCCGCCTGACCCGTGGACACCGCGCCGAGCATACCGGCCCAGTCGTAGCGGGTGATCTCGAGCGTACAGCCCCGCGCCTTGCAGTAGCCGTTGAAGATCTCAAGATCGGCGCCCTTCAACTCACCGTTCTCCTCGAAGAGCATTGGTGGCGAGGCGGGTGATACGGCCACCTTGATGACCTTCGACACCGCGGCAGGTGCCGCACCCGTGGCGCCGGTCCCCGAGGTCGGCGTCTTGCCACAGCCGACCAGACCCCACACCAGCACCGCAAGGACCAAGAAAATTCTACGCATGAACGACTCCCCTGAAAGCAATCACCAGCCAGCCGCGCTGACCGTCCGACACCCCTAATACCTTACCGGAACGGGTGCGACGTCGGCCACCCGCAGCCACCGTCGGCCACCCGCACAGCGAGCAACGCCCGGGCAGGGACTCCCAGAGCGAGCCTCGTCAGTGCATTGAAAACAATCGGTTGGCCGTCATTGTCGAAGCAAAACCGGACATGACGGCCGGGGGCTGTCGCGCCCCCGCTAGGATGGGCCTCGCATCAGCGCGAGACCCCGACCGCCGAAGGCCTCCGGCGCTATTCGGCGGTGGGCGTCTCGGACGAGGCGGGCTCACCGGCGACCGTGTCGGGGGTCGCCGCCGTCTCCGCATCCTCGCCCTCGAAGTGCTGCACGCGGGCAAGGCCCACGACCTGATCACCCTCATCGAGTTTCATCAGACGCACACCCTGGGTGTTGCGACTCAGCGTCGAGATCTGCGCCACGGCGGTCCGCACCAGGGTACCGCCTTGACTGATCAGCATCAGATCATCGGTCGGCAGCACCTGCGCGGCACCCACCATCCGACCGTTACGCTCAGAGAGGGTGAGCGCGATCACGCCTTGGCCCCCACGTCCCTGTGTCGACCATTCGGCCGCCTCGGTCAGTTTGCCGTAACCGTTTTCCGACACTGTCAGGATCAGCCCCTCGCGCAACACGATCAGGGCGTTCACCTCATGACCCTCCGCGAGCGTGATACCCCGTACCCCGGTCGCCTCGCGGCCCATCGGACGGACATCGTCTTCATGGAAGCGGATCGCTTTGCCGTTCGTGGTCGCAAGCATCAACTCGCTGTTGCCATCGGTGATGTCGACGCCCACGAGACGATCGCCCTCATCAAGGCCCACCGCGATGATGCCTGCGGTACGCGGGCGGGAGAAGGCCTCGAGCGGCGTCTTCTTGACGGTGCCTTGACTGGTGGCCATGAACACGAACTTGTCGGCACCATACTCGCGGATCGGCAGCATCGCGTTGATGCGCTCGCCCTCCTCGAGCGGCAACAAGTTGACGATGGGCTTACCCCGCCCGCCGCGGCCGGCGAGCGGCAATTTGTAGACCTTGAGCCAGTAGACCCGGCCGCGGTTCGAGAAGCACAAGAGCGTGTCGTGCGTCTGTGCGACGAACAACCGCTCGATCAGATCCTGTTCCTTCATGTCGGTCGCGGCCCGGCCACGACCGCCACGGTTTTGCACGCGGTACTCGTTGACCGGCTGGCTCTTGGCGTAGCCGTCGGAGGTCAGCGTCACCACCACCGGCTGATCCTCGATCAGATCTTCCATCGTCAGATCCGAATGATCGATGTTGATCTCGGTGCGCCGCGCATCCGCAAACTGCTCGCGAATCGCGACCAGCTCGCCACGGATCACTTCCAGCAAACGCTCCGGACGCGCCAGGATGTCGGAAAGATCGCGGATGCGCTCCAGAATCTCGGCGTACTCGGCGACGATCTTGTCACGCTCAAGGCCCGTGAGGCGGTGCAGCCTGAGATCGAGAATCGCCTGCGCCTGGACCTCGGAAAGCGTGTAGCGATCGCCATCGAGACCAAATTGTTCCGGCAGCTGGTCGGGACGCACCCGCACACCCTCGGCGCGCGCCAGCATCTCCGGTACCGCTCCGCCCGACCAGGTACGCGCCATCAGCGCAACCTTCGCCTCCGGCGGCGTGGGCGCGGCCTTGATCACCGCGATCACCTCGTCGATGTTCGCGAGCGCCACCGCCTGCCCCTCGAGCACATGGCCGCGCTCGCGCGCCTTGCGAAGTTCGAACACGGTGCGTCGGGTCACGACCTCGCGGCGGTGCCGGATGAAGGCATCGAGCAGATCCTTGAGACCCAGCAGTCGCGGCTGGCCATCCACGAGACCCACCATGTTGATGCCGAACACGGTCTCAAGCGGCGTGTGCTTGTAGAGGTTGTTGAGCACGACCTCGGGCACTTCGTTGCGCTTCAGCTCGATGACGACCCGCAGCCCGTCCTTGTCGGACTCATCCCGCAGACCATCCCCGGCAATGCCTTCGATCACCTTCTCGCGGACCAGATCGGCGATACGCTCGAGCAGACGCGCCTTGTTGACCTGGTAGGGCAACTCAGTCACGACGATCTGCTGGCGACCGCGCTCGAGATCCTCGATGTGAGTACGGGCGCGAACATAGATGCGGCCACGACCCATCTTGTAGGCGGAGACGATCTCGGCCGCACCGTTGATGATGCCGGCGGTCGGAAAATCAGGTCCCGGCACGATCTGCATCAGCGCCTGCAGCGTGAGGTCCGGATCATCGATCAGCGCAAGGCACGCATCGATGATCTCACCGAGATTGTGCGGCGGGATATTGGTGGCCATGCCCACCGCGATGCCGGAGGAACCATTGATCAACAGGTTCGGCAGACGGGCCGGCAGTACCGCAGGCTCGTGCTCCGACTCGTCGTAGTTCGGCACGAAGTCGACCGTCTCCTTGTCGATGTCCGACAGGAGCTCGTGAGCGAGGCGCGACATGCGCACTTCGGTGTAACGCATCGCGGCCGGCATGTCGCCATCGACCGACCCAAAGTTACCCTGGCCGTCGACCAGCATGTAGCGCATCGAGAACGGCTGCGCCATGCGGACCATCGCGTCGTACACCGCCGTGTCGCCGTGCGGGTGATACTTACCGATCACGTCGCCGACGATGCGGGCGGATTTCTTGTAGGGCTTGTTATAGTCGTTACCCAGCTCGTGCATGGCATACAGCACGCGTCGATGGACGGGCTTCAGGCCATCGCGGACATCGGGGAGTGCGCGCCCCACGATCACGCTCATGGCGTAATCCAGGTAGGACTGGCGCATCTCGTCTTCTAGGTTGACGTGCAGGAGTTCGCGTGCGATCTGGGCCATTCTGGAAGGCTTCTCGGACGTTATTTCAAACCCGAATCCTATCACAAAAGCACCCTCGCCCGGCGCGCGTCGGACCCCGGGCCGACCCCTGCCCGGGTATACTGGCGAGCGCCATCCCAAAGCCGGCGTGAGGCTGCGTCATCGACCCTCGTGGGCGATCTCGATCCTCAGGATCGCGGTCCCCGAGACGGCGCTGCCCACAGCCCCTGCATGAGACAACAGACGAGCCGCCGATGAACCGAGCCACGGACCCCACCGAGAATGCTGATCCGCTGGAAATCGAGAAGTTCGATGCCCTCGCGGCGCGCTTCTGGGACCCCTCGGGTGCCTTCGCGCCGCTGCATGCACTCAACCCGGTCAGGCTCGCCTTCATCCGCGAGCAAGTGGCCCTCGAGGGCGCCGAAGCGCTCGATGTGGGCTGTGGCGGCGGCCTGCTCACCGAAGCGCTCACCCGCGAAGGCGCGCGTGTCACCGGCATCGATCTCGCAACCTCGCTGTTGTCGACCGCACAATTGCACGCGCTCGAATCAAACCTCGACATCCGCTACCGCGCGATCAGCGCCGAAGCCCTGGCCCGCGAATCCCCCGGCCGCTACGATCTGGTGACCTGCATGGAAATGCTCGAGCACGTGCCGGCGCCGGAGAGCGTGCTCGCGGCACTTCATAGCCTGGTGCGCCCGGGTGGCTCGGTGGTCCTGTCGACCCTGAACCGCACCGCAAAGGGCTTTCTGATGGCGATCGTCGGCGCCGAGTACCTGCTGAACGTGCTGCCGCGCGGCACGCACGACTACGCGCGTTTCATCCGCCCGTCGGAACTCGGCAGCGCCGCACGACGCGCGGGCTTCACGATCGAGCGCATCGCGGGGCTCGCGATGAACCCGTTCACCCGCCAGTTCGAACTCAACACCGATGTCTCGGTGAACTACCTGCTGCACCTCACTCGACCCGAGGCGCCGCTGGGTGGCGCCGGACACAGCGCATGAGCGCCTCGCGCATCGGTGCGCTGCTGCTCGATCTCGACGGTACGCTGCTCGACACCGCACCGGACATGGTCGATGCCTTGAACCGACTGCGCGCCGAAGAGGGCCTCAGCGCCCTGCCCTTCGAGACGCTGCGTCCACAGGTCTCGCACGGCTCGATGGGCCTGGTGCGGACCGGCTTCGAGGCCACGGGCGAGGCCTTCGAGGCCCTAAGAGGGCGCTTTCTCGACATCTACGCCGAGCGCCTTGCGATCCATACGCGCCTCTTCGAGGGGATGGCGGTCGTCCTCGAACGGGTGGAGGCTGCGGGGCTTCCCTGGGGCATCGTCACCAACAAGCCGGGGGCGCTCACCACGCCTCTCCTGATCGCACTGGGACTCGCCACACGCAGCAGTTGCGTGATCTCCGGCGATACGCTGAGCGTCCGCAAACCCCATCCCGAGCCGTTACGACATGCCGCACGACTGATCGGCCGGGCGCCCGAGGCCTGTCTCTACGTGGGCGACGCGCAGCGCGACATCATCGCCGGCCGCGAGGCGGGCATGACGACGGTCGCGGCGACCTTCGGCTATCTCGCCGCCCATGAGGATGCGAGAGAGTGGTCACCGGATCACCTGATCGATCATCCGCTCGCGCTGTTGCCGTTGATGGGCCTCGCCGCCTGAGCCTCGCGTGACCGCGACGACGTCCTCCACGGCACTCGCGCTCGATGCCTCGCTGGCCCTCGAGTTCGCGGGAGAGCATCGAGATCTGCTACAGACGCTCGCGGCACTCGATGCGGCCTTCGCCGAGATCCCAAGACTCGATCATGCGGTGGCGCACACCAAGCTCCAGTGGTGGCGCGAGGAAATCGCCCGATGGCTCGCCGGCGCCGCGCGCCATCCGCTGACGATCGCCCTGCCGAAGGGAGCGTACTCCCCACGCCGGCAGGCACACTTCGAGGCGTGCTTCAGGGCCCGCTTTCAGGCCGTCGACCTCGAGCTCATAGGCTTCGCACCCGCCACTCGCGAGGAGGCGCTCACGCTGATCGACCGCCGCGAGGGCAGCCTCGCGACGCTCTCGGTGAGCTTGATGACCGGCCTCGAAGATCCGCCGGTCACGGCCTTCGGTCGCCAGTTGGGCCGAGCCCGCGGCTTGCGAACGTGCCTGCTCGGCGCCTTCGACTCGCTCGAGGAACGGCGTCGGCAGCTGGATGACCTGCGCGAAGCACTGGCAGCGCTCCTCGCGCTGCGAAGCCCGTGGCGGCACCGCGTGATCCCACACCTGATCGAGGCCACGCTGCTTCAGTCCCGACTGCCGCAGGACGCCACACAGCCCTTCCCCACGCCACGGGCCGCACTGGCACAATGTTGGCGCGCGTGGCGGTGCGCTCGACGCGGGCGACCGACCGACGCGACCGCCGCCTCCTCCACCGACAGCCCCGTTTCGGAGTAACCCTTGAGCATCCCGTCGAGCACCATCGATCCGAGTCGCTACGTTCCCGCCCCACAGCATCTGGCGGGTCGGGTGATCCTGCTCACGGGCGCCGGTAGCGGCATCGGTCGGGCGCTCGCTCACGCCTTCGCGGCGGCCGGCGCCACGGTCGCCCTTGCCGGCAAGACGCTACGCAAGCTCGAGCGCACCTACGATGAGATCGTGAAGGCCGGCGGACCGACCCCGGCACTCTTGCCCATCGATCTCGAGAACGCGCTGGCCACGGACTACGATGCGCTTGCCTCGGCACTCGATCGGGAGTTCGGGCGACTGGATGGCCTGGTGCACAATGCCGCGATCCTGGGCGTGCGCTCACCGATCATCCATCACGACGTGCCGACCTGGTGTCGCGTGCTGCAGGTGAACCTCACGGCCGAGTTTTGTCTCACGCAAGTATGCCTGCCGTTGCTCGAGAAGAGCACCGATGCCTCGATCGTGTTCACCACCAGTGGCGTGGGTACGGTCGGGCGCGCCTACTGGGGCGCCTACGCCGTGTCGAAGTTCGGGGTCGAGGGACTCGCCCAAGTTCTGGCGCACGAATACCAGGGCAACGAGCGACTACGCGTCAATCTGATCAATCCCGGCGCGACCCGCACCGACATGCGCGCCGTGGCCTATCCGGGCGAGGATCCACGGACACTGAAGACGCCCGCCGAGATCACCGCGCCCTATCTCTACCTGCTCGGCCCGGAGGCCCGCGGGGTGTCCGGCCAGCGCTTCGAGGCGCAGCCTCCTCCCTGAGCCGCTTGATCGCGTCGCCCGGCGTCGGCAGACCCACGGCCGCATAGAGCGCATCGCGCTCCTTGCCCTCGAGCTCACGATGTCGCCCCCGCGAGACGGTGCGATCCATCGTCACCGGACCAAAGCGCGTGCGGAGGATGCGATTGACCTCAAGGCCCGCCTCCATCAGCAAGCCCCTGAGGTCGCGGCCATGACCGCCGCGAATCTCGAGCTCGAGCCAGCGATTGCGGCCCTCGCCGCCCAAGATCTCGAGCTTGTCGACCTGAAAAGGATGTGGGGCGCGTTGCGCCGCTTCCGCGAGCACCGGCAGGAACGCCTCCGAGGCTTCACCGATGTAGCGCACGGCGTAGCGCACCGGAATGTCCCGGAAGCATTTGCTCGCGGTAGCGCGTAGCGTCCCGTCGGTCGTGAAGATCTCAAGCCCCCCATCCAGAGGCGCGAGCGGCGACAGCGGCAACCAGCGACGTCCCCGCACCGTCGGCAAGCGGTCGTAGGCGCTCGCCTCACCGACATCGCGCGCCGTGCTGGCCTTCAGCGACTCACCGGGCGAGCGGTGATAAATCAGCACCAGTTCCGCCGGGGCCTGCCGATCGAGCCGCAAGCGACGGCCGTCGATCGTGATCACGTCGTCCTCGGTGACCTTGAGACCCACGGTCGCCTGGGTCCCATTGACCGCGACGCGACCGGCTTCTATCCAGCGCTCCGCATCGCGGCGCGAGGTGACACCGGCCGACGCCAACACCTTCTGGAGACGCTCGGCCACTCAGGGTGCCTGGACTTTGGGCAGTTCGCCGTCCTCGTCCTCGCCGATCATCTCCTGCAGTTCCGCGGCCTCCGGCATCATCGGCGCCGCCGCGAACTCAAGCTGCACACCGAGCGACTCGATGTCCTTCAGATCCGCCAGCGTCGGCAACTCATCGAGGGTCTTCAAGCCGAAGTAATCGAGAAAGTCGCGCGTCGTGGCGAGCAGTTCCGGACGACCCGGCACCTCACGATGGCCGATCACCCGGATCCAGCCGCGCTCCTGCAACGTACGAATGATGTTGGGATTCACGGCCACGCCGCGGATGTCCTCGATCTCACCGCGAGTGATCGGCTGCCGGTACGCCACCAACGCGAGCGTCTCCAACAAGGCACGCCCGTATTTCGCGGGGCGCTCCGCCCAAAGACGCGATACCGGCGTCGCGATCGAATCGCGGATCTGTATCCGAAAGCCGCTCGCCACTTCCTTGAGCTCGATGCCACGGGTCTCATACTCGGCCGCAAGCGTCGCCAAGGCCTCGTCCACCGCCGCGCGCTCAGGCCTCGCGAACTCATCGAACAGCTCGAAAAGATCCTGCGAGGTGAGCGGTCGACCCGCCGCCAGTAAGGCCGCCTCGATCACATTCTTGACGTAGGGTTCACTCATCACGACTCCAGGGATGGGGGTGCGTCATCGTCGTTCGATGCCTCGGTGTGCTCATCGGCAAGCAGGACAGTCTCGATCGAGATGACTTCCGCCAACACCGCGCCCGCTGCCGCATCATTGGCGGCCTCGAGATCGGTTCTCGGGACGGCCTTGCGCACGTGCAAGGGCGCGAAGATCTCCGCCTGCACGAGATCCAATAGCCCCTCGCGGACCAGCTCGAGAATCGCCACGAAGGTGACGGTGACGCCCATGCGTCCTTCGCTGATGTTGAAAAGCGCACCGAAGCCCACGAGCTCCTCGGCCTCGAGCTTGCCGAGAATGTCGGTCATCCGCTCTCGGACCGAGAGTCGTTCACGCGTGACATGGTGCGAGGCGAACATCGCCGCACGACCGATCACTTCCTTGAATGCCAGTAGCATCTCCTTGAGCGCCACCTCGGGCAGTTGCGGCGCCAGCTTTCGCTCCACCAACTCTGCCTCCGCCACGAACACATCACGCTCGAGCCGCGGCAGCCGATCGATGTCCTCGGCGGCGCGCTTGTAGCGTTCGTACTGCTGCAGACGGCGCACGAGCTCGGCCCGCGGATCGTCCTCCTCGGGACTGCCCTCCGAGGGCGGTCGCGGCAACAGCATGCGGGACTTGATCTCGGCGAGCATCGCCGCCATCAACAGGTACTCGCCGGCGAGCTCGAGCTCCAGATCCACCATCAGGTCGATGTACTCGAGATACTGGCGGGTGATCTCCGCAATAGGGATATTGAGGATATCGAGGTTCTGGCGCCGGATCAGGTACAAGAGGAGATCGAGCGGTCCCTCGA
>Ga0164296_1001844_pt1 | contig 21837 bp, 27 predicted proteins | sample GEODES057metaG_FD_113533 | JGI IMG/M metagenome (GOLD analysis project Ga0164296, IMG submission 113533) | Dystrophic lake water microbial communities from Trout Bog Lake, Wisconsin, USA - GEODES057 metaG | ecosystem: Environmental > Aquatic > Freshwater > Lake | place: USA: Trout Bog Lake...
CGAGCAACTACTGATTTTTTCTCGGGCATGGCAGCCTCTGGCACGACGACGGCAGCCTCACATACGCACTCGCAACAGTTCGGTTCACATGCCTTCGGTCCGCCACCGCTGAGATCAAGAACGCGTGCAATGGGGTTTGTAGATCTGTCATATAGAGAACAGACAGGTCGTACCCCAGAAGGATCAAGAGTAATCATCTTATTACTGGAGACATCAAAGATACAGCAATAGCAACCGCTCTTGCCCATTTCGTACTTAATGCACCTGTCGACGCTCTTAAATAGATTCTCTCTAACAAATAGGAATGCCGAAAACAAGACGCACACAGAGAAGATCTCGTTATCGTGGTGGCGGTGGCCTACTATCCGCTTTGAGTCCTGCCCCTTTAACACCGTCGTTGCCGGGTGGTCTTTCTGACTCACTACCAACTACAGATTGGGGTCGATGGGAACCGTATGCACAGAGCTATGCATGGGGATCTAATACTGCTGCACCGGCTCCGCTCGCAAATGGTGGACTCTACACAAACGCTCAATCGACGCAACCTTGGGGATCTGCTCCATTCCCGGCTACGCAACATGCGTTTGCTCTAGAGGCTGCGAAGGTCAGTGGTCTACCTGAGGTGGCATATCATCAGAGACCAAACGACAATTATGGTGCGTCATATTCTCCTCTGGTAGGATCTCCTATCTCACAGGTTCACTCCTCCCTCTCTGGCCCGGCGGGTCCAATGAGTGGTGGTAGCAGACGCATGCACAGGGCCGGTAGACGCCACAGACGCCGCACAGTTCGTCGCTAAAAATCACACTATCAGACAGGGATGCAGACAGGTAGTAATCCAACAGTAGACGCAAATGCGGCAATACCTCCAGAGATACAGCCGGACGATCCGAGACATCTGAATAATCTAACAGCAAAGATGAACGCAATAAATGCACAGACCGCCAGCGACACACTTTACGATCCTACTCCGCCTCCTAGAGTAGATGCTTCAGGAAACCCAGTGAAAGAGCCTTTCTCTAACGCAGGAGCTCCTATTGGGTTAACCGACAGGAGTTTGGCCGATGAGTATCTCTATGCAGTGGGTGCCGCAGCACTAGCCGCACTCGTAATTATAGCAGTAATTCTGATCGATCCTGCCTATCGCGGGACCATAGCAAAAATCGAGTATAGCTTTCCTCTACTTGGTGGTGCTGCTCTCCTCTCGGTAATGACCCTAGTTATTGTCAATGAGGCTATGAAGAGAAACAACTATATTCGGTGGTATCCGAATATGCGAGGTTGAATCTCTTGGTACCGAATTTAAGAATTCCCTTCTGAGAAGGGAGTTCTTAGATTTGTATCGTCAATACGAGTTCAGCGACGCAATGCACGGCGAGTGTGTCGACGCAAGGCCCCTCCGCTCTGACCCAGGGGTACAAGACACGTACCCGTAAGAGTCATCACCATATAGGTCTGTTGCTCGTCGCGACCCACTTCTGCTATATGCGTTTGTAGTCCCACCACCAAGACAGTATTGGGATACGTTGTCTGAACCTTTGCAGTAAAAGCCGCCATCCCGTTGACCTGTAATTTGTCAACCGCAGTCTGGATGAGCGTATTCTTGCCACCGAAAACAGCACCGAAGCCAGCAAACGCTGAGCGTAACAATGAGATTGCCTCTACGTTGTTAAGCAATACCGTGCCGACTGGAGTATATTTAGTAGCGTCGTATTGGGTGGTGGTTAATACGGGGAACGTCATTCTGAATTCAGGGGATAATTTGTTCAATGATAGTGTTCAATAATAAGGTGCTTGACATACAGCCAACCACGGCTATATTACAGATGATCCGCAACTCCTTAGTGGGCTCCAGTCCTGCCATACGGATCCAGGGATCTAAAATTGTATCAGAGGTCTTTGTAAGTTGCTGTTCAGCCCGTGTAATTACGCAACCACGTAGTACAACCTGTTGTAGAATCACAATCACAAAAAAGAGAAAAATGAAGAATCTGAGCGGATGTAATTTCGGTATGGCAAAATAGAGTGAATATAAGAGCATGCCACCGACGAAATGAAAGACCATGAGTGCTTGACCCTTAGCTTTATCGTCGCCGGGGAGCCAGAAGAAGAGTACGCGTGCTAGTGAGACAAAGAGATCTATAAGTGCGTATTTAATAGGTCGCAAAACGGTTCGTAATGTATCGACCGGCTCCACAGGCGGCTCCATTAAGATATTCTGTGCTTTAATGTGAGGGGTTCTGCCGCCGCATAAATTGAAAATAACGATATAAAGCTCAATATTATATGAACTATATAATGCTTTCTAAACAGCAGACAACGTCGATCGTAAAGCATCTTCGTGCCGTAGCCGACATACTAGAGACCAGCACGGCAGCCGTGGTAACGGAAACACAATCAAATGAGGTGAAAACGAAGCGTGGACGTAAGCCAGGGGCAGTGGACGCAGAGCACCGTTGTAAGGGCATAAACGGTACTGGCGAGCAGTGTAAGAACCGTGCTACACAGGGGACACATTGTGGAAAGCATGCGACTTAAACGCAAAAAATTTGACAGCGGTTATACATCAAGCCGCTCCGTAAAAGATGCCTACACGATCATTTGTTCGTGCCTCTATTGCCGGTATTGTCTATCTGATCGACTCACAAAAAGGTCGTGTCTATACGTATGATCTAGAGAATCCGACGTATATTGGCGATCTGGAGCGTATAGAGGGTACTGAACTTACTACTTCAGAGGGAAACCTTACAGGTGCTCGTCTGAAATTGAGAGAGGATTGGACGTCGATTATAGAACAGAGTTACTTATCAATGACGGCGGGCACCACGGCGAGTTGAGCGGCGGCCACCATTCGTGCTGTAGGCCTTCACCTGGTAGTTAAGTGCCGCGTTGCGGTTGTTGTTGTTATTGCTGGGAGGGTCGCCCTTGCACTTGACGTTGCCCTGGTAATGCCACGGGCCAGTGTAGCCCTTGGGGGCTATATTGCAACCACCGCCACGACGACGAGTCTGTCTCCGGGAATGTGCACGTGCCATCTGTATATTTAACGCAGCGGTTTTTATTACGTCGCGACATTGTTCATGCTGACATATCGCTTATAGAGAAGATACTCATCGGCTGACGCAAATCGATACGGTGATTTGGGATAGAGACTGGTCTGTGTACTGGCTTTCACATAGATACTAGCAGCCTTAGCATTAGCGATCCGTTCATCCTCGGAGATCGGCCTTCCAGTGGGCAGTGGACAGACACAGTTAACACACTCTACTGCTGTAAGAGTAGTGATAGTACTTAATACAGTTGATGTATAGGGGATTGGCTTATCGGAGTAGGGGATCGCAAAATCCGAGACTGTAGGAAAGGCCGCTATATGTGCTCTCCTACCAGCTCTATATGCCAGTCTCTCAGCGTCGTCGGCAAACTGGTACCATACACGCTCTCCAACACTGGTAAGACTAGGCACAGTATTAGCCAATTGTAAGCGGACAGCCGCATCGTTGTTCTCGACCCGTTCAAACGTCTCCCAATTCTGTTTATTGGCGATGTTATCCTGATCGGAGATAAATTTAGATGTATTAACATAGCAAAAAGTGCTCCTATCGGGGGTCACCACAGTTATCGTTGCGGAGTCCATCACTTACCCTTTGCCCCTTTTTTTTGGGCGGCGGCGGCCGCACGACTCAAGCCCGCCGCCACTGTCGCCTCCTTTAGGCGAACTGTCCGCTGATTGAAGACGTCTTTGGTCTTCGCACCCTTCCCCTTTCCCTTTTCCTGACGTGTCTTAGGTTCGTCCATTGTGTCAATTCACCTATATCCCCCTTTTGTAATTTCAATTTTACAGATACATGACGTTAATCGAGCCCCACCAGACGCCGATACTGCTGAATCGGTTTGTGACTTTTATAGGAGCGAGTGAAGCCATCGAACCATCGCCGAAAGGCCACACACTCCGGCGCATCCGAGAACCAGTGTGTATGAATAGACTGTAGGGCCGCACCGTCGTACCGAATTCCGATACTCGTATCACCACGAAAGAGTGAAAACCGGCTCTGTATAACAGCCTGTGACAGACTTGACTGTTGCATTCGCCACCAGCCGAAGTTCACCTGTGCAGGAAATTCGTGGAGCTTCCCTGTCGCAGAGGTAGATTGACCGAGCACCTCCAGAGCGGCCTGTTCATAGAACCGACTCGTATGACCCAACTCTCTCCACATCCCAATCAGGTCTTTACAGCCAAACCACATGAAGCCGGCATTATATCGACCGTATCGCATCTCGTCTCCAGGTCGGATCATATGTTGCGACAGAGCCAGTACGGCTGTATCAGGGATGGTGGGAAGAGGGGCTAGATGGGAGATATCGGCATCAAGAAACCACATACCCGATGCTGATCCCTCTGAGAACATCCATTCCAAAACGGCGGCTTTTTCGTACGTATAATCTTTGAACAAGGAATCGTACACAGCCCCAGGCATCCGTTCCATCTGCTGTCTATTCAGCCCCTTGTATCGCCCCATTGCCTCGCGAATATGAATAGCCCCCTTAAATTTAACGCTCCTTACAGAAGTCTCGCTGTCGGTATAGACAAAGAGCTCGGCGTCAGGATGCCACTGTTCCAGTGACCGTACAAACACATTGAAATCCATAAGTGCCTCCTTACCGGTCACGATCAGGCCAATATGCGGTCCCATTACTGATTCAAGGTCAGATAAGTTTAAATGGCTCGTCTGTAACGAAAATCTCCTTACAGAGTAGATGGCAAAGTCATATGTGCTTATTCTTATTCTCCTGACCCTAATAGCAATTCTACAGCTGACCACGCTCTACATGATAAATAGACCAGTTGTCGCCTACAGTCTTCCTAAGCTGATCTGGGTCTATTGGGATACTAGTGAACGACCACCAATAATTGAGAAGATCAAACAGTACAACTCAACAAATCTTTTGGGGTGGACTATCATCTATCTGGACAACAACAGACTCTCAACCTATATTCCTAACGAAGCCTACCCGCCAAAGTATGAGACAATCGGCGTTGCGGCTAAATCAGATTGGATGCGTCTCTATCTTCTCTCGGTCTACGGGGGTTGCTGGCTAGATGCGGGTATCGTACTGAACACGCCAGCCGCTATGCAAGATCTCTATAATGAATCGCTGATGACACAGGCGGATCTGACATGTTTTCAGACACGTCCATTGACATTTGTCCACAGGACGGGTAGGATCCTTCCAAAACTGATAGACAGTTGGTGTATTATGGCACCCTTACGATCCACCATGATCAGACTCTGGCGGCAAGAGTTCGAACGGGCGATCGATATGGGCTTTTTAGCCTATAAACAGGCTGCTATACGTCGTGGTGTTGACATATCGGCAATACATTTTGACGGACCAGAAGACACGTATCTGACAGTACATATAACTATACAGGCAGTAGTACAGAATCCCACCTTGAGGCTTCCACCTATCCTGATAAAACAGTCGAGTGAGAGTATGTTTAAAATACAGGACGAGTGTAAAGGGGATATCAAGTGTTTTGCGGATCGCTTCAACAATGACCCCAATGTGAAAAAACTCCCTTATATAAAACTCTCGCGACACGAACGCAAGGTAGATCTAAACGGGTTCTTTAACGAAGCGGTTTAAAGCCAAACCGCCTATAAGTACTAGGACATGCGTTACTCTGTTGAGCAGGCCAGTATTATAGAACTCTGTAAACAGGGTCAGAATGTCATTGTAGACGCTGTTGCCGGCTCTGGTAAGACAACTACTCTTCTAGGGATAGCTGCCGCATCAGAAGAACAGATGTTAGGTGTACTCTACAATCGCTCTCTGAAGGAGGAGACCCGTCTCAAGGCTCAGGCTGCTAACCTTCACGCCTTAGAGATCCATAATTACCATGCTCTAGCCCGTAGATACTACGATAAAGAGTGTTGTAACGATACAGGATTGACCAAGATCCTAAACACAAACAAGCCGTTGATCCGCAAGCTCCCCTCATGGAAACGTATCGTGTTAGACGAGGTCCAGGATATGAGCCCGCTCTATTACAGACTGATTCTCAAGATCATAGTGGATCTGAATAACCCTAATCTGCGTCTCACCGTCATGGGCGATCATCTACAGGCAATCTTTGCCTTTCTGAAGGCCGACTCACGATTTTTGACTCTTGCACCCCAGTTATTTAAGCCCGTCACGGGTCCATGGATCAAGGCCTCACTCTCCACGACCTATCGCTGTTCATCGGCCATCTGTAGTTTCATGAACGAAGGACTTCTAGGCTATAAACGGATGGTCCCTGCCGACACAAGCCCATCGCCACCGGTTCACTATGTCTATGGTAGTCCTTTTGACGCTCATAAGGTACTTACTCGTTATATTACAGAGTTCCTCACGCCTACCTACGGCTACAAAGCCGATGATATCTTCGTGTTGGCCCCCTCTGTGGGATCAAAGGGGAAGGCAACACCGGTCAGTCTACTGGAAAACGCCCTGGTCAGCCGTAATATCCCTGTCTACGTGTCTAACGAACGAGAGGTGGAACTCTCCACATCGGCAGAGTCGCCGATCCATGGCAAACTGGTGATCACCACTTACCATCAGTCAAAGGGCCTAGAGCGGGCAGTGGTAATTGTCTATTCGTGCGATGATTCTTATTATGATTATCGCGATGACGATCGCAACCTCCTCTCTTCGCCGATGTACGTGGCCATGACTCGTGCGAAAAAATATCTCTTTGTCCTCCATGACAATAAGAAGCCGCCTCTCCGCTTTTTCAAGAAGCCTACGACAGATTGTGTTGTCTATATGGATACAAATGGGACGATTCTCCCAAATCTTCCGGTAGGAAAGACACTCTCTGCTACTGTGCCAACAAATACACGTGTCTTTCTAGCTAGTGAAATAACCAATTACCTACCAGCAGAGACATTATTGAAGGTCCGCGACTATCTTACTATCCAGACGGTAAAGGCACCGTACATGAAGCTCCCACTCGTCTCTACTATTCAGACAAGTCTGAATACCTTTGAGGCTGTCTCAGATCTGAACGGGATGGCGATCCCTGCCCTCTACGAGTGGCAGCATAAACGGGCCATGCGGATCACTTCGCTACCGGCAGACCAGGTAGCAAAAGACTGTCCGCTATTTGTATGCCGTTACACGGAGATTCAGCGTACAATCACTAACTCGGAGGAGGAGCCCCAAATGGAACATCTTCTAGAGGCGGCAAATCTCTTCAATGCGATCTATTCAGGCTATCACTACAAGGTGGCACAGATCAATAATTATGAATGGTTGATCAGAGAACAACTGGAACCGTCACTGGCTATTCTGAAGGATGAGCTGGGTCATGCCGATGTTCAGTATGAGGTGGAGATGCCAGAGCAGGTCTATGTAGGAGCTGCTATTCGCGGACGTGTAGATGCCTATTCGGAAAGCAAATCTACACTCTGGGAGATAAAGTGTACTGACAGTATAGACGTCAGTCATGAGATCCAGACAGCAATCTACGCTTGGATGTTTTTGAGAGCCTTTCCACGCAGATTCCAGTCTGTCTCCTTCATGCTGCTAAACATCCGCACTGGGGAGTCACGGAGACTCCATGCCTCGGCAAACAACCTGAATGAGATGATGGCGTTTCTGATCCAGGAGAAAATGGCCAAATCCACTAAGACAACTGACGAGCAATTTATTGCCGAATTTACCGCAAATAATGAGCCGGCTGTTGTCGTCCCCACGGAGATCAAAGTAGCTAATATGGTGACTCATGTTCCTATGTTTATCGACGACGCTCCGCTTCCTAAAGGACCGGTGCCAGTGCCAGCACCTGAGGAGTCAGTGCCTGCCTCTGAGAAGGCAGTGCTGGCCCCTGAGAAGGCCAAAACGCGACGTGTCGTAGTGTTCGATCTAGAGACGACGGGATTACCGCAGTGTCCTTCGTTCGGCAAGTATTATCCCCCAAGTGAGCTGAGTAGATACAATGCGAGCCGTATTGTACAATGGAGCTGGTCCGTCCATGAGGCCGACGGTACATTGCTTGAAGAGCAGGATCACATTGTAAAGCCAAATCTGGCAGAGTACAGAATCCAGAATCAGCAGTTCCACAATATCACCGAGGCCATTGCCACGGCCCGCGGCAAGCCCTTTGAGACGATTCTTCAGATCTGGTCCGATACCTTGGCCCAAGCCGACGTCATTGTAGGACATAATGTGGGCTTCGACCGCCATGTCCTTCTCTCAGAACTCCATCGTCGCGGCCATCTAGAAATAGCCGCTCTAATGGAGCAGAAGCAGTGGATCTGTACAATGGAACGGGGCAAGGAGCTCTGTGGCCTGAAGGCCAGTAATAAGCTGAAACCACCGAAGCTCCGTGAGCTGATGCACGCTCTAGGCGTGACTGAAGAGCCTGGTCGAGCGTTCCATAATTCGAAACACGACGTCTACTATACGGCTAAGTGCTACTTTGCTGAACAAGTACTTGTAAATCCCTGCCCTATAATGTATGAGGGGAAACACGCAGGAAAGACGTACGAATACATCCTTCAAAACGACCGCCCTTACGCGGTGCACAGTCACGCTGTCTGTAACGTCCGTAAACTCTACACTTCACCCCTTCGTAAATTGTCTAACTGGATCAAGATCAAGGCAGCACTAGATCCTAATCTGGCAGCTGAAGTGAAGGCTCAGGAGGAAGCAATCCGTAATTCCTCTCCAACGTAAAACACAATCGTATAAAATTAAGCTACCAGTGGTTGCTTAATTTTTCAGAAATCAAATCAACACTTACCGCCAAGTACCGAAGTTACTTCTTCGCCGCCGTCGCCTTGCGTGTCCCTCTTTTACGCGACATACGCTTCTCCATCCGCACAATCGCCTCTGCCCTATAAGCACCAGGTGCTGCATACACCATAAAGAGCCGTGTCGGAGGCAGTCCGTCTATCAGTCTGTAGAGATCGCGTTTACCGTGGCAACTCAGGATCTTGTCCTCTGGACCATGACCTAAACTCTCAGCAAAGACGTGCTGCCAGGGCTTGCAGTCACGACGAGTGCTGTATTTAGGGACAGAAACATAATGCCACGTCCCCTTGTTGATCAGGAGACCCAGTAATTCAGGTGCGTCCAGGTCAACCTTCTTCTTCCAGTCCATCTCGGCAGCCTCCTCATAGTGGAATCCCAGCAGCTCCAGTAGCTCTTTCATAGTGTTCCAGGGTAGATCACCACGACTATTACCACTCATCGTGCAGCCGATACCACCTTCGGCTAGATCATCCAATGTAGCCGCAGTAGCCCCCATCTTATAGTCTTTCAACAGCTTCGCCTTGAGCTGTGCATCAGTCAGGGCACCGTAGGCGGTCTGTGTTCGTTTCCATGCAGCTAGGTCCCTGTCAAAGTCTTTGGCGTATTTAGCACCGTTTCGGGTGTAGTACTCGTCCTTGAGCGTGGGCTCTGCCGCCAACTGCCGGCGGATCCGCCGCATCTCGTCCACAATATACTCGTCGCGTTGCTCATTAATCAACCGTGTACCGGCATTCTTGCAGAGAGCCCAGCAATTGATCTGTATATCGGCGTCCTTTGGCTTAGCACTGCGGGCCGCAGCCAGACCGGTGGCCTTAGAGATCAGTAGGGGCTTGTTAGGAATCCAGACACACTTCTTCTCCTGAAGAATGTGGTTGAGTGCGTGTAGACCGCAAAGGTGGGCAACCTGGCTCTCCTCATAGTCGGCGGGTCTGGCACCGGTGGTCGCCTTGGGCCTGGCAACGGTAGTCGCCTTGCGTGTCTTTTTCACACTCATCTACTAATCAGTGTGAAAAATACAGTGCGGACAGGGAGGTTCAGAAGTCAGCGTCAATGCGGAACGACATCTGCTCGGCCGTCTTACCCACGCCGGCCAGTGCGTATGAGGAGACCCGCTTCTCAAAGAAGTTATCCTTCCCCTCGAGCGAGATCCGCTCCATAAAGCTGAAGGGATTTGCCGTCTCGAACGTCTTAGGGTAGCCCATCTGTACTAGTAGGCGATCCGCCACAAACTCAATGTACTGTCCCATCATCCTAGCGTTCATTCCAATCATTGAACAGGGGATCGCGTCAATGATAAACTCCTTCTCAATCTTGACGGCTTCACGAATCAGTTTGTGTGCACGTGTCTTGGATAGACGATTCACCAGGTGACTGTAGAGCAGACAGGCGAAATCGGTGTGTAGCCCCTCGTCGCGACTGATGAATTCATTACTACTGGTCAATCCAGGCATCAGGCCGCGTTGCTTAAACCAGAAGATGGAACAGAAGGCCCCACTGAAGAAGATCCCCTCAACAGCGGCAAACGCCATCAGACGCGATGCGAAATCCGCATCCGCACCATTCATCCAGTTCATCGCCCAAGCCGCCTTCTTCTGTACAAATGGCATCGTGCGAATGGAGCGGAGGATCTCCAACTTCTCGGTCTTGTCTTCAATATAGGTATCAATCAGACGAGAGTAGGTCTCGGAGTGAACGGTCTCATTGGCCATCTGCTCAGTGTAGAAGGCCTTAGCCTCTGGCCACTGAACCTCGCCGGCAAAGTTAGCGGCCAGATTCTCGTTGACAATCCCATCAGATCCGGCGAAGAAGCCGATAATCCGCTTGATAAAGTGCTGCTCATTAGAACTGAGTGTCTTCCAATCTTTTAGATCCTTGGTGAGGTCGACTTCTTCTACTATCCAACGTACAGCCACCAGATCCTTGTACATCTTGAAGACATCAGCGTGCTCGATAGGAAACAGGACAAATCGATCAGGATTCTCCACCAATAGCGGCTCGTCGGCCTTCTTACGTGCGATCCTCACGGATGGTTTTGGCTCCTCCTCTTCTAGCAGGCGAGGGCGCGGAGTGAGTGCCGAATCCGTAGAGTTAGCACGACGGCGTCTTACAACAGTGGGCTTCTGCACAACGTTTATTGCGGGTGCTGCAACAAGGGTGCTCATTTCGGTATTTTAGCCGGAGAGTTTCTTACAGATGAATGATACAGAGCTAGGGCCCTCAAGTTTTTTCTATGTTTACGGGTTCTCTCTGATGTTCCAGAACCTAAAGAGAACACAGTTGACAGGTCTTACATGGACGATTGTCAATTCTGTAAGACAATCCCGCTCAGACAGTCCGAGATACCAGCCTGGTGTATCGGATTCCCGGCCCCATCTAACTCAATATATTCGCGATATAACACTGTGGCATTTCAAGAGCTGGACATCGATACCTTCCGTTACTCAAGTCGGTTTACCCCACATGCCCGTCTGACCTTGAATCTTGCCTTTGCCGGTCAATTATTGACACATGAACGGGCGTGGAGTATGTTTGTTAAAGAGCAGTCCGCTCCATATGGTGCCTTCTATGAACAGGAGCCAAAAGACCTCTTAGCATATAACCTGGATCTACCACGTGATTGGGACGTTATTATTCTGACAGAGACAGACTACATACTTAATAAGCGTGCCGCCCGTATATTATTACATTCAGCTACGCAATTTCATGTCCCTCTAATAACCTATCTACAAGCTTTCAATCTGCTGAAGGTTGTCAATGCGTATAAACCATCAAAGCCACTTACATCCTCTGATTAGAGGATGAATCTACAAAACGAATTTGTTGCCTGCATCAGAAAAACGGCAGAGGGCTGGAGCGATTTCGAATCCACGCTCCGCACACTACCAAAACACAGAGTCTATTCTATGATCTCCGCAGTGGGTACGGTCATGGACGAGCGAGTCTTTATTGGTGTGCGAAGACCCTCAAAAGAGGCGGCTAGATGGGCCACGTATACTGCTATAATGGCTCTATTTACGGCCTCCACACATAATTGGCTTCTGATTCTGGAGGAGGACTCCTCTATTGATCTGGCAAAAATCCCCAAAACACCCGAGAACGGCGTCACTATCCTAGGTCCAGGTGCTATTCTCGTGGATCGGATCTCTGCTCGTGCTATTGTCCGCAATCTCCGCTTGTTCTACGCACCCCTGGATACGATGTTACAAGATCTTAAAACTCTACAGGTATTCGATATTACTGTCATGGATATTAGGCGAAAACCTCAAACAAAACTCCATGTCTACGGACCGCTCCTCCTGGGTTCAGCTCTAGCCGTAACAGTTGGGCTACTGATCTGTCCACCGAATAGCCGCTTCTGGTCCAAGCAACTCGTTAGTGCGACTGAAATGCTTACACCCAAAGAATCCCCTGTATGCCGAGAGGGGTGACGGATGAGCAGCCTCTAGAACATGATGACTGCTATCACAGTGAATCAACCCTGCTTTACTCTGTGCCGTCTTCCCCCAGAGGAGGAAGACGAGACCCTTTCGTCGCATAACAAGCTCTTTGAGAAGAGCATCCGTCACGGCCTCCCAACCAACTTCAACGTGTGACGCAGCCTTTCTCTCTTCTACAGTCAACACCGTATTTAGAAGTAGAACCCCCTGCTTTAACCATGACGTGAGATTAACATGATTACATGAAACACCTAGATCCGTCGTCACCTCCTTCATGATATTCCTGAGGCTCGGTGGAGCTGTGACTCCGTTGGGTACAGAGAAGGCGAGCCCCATGGCTTGACCTTCGCCATGGTAGGGATCCTGCCCGAGGATCACCACTTTTACCTCATCTATGCCTAGACTGAGTGCCTTGAAGACGTCGGATGCGGCGGGATAGATCGCTGTTCGGCTCCGCTCAGCAGAGACGAAATCGGCAAGCTTATGGGTCAGGACAGAGTCGAGCACTGTACGCCAGGAGGGGTGTACGCAATCGAGGGACCAGGGCACAGGCACAGCGGACACAGGCACAGCGGGCACAAGCGAAGCGGAAGCATGCAGCTTCTCATAGAATGCCGCCACACGCGGATGGGTCTTGATTCGGCTGACATCCAGGGCGAAGAGGTGAAGTCCCTCCAAGGAACGGACGCGGCTGAGTGCCACGTAGGCCTGCCCATATTCAAACGTACTCTTACCGATATCTACAATAGCAGCGTCAATAGACGCTCCCTGCGACTTGTGAATCGTAATAGCCCATGCCACACGTAAGGGGATCTGCTGAATACCCACGTGCGGCAACTCGTGGCTCCACCAGACATACGGTTCCACTATTATAGTTGACCCACTGAACTTTACGATAGGGAAACCGCGAGCCGAAGTCTCGAATCCAACAATAACTCCACGTGAGCCGTTCACTAGCCCTGCCTCCGGTTTCATATTGACTGTCAACATCACCTGTGCCCCCTTTCGTAACTCCAGACGCTCCACGAAGGAGGCGTCTTTACAGAGCCGATCCTGAGCGTATCCCACAGTATCACTTGTCTTGAGTGGTGGTATGCCCTCATGGCCGGCTGTGTACCATCGTCCCTCGTCAAATGTCGCCGTCTTAACGAAGATCTTAGGATCTTCCGCAATCGCTTCGAGATTCTGCATATTGATCGCGTCGACCTGTTGATTGCGGCTGAAGAGTAGAGTCGGCTTGATAACCTCGGTCTGCCAGTTTGTATTCATGCGACCACGTAGGATCCGCTCGGACTCCTCAGACAACGTCCCCATACGGACTTCGCCAAGAATCTGTTGATAGACTGGATCTTTTTGACGCCAGATCTTAGTCAAGAGGCAGGCTATGTCAACACTACTGGACCAGAGCTCAGATTCGAAGAGAAATCGTACGTCAGTCGCCACAGGTGGCAGCTGACAGAAGTCGCCGACAAGGACTAGACCCAGCCCGCCGAAACGCTTAGTCGACTTACGGATACTCCGACCAATAGCATCCAGTCGCTCGAACAGCTCGGGTGTCAGCATAGAGACCTCGTCAATCACCAGGACACGACACGTTGTCCACCGTCGACGCAGACGATCCTTTTTGCGAATAGCCTCGATCGTCTTCTCTAGGGTATCCTTGCCTAGACCAATCCCTGCCCAACTGTGGAGAGTAGAGGCCTTTGCCTCTAAGAGCAGTGCAGCACAACCGGTCATTGCTGTCACCGCAATACCGTGAACCTCCTGAGCCAAACGCCGCACAATAGTTGATTTGCCGGTACCACCGGGTCCCGTGAGGAAGAGATTCTTCCCTTCACGGATCAGTTTTAGGATCTCTTCAACAGAGGGGTCCGTAATAGATTTCATTGTAGATCCTACCCTTCTATAGTAAATCTCAATTTTACTCGACAATGGACCTAAAATAACGCACTATCTCAAAAAAATTAGTCGAATCCTGATTAGTCAAAGCCTTGAGAAGCGGATCGCATCGAATTGTACCGTCAACTCCGACAAGCCCCTTCTGGATCAGATATTCGCGTAATAGCCTACAGAGCTCTGCATACGCGACATGTCTCCCTGCCACCAGCAACGGATCAACAGTTAATTTAACTCTGAACTTCTGGTGGCGAAAGGCGGCCAATCTGAAAGCCGCAGTCAGGTCGGCAGTCTTCTTATCATGGTGCCGAGTAAGAAGTTGTTCCATAAAAGCAACCTACTCTATACCCATAAATTCACCCAGTATGAAATCGCGTTGCCACCCAGGAGATGGGGCTGTGAAACTCGGTGGTCCAATACCATGAACCGTCTGCTACAGTAGAGTCGCTAATGTCGTCGCACCGCATGGCCACCCACCAATGGGGTGGAAGGATCATCATATTCCCTGGTCTCAATCGGATCTCCATAAATTTCAATTCAGAGATCCAGGGTGTCTCTTCGGGCATCATCGTCCATGGATTCCGTCCATAGGGCTCAGCAGGTAGATAGCGACCGCCTTGGGTTGCCCCCTCGTGTGCAAGCCATATCAATATGGGCTTGCCATCGGTCGCTATAAAACATGTAGCCTCTGCGGTGGTCTTCTGAAGACCCACGAAGGCTGATTCAATAGGTGGAATTACACCAGCCCGCACGTTCTTGACAGCGAAAGAACCAGGAAGCCAGTACGGAGCTCTGAACACGTAACCGATATCAGCCGCAATGTCGGGTAGACCTGCGGTGACAGCCAGATCAGCCTCGTTCACTACGCGACGCCGACTACTACTCGCCACAGTAGCGGCTAACCATGATGACCAGCCCGTACGGCTACGATTGTTGCCACCTTCCTCGAGAACAACGGGCCAGCCGAATTTAGCTGTTCGCTTGACGGTCCAGAGACGTGTCCATGTTGTAGGGACTGTGCGTATAATGAGCGGAGCCTTCTCATTGAGTAGAGCAGACCACTTCTCGTCTTCCAGGCCCCAATTCTTCTGTACAATCGTATACTCGTGTATAGCCGATCGATAGAAGATCACCGAAAATACAACTAATAGTAGTATAATAAAGAGTGATTCTAAAAACATCCTCACTGTGAGGACCCTGTTGTTTGAATCAGCGGTCTCATTTTGCCTAGTTAAACGCCCACAAGCCGGGAACGTATTTTCCGTTTTTCACCCGTTGGAAATGCTCATCGTGTATCGGTCTGCTCTTCGATTTCAGTGTCTTGCCACGGCGGTTTAGCATCTCAATTCTCTTGGTCCCCTTGCCGTTTTTCAGGGAGACACTCGTGCGAACACCGAAGGGTGAGCCCTTCGCAGGATGAGACGTAAAGGTAGTATGTGTGCTCTTGTAAACCATGTGAGGATGGTTATTGGCACGGACAGTGGCTCGAGCTCGTTTAGTCGATCTGCGGGTGGGCATTCTACCTCCGTGATAGCAATTTTTGTATGGGCGACACGAGGCCTTCTCCGTGAATCCCATCTTAGCACATGTCTTACTCATACAATGTGCTCTACTGAACCTTCTTGGGAACTTCCACTGTCTGTCCAATGTCATTCTCTAATCTGCAGACCTTTTTAGGTTGTTCGGGAAGAATATCGCCATAGATCATGAAGTGGGCCAGATTGAGTAGATCGTAGCGATTCAAAAGCAGTAGCAGCGATACGCCAGCTGAGAAAGCGATTATGGGGAGAGCGTGCCCGTATTCGAATGTAGAACGCAGTGGATTATAGAAATAGATCAGAAAGGCTGCAGTGACAATTATCCGTGTAGTAGAAATTAGCGGCAGGTATTTCTGTCCCTTTGATGTAGTGGATATATAGTAGACGTATGCATATGTACAGATCAGAATTATGGTAAGGGTTGTGAGAATTATCACATACCAATCTTGTGTTCCTAATTTGATGTTCAGCTTCATCCCTATTAGTAGGACATAAAAAGCCCTCATCATACAGATATAATGGAGAGCGTAGAGCTCGCCTTTCCACGTAAAAAACTAACATTAAATAGCCAGCAGGCAGCTATAGTACATTATGAACCCTGTACCAACATCCGAATTTTAGCATCAGCAGGTTCGGGTAAGACTACCACGATCACCGCTCGTATAGCCCACCTGATTCAGCATCACAAGATACGCGAAGACGCTATCTTTCTGACGACCTTCAGCCGTAACGCCAGTGACACGATGAAGGAGCGAATTGAGGGATTAATTGGACCAACACGAGTCTACGCGGGCACCTTTCACGCCCTTGCCAACCGTATTCTACGTGAGAACGCTCCAAATCTACTCAAAGATCTCTACCACGTGGACGAATTACCACACAAATTCCTTGAATTTCTACTGTCGGAGAAGGGCCGAGCCTGGGTCGGCAAATTACACTATCTTATAATTGACGAATTTCAGGACATCAATGATGTTCAGTATGAGATTATTCGCCGTCTACATCATCGTACTGCGTACCTGACTATAGTGGGAGATGACGCTCAGAATATCTACACCTGGCGTGGATCCTGTGTGGACTATATTCTGGACTTTCATCGCCAGGTCTGGAATGTAAAGGACTTCCAATTATCCATAAATTACCGATCCACGGAAACAATTGTAGCCGTGGCTAATTCAATTATGCGGCGAATTCCCACTCTGCCACACAAGGAGCGGATGACCGCAACAGCACTAGGGGGCGAGAAGCCAGAGGTCCGTTACTTCTATAGATCAGCCGACGAGCGTCTCTACATCCATCATCGGATCTTAGAACTCAGACAGACCGAACCCGACGCAACAATTGCTATCCTCTCTAAATTCAATTCAGTGCTCTACTCCTACGAAGAGACCTTCATCAAGGAGGGTCTCCCTGTCTCTCTTTTGCGTAACGGGAATGAAGAGGTTCACAGTCCACAGGTCTATCTATCGACACTCCACGCAGCAAAGGGCCTGGAATGGGATCATGTCTTTTTCGTCCGCTTGAACGATGAGAGCTTCCCTCAGAAGAAGGACGAGGAGTCCATCATGCAGGAACGACGACTCTTCTATGTGGGTGTGACACGGGCTCGCAGAACGCTGACCCTCTCTTACTCCAAGGGTGAACACAGCCTCAGTCGTTTTGTCCGCGAGATCCATCGCCCCCTTCTCACTTGGTTCTCAGCTACCCAGTACCGTTTGAGTAGCAGTGAATTCGAGGGTAAGTCCCGCTCCATCCGCACAGCTATTGACGGCCTTCAAGGCGAGGACTTTCGGCAGTTGAAAACGGACCCTACGACCCTTCCCCAGTGGCTCAACAGTCCCACTCAGAGAGAGCTAATCCTCAAGCCGATACCACTTTTTCGCTTGGGCGATGGTTGGAGGCTACCGGACTGGGTCAACAAACGCGATCTCAAGGCCGAGTGGGAGCATTTCATCCGTGCCTACGTACTCCGTGCAGTCGGCGTACAGCGTCCTGAGTCAGGTGGACACGCCGACCCACAGGCTTCCGATGTAGTTTGGACAATAAAAATCTCGATGGAGGATTCACTCTTCTTTGACGAGAATCAACCCGTCATCGAACGAATTATCAGGTACCTCTTCCCCCTAGCTGGTGACCCTCTTCATACCCCACCACAGATCACCTATATGGATATTATAGAGGCCTTAAAACGCCTCTACCCCAACCACAAGTTCGATCACCAGTCAATTATTCACATTGTCCAGATAATACACAAGATCCGAACCACCCTCTACAACCTCCGATTTGTCGACTATAGGATGGACCTTCTCAGATTCGCATCTATCCCCTATTCACCCCCTCAGGAACATCGTTGTGATCTGATCCATGCTTGGTATAAGACAAACACCTTGACGATCCCCTCTCCAACGATCCTACCAGAATTGTTTCTGATGGGCGGCACCGCAATTGTCCGCCAGGGTCGAAACGCCCTCTTCTACCGCCAACCCACGCAAGCAGAATTCGCCGAAATACACGAGTTTCTGCAGGCCCTAGAGGAACAGATCATTACACCGTGGTGTAAGACCAACAAAGATATAGTTGCTCGACCTCAATACGAAGACGAGCAACTGACTGCTCAAGCCGATCTGATCATGGACCACAGCATGGTCCAGATTCAATCGGGTACATCGCCAGCAGAGATGAAACGACTAGAACTTCTAGTGGAGCTCTTTGAGACTGCTCATCTGATGCGTCAAAAGGGTCACACGATCCACAAGGTCGTCCTCTTCCAGCCCCTATCGGGTCTCTGGCTAGAGATGGATATTACAGAGTGGAATGGGCACGAATTAGACGCATACATCAGGCAAAAACTCAGTCCCCAGTAGATGTTCAAGGTTCAATACGGAGCTACTATAGTAAAAGGACAAGAATTACCTCAAGCCCAGACGCTGCCAGAGCCCCTAATCAGCTTTAATGGTAAACCAAATCACCTCTACACTATCCTGATGGTGGATCCTGATGCCCCACAGCACGATTGGCTACATTGGCTCATTGTCAATAGAACCGCCAACACCCAAGGTGTTACACTAACATCCTACAGTCCTCCGACACCACCCTCAGGTACACATCGTTATTATCTCTATCTCTGCGAACAGACCGCCCCTCTTTCAATAAAAGCCCCTAAATCAAGGGGCGACTTCAACACGAAAGCATTCATACAACAGAATGGTCTAAAGATTCTGGCAACCCCGTATTTTAAGGTGAGTTTTGATAAATAATGAGTTAATACAGCCTAATAAAACTGCTAGCCAATATAGAATGAAATTGTTCTCGTTAGGTCTGATTCTGTTAGCAACATTAGGCGTTGCTGACAGAACACCCCATGAAGTCTCTAGACCTCGAAGTAGCACCCTAATCGGAGTCTATGACAGACATGGACGGGTCCTTATCAATGTTGCTGTAGCTGATACAATGAGCCCTCTCTCTACTAAAACTTCAACTAGATCGTCGCTCAGCTCCCTCTCCTCAATTGGTACAGGGCAGATGACACCGACTACCACTTCGACTAAGACGGTTACTGCATCAATGACCTCCACGCGGTCTACTGTCGGTTCCAAGTCCCCCTCATCGTCTCCACTAATGACCGCTACTGCTCGCGTCTCATCAACAATGACGGGTTCCCCGTCCAGTACCAAGACCACTACAATATCAAAGACCACAACGGGTTCTATCTCCACCTCTAAAACGCAGACGGCTTGCCCCACATCTACACTGTCGCCCCCTAAATCACGAACTCAAACGGCTTCCGCATCTCCAACAAGGTCTATACAGGGATCAAAGTCTTCGTCGTCGTCCGCCTCTGTATCCAGTTCTATCAGATCCACTGCGACGATACATAGCACCCAGACAGGTACACTCTCTGTTGCCAGTTCAAAGACAGGAACCGCGTCGCCGAGTGGTAGCAGAACAGTCGCAGGTACTAAGACTAGTTCAGGATCAAGCACGGCATCTGCCTCTCCAGTGGTCTCTAAGACAGAGACGAATACGCAACAAGGTACTAAAAGCACATCGGCCTCACCAACGTACAGCAGAACGCTTCCTGGTAGTAAGACGGCCACGGCATCAGGTACCGGCTCTGGATCAATCAAGATCACACTAACACCCCCTCTATCGCACACGGTGTCGGGTTCAGTCATGGTGACCAAAAGTACATCGATCTCATCGTCGTCCACACCATCGCCGCACGCCGCCCCAAGTCCCATAGCTTCAAGAAGTGGTTCCACGTCGTCATCTCCCTCGGTAACAATCAGTTCCAGTGAGTCTATATCTATGGACGCTACATCCACACCTCACCAGACTCTGGTTGTAACCGCAACTTCTTCTAGTACGGAATCACCATCATTCACAGACAGTGCCAAACCATCAAAGTCTTTGGTAGAGTCCTCCACTGACACGAGTTCATCAAGTCGATCTAAGACCACTTCGACCTCGGCAACGTATACACCGAGTCCGTCAAGTTCAAAGACGTCGACCACATCTGTAACTGGTTCGCATACTACACTGTATAGTTCTACCCCAATAGTAACACAATCAGTGACGCATTCGGCACAGAATTCGAAGACCTCTACAGGATCGGTCTCTTCATCGCATTCACCATTACAGACTAAGAGCAGCACACCTACTGTTACAGCTAGTGCTGTGGCTACAGGGACTACCAGTCAGACCACCTTCCCTACGGGTATCACGAAGACTGTTACGACCACCTACACCCTGTCGGCAAAGCAGACTCTTACCCTTACACCGACCCCTTCGTCCGCTCTAACTAGGACCTTCTCGGATACAGGATCAGTCTCTGTCACTGGTAGCCCATCGCAGACCCCAAGTCTCTCTCCCTCCGCAGATCCCACATCCACAGGTTCGCCTACAGTCTCAGAGACGCCCAGCTCATCGGTCTCGGTCTCCACTGTGTCAAGTCTCACACCGATCCAGTCGTTGACCATGTGGACCACAAATACAGGAAAGATCTCTGCTACGACTACAGCCACAACAACAGATTCTAAGACTGCCACGGTCTCTGGTTCATCTAGTGCCACTACAACGAACTCAAAGACTTCGACTAATTCAGTCACATTTACGGCAAGCACAACAAACTCCAGGACACCGAGTGTAAGTACGACTGGGACCAAAACCTCATCACTGTCGAGTTCTACAAGTGTCACTATGATGGGTAGTAAGACAGATACAGTATCGGTTTCACAGAGCAACCCCCCTTCGAAGACAGGCAGATGGTCTCCGTCAAGTACCGGCTCTACAACTCTAGACAGCTCAATCAGTCCTTCAGTCTCAACAAGCAGTTCACCCAGGCTTTCTGAAACACCTAGCATCCAGGCTAGTGTCTCTGAAACACCAAGTAGTTCTGTCAGTTCTTCGGTGACGACAAGCAAATCACCAAGTTCCTCGGTGACCTTGTGTGGTTCAGACACACCACAGGGTAGTATTTCGGCTAGGTTATCAGTATCACCAGTACGTTCAGATAGCCCTGACGTAACGCTGAGCGATTCGGTCAGCTCCTCAGTAACCGGATCACCGTCACTCTCTTCCAGTCTATCCCAGATAGACAGTAATACTGTAGCGACCACAGCCTCATCTGAAATCACTGCAACTCAGGTGACCACAGAAACACCAGTTGTATCATCTACGGGCGTTTCAGTATTAACTTCAAGTGCGTCCCCTACTAATTCAGTTTCTAATAGCTATATGGATACGGTTACTATTATAGCATCACTGAGTTCTTCGCCTTCCTTCACAATTGTAGGATCAGCAAGCGGCGTTGTTTCCACTAGCTCTATGGCCTCAGCCAGCTCCTTACCCTCACCCAGCTTTATGGACTCAGCCAGTCCCTTGGCCTCACCAAGTATCATGGCCTCAACCAGCCCCTTACCCTCGGTCAGCCCCATGGTCTCACCCAGCCCCTTACCCTCGGTCAGCCCCATGGCCTCAGCCAGTCCCATGGCCTCAGCCAGTCCCATGGCCTCAGCCAGTCCCATGGCCTCAGCCAGTCCCATTGCCTCAGCCAGTCCCATGGCCTCAACCAGCCCCTTACCCTCGGTCAGCCCCATGGTCTCACCCAGCCCCTTACCCTCGGTCAGCCCCATGGCCTCAGCCAGTCCCATGGCCTCAGCCAGTCC
>Ga0164296_1001845_pt1 | contig 21833 bp, 17 predicted proteins | sample GEODES057metaG_FD_113533 | JGI IMG/M metagenome (GOLD analysis project Ga0164296, IMG submission 113533) | Dystrophic lake water microbial communities from Trout Bog Lake, Wisconsin, USA - GEODES057 metaG | ecosystem: Environmental > Aquatic > Freshwater > Lake | place: USA: Trout Bog Lake...
ATCATGCGCTTTGGCAACTATGCTTTTTACAGCATTATCAGTAGATAAAGGTTCAAGATTTAATGCTTTTCCTATGGGATCATTATTTGATGTCATGTACTCACATTCGTGTTACTGGATACAAAACCAAAGTCACTATTAGCTGTAATTTGATTAACAGGGATAGAAGCAGCTGCGTTACCAGTTGGCTGTCCATTTGCGGTAAGTCCAGGTTGACCTTGAAGATAAGCAACTGGACCAGTGTTACCAATTGCTGTATTCAATGCACCATCAGCAACATTAGGTGTATAGAAAACAGTATTTGCATATTTAATAATTGCACCAGTTTTAACTGGACCGTAGATATACCCTTTCAAAGTAAAATCTAATGTCCATGTAAGAGACTTTCGTTCTGAGAAATTTCCAGTATATGTATCTTCTTGAAAGATACTGTTCATAATTATTGGAATTTCCATTGAAATAGCTGTATCTGGTACCAAATTTATTTTTACAGTAAATTCTGGTGTAAAGAAAGGAAGTATCTGTTCAACAATCTTAGTTCCGTCTTCAGCATTTTTAACAAGAATATACAATCTAAATCCAAAATTATATGGAACTGGATTGTATTGATACTTCATATTATTTAAATTTGTTGGATCTTGAACAGCTACGCGACCAATAGTTCCAAGTTTTCTAGAACCATCATATCTAATTTCTGTCATTTCAAAAGACATTAATGGTAGAGTAATTGTTTCTGTTGGTCTGTCGATGTTTGGATCTTGTTGCAAACGAGCCAACATTTTTTCTTTGGGAGCGTATGTAATTGGAACTTTGATTACTGCAGTAAGATTACCGCTGTGATCTGTTCTATCAATGGCAATGTCATCAAACAGCGTGCCGAATAATGCTACGTATTTACGAATAGTTTGAAAGTAAAAAGTTTGACCGAACATTAAACAGTACCCTCGCTAAATGGGTCTTGTGTACTAAAATCAATAAACCCTGCTGACTCACCACCAATTGTTTCGTTGGTTCCAGTTCCTGTAATTGCATTAAGATTGTATTGTTCCATAACGATGTAGTTGTCTTCTTCGTCAGTAAGCCAAGCACCAGTTTCGTCCATAATTACATAATCCAACATATTGGTAGATTCGAGCAGTTGAATACGATCGATTTCTGGTATACCTGTATTGAAGATCTCGTCGCTGTAAGTGAACAGCTCACATGTCATTTCCCATGTTTGTAATGCGCCGAGTTGATAGAACATCTCAAATTTGTTAACAAACTTGATTTGAAAGCATTTATTGTTCAGCGGGAAATAGATAAGATCACCTTCGTTTGGTCTTACAAGAGTTGTATAAGCACCAATCTCATTAATGAATGTTCGTTGTGCGATAGAGAACACAACTTGATCATTTATCTCAACACCAAACTTTGACATAAAGCTGCCATCACCACTGAACCCATCAATTGACTTGATATACAATTCAACCATGTACGCGCTGGTGTATGATGACTGATCATCGGCAGTATAAAGCTGATCTAGATTGTTGATGTTACGAGGAATGTAATACATATCCTCGCCATAGATTCGAATTGACTCAATAACTAAACTCTCAATGAGATTCTGCTCTTGAGATGATTTGTAATTATTGAAGAAAAAATTCGTAGCCATGATTATCCAATCATATCAGTTGATGGCATACTGCTATCGTAGATAATCTTTTCGATTTCTTTTCTTTCAACCATTCCATCATTTAGAATCTTTTCACCATTAAACTGAACGCCACCTGGCAGCTGCATTCCTGTAAATTTGGTAAGATTAGCGCCCCATTGTTCTTTAATAAGAGCTGTTGCATAATTCTGTAGCAGACGTTCGCCGAATGCTTTTGGATAAACTGCTGGATCAATAACCTGATAAGCTTCGACGATAATAAAATCGCCAACGTTGACAATCGTCCAGTCCATATCGATATACAGCTTATTAACCATACGATTGTATCGAATAGGCTGTTTACCAACAAGCATCTGCTCCAAAAACTGAACATGTTGCAAAGCCATGTAGTATGGAACCATTGACACAGAAGTCAATGTATAAAGGTCGTTCAATGCAATTTGGTAACGGATGTTAAACAAATTGTTGGTATTAAGCGCCTGACCGATTTCAAACAGGTTTACCACGCCGATAATGTTATCAGGCATGGTGATGTATTTTTTGGAAATATCATCAGCTGTTACTTGATATTTGTAGAAAACTTTCTCAGCGCCATCGAAATGATAGTCCCAGTAAAAACGAAGAGCTTCATCAACACGATCATCAACTTGGTCATCATCAACGTTGATTTCGATTACTGGAGCGCCAAGCTTGCGTAGGCAATAAGCTTTAAATTCGTCTCTTGTTGTTGGAACAGTCATGTGAAACCCTTTTTAGATCTATTTATAAAAAAGGATGATCAATTTGTCCAGATACAGGCTCTCCGTTATTTTCAAATTGTGAGGGATCGACGAGTTGAGAATCGATCTGCTTACGGATATTTTCCATCATAAAATATACCTCTCTGTATGGAAGCTGATCCAGCAGATCCAACAGTTTATTAGCGCCATTTATATCAAATTGCAAATTGATTCTAAAATCTTCCATTTTCATGCTATAGCCTTTTCTCTGGTTTTTGGAACGATTGCTTTTGCTTCTTTATCGCCCCAGATGTTTTTCCTATGCTCTGGTAGAGCTTCGTTTTCTATGTAGTATGGCAAGAAACCAGTTAGTTTCTCCAATGCAACTGCGAAGAAAGGAATATGATCATCGTATGCATTGTTACATGCACGCAGCCAGTAATTTTTTTCCAGATACATGCATGCTCCCTTGCATGTCTGAAGCACTGGGCAGTCAGAACATTCCTTACGTTTTGACCAATGAGTCGACGTGTTTAGTTTGATGCTCTCAAACTTGGATACATGACCAATCATATGTGGTTTACCATTGGGAGCTGTAGAAACATTGGAAACATTCTGACATGTAAGAACGTAACCATTTAAGTCAACAGCAATCGTATCCACGCTGTCCATACCACATTTCTGTCCAAGCGAGGAAGCTGGTCGATTAGAAGAAATACTTTCAATCCATTCCTGTATACGATTACGAACAACAGCGAATGAATGATTTTTACCTTCGCGAGTTTGTTTCAATGTAAGGCGACGGAAACCAAGACTTTCTTCTTCGTTCTGAATACTGTTAGCAAGACCACCTTCATCATATGGATCAATAAAGCCACCCTCACCAATAGTAAATCCATTGATACCAAGCTCTTTATAAAAGTTAACAAAAAAACTCTGAATAGCAGCGCGATCCATATTCTCGCGATTAACCATAGCATTAAAGCTGATACGGTTTTGTGGAGCAAGTCTTTTAATTAAGTCAATGATGCCTTCTTTGGATATTATATCATCGAATGGATCTGGACCACGAACAGGCATTCCTGGACCATCATGAGACAACCCGATAAGAAATCCCATGCGATCGATCCACTCATTAATTTCTTCATTCAGTAATGATCCATTTGTGACCATAACAAACTCAGCTTTTGGAAACTTCTCTCTCAGTTGTTCTGCTAATGGCTTCAAAGTTTTAATATAAACAAGTGGTTCACCACCCCAAAACTCAATACGTCTCGGAGATCCACGTAACCACGTGTCGAGATTCTTTATAAATTTATCAGCTGATTTGTTGTTTGTTTCTTCGGCGTGTGGAACAAAGCGTTGTGAACAATACTCACAAGAATAGTTACAAGACAATCCGAGCTGAATTTTTAATGTTTCGATGTTGGAGCTTTTACCGAGTGGATTTTCTTTGGAAGTAACAGCTGCTTGTTTGTATTTTCTATTCTTCGTTTGTTCTTTTATTTGTGGAACAGCTATAACATTACCACTTAAATCCGTTAACGAAGAAGTCATATTATCATAATAGAAAACACGTTCTTCCGCGCCTCTACGCGAGTGTATTTTAAATAAAGCCATTTGTCACCTTTCAATGATGTATTATGGTTTTGTATACGTCAACGCAAATATTGAAGAAAACCATTTAAAACCAAATTTGATAGTCGCAGTTTCACCAGAAGTCATACCAGCAGAGCTGAAATTAAATGTCGCTCTACCATTATTTAGAGCTACTTTATTTGGCGTTATACCATAATCGGAAGTAATGTAAATGTCAGCTACAGCATTGTTTGGAACTCCGACAATAATCTGACCGCCATCTGCATTTTGATTTAGAAAACGTGCACCAAGGTTTGGATAATAGTATCTTTTTGTTTCATACCCAGGAGTTAAAATAATGAATCGCTGAGTTTGCACATTCTGTGTAATATTAGAAGTAATGTTCGTATTTTGACCACCACTTATAGAAAAAAAACACTGTTTAAAAGAAGATGCTTCAGGAATTGTAACGAGTTGAAAAAATGAATTCCATGTTTTTGTTGGATTTAATACTACGTTATTCTTAATAAAATCAGAAAAACGCTGTTTGGTAACAGCTGTTTGTGGATATAAATTAAAAATTGGTTCATGATTGCCATATTTGTCAGCGTTCAAAATCCAACGATCGAATCCACTATACGTTGAATCATTTTTAAGTTGATCCCAAGTAATTGTTGTTTTTTTCTCACCAACAAGACCGCCTGTATCATTAAGAACAGTTGGTGTATTTGTAGTAATCGTAATTTTTTGATCTTCAACTTGAACGTCAATCGAATTTAAAACACTCGCATAATCTTTGTAAACTACCATTCTGAACTGATCGTAATCAGAAATAAGCTGGTTGTATTGATCAAGTGTTACAAGATCAAAAACATTTACCTGAGGAATTGTTAAATTGGCTAGATCAGTCATTTTTGTTTCCTAATAGATTTGCTACAGACCCTACTATCTTAAATGTAATATTGCAAACAACTTTACCTAATTTCCATTTAATTAAAGAGTTTGCGACTAATTTATTTAATATCTTAGAGTTTATTTTACCAAGTATAATGCTGGTTAAATAAGCTCCATAATTTATATCTTTTCCAGAATTTGAATATCTGTAAAGTAATTCGTTTATATTTTCATTTGTGAGCAAACCCTGCTCGTATGCGTAGCGCATGAACCCACCATCACCAATAATAGAAGTTGTACCATAACCATTTACGATATAAGTTCCATCTCCATCAACCCAAAGATTATATACCTTTTCGTCTGTCGAATCAACAATATTAACAATAGCAAATGGTTTATTTTTACCTAACCATGGATAAGAATCATAATTTTTATCAGGATCAACAGATGTTAAACCTCCATTAGTATATAGAGGATGGTTTGATGTAGCGAATGGTTCAATGTTGTATGTTGGTGAATACAAATTTTGGAAATCTGAAGCGTTTGCACTTTCGAAATATACGACTGTATTTATTTGTGTTTTATCATGGTTGAAAACTTTGTCGCCAACTTTAATTTGACTGATCGGAACTTCTTCACCATCAGCAAGACAAACCATAGTTTCTTCTGTAAAACAACCTCCCCCACAGTTACAGTTGCAGTTACAGTTGCAGTTTGTATAACAATTACCTACAGAGTTATATCCGCTGTTGCAGTTACAATTATAATAATTTCTCGTGTAATCTGTACCACGAATACGATCAATCAAAACGCTATACGCATCGTATATAAAAGTAACTTGAGCTACTGGATAATATGCTGTTGAACTTGGTAATTGAAAACCACCTGGATTACCACAGAGTCCAGGCATACCAGAAACACCCCATGTCCACCAGCTACCATTTGGTGGATTCCAGTAGCCATTTCCGTAACAGTTACCGCCTGGCAAAATACCAGTGCAGTTACCTGTTCTGTTATCTATATATGTGTTGTAACGTATACGCTGACCAATAGCTGTATCGCCAGCTATAAATCCCATACTATTGATATCTGTACCAGATGATATAGCTGCACCGCTATTATCATATGATGTGGTAGTGTTTATCTTCAAACTCATTTATAAATCCTAGCAGTTGCAGTTACAATTGCAGTTACAATTACAGTTACAGTTGTTAAAAGAACCAAAATCGCTTGAGCAGTTGCAGTTGCTATAAGCACGATGTATCTCTTGACCTCTGATACGATCATAAAGCAAATAATAGCCATCATATACTAAATTTACTGCTATATTATAAAAGTTGCAGTTTGTTTGACCACCACCAAAATCATATCCATAATCGTTAGAGCAAAGACAGTTAACACCAACACCCCATGTCCACCAACTACCATTTGGTGGATTCCAATAAGGATTTCCGTAACAGTTACCACTTGGTAAATACCCACGACAATTGGTTGCAAGGTCGTCTGTGTATGTTGAATATCGAGCTAACTGACCGATGTCACCACCTTGTGTAACAAATCCCATATTACCAGCATCACTACCGCTACGAGCCGAATAGTGAATATTACTGTTGTCGATTACTTGTGTGCCACCAACATAAAATGCCATTTTACCCTGCCGTGTTTGCCGTGTTTGCTACTGGTTGTGGGAATTCAAACCATTGAGGTAATGAATTAGCAAAATGATCGTATGGGTCGACACCATTTGCTGTCATAAGATTTACTGTTGCAATTTCACGTATGTCATTGTTCCCATAGTTGTAAGACACTGTAAAAATAGTTTTGTTTTCAGTGCTTGGTGCAACTATACCAACATTATTTTGAGTATATGAAAAGTTTGTTTTCATTACTGGAGGATTTGCCGCCATGTTAATTACCCTTTTCTAATTCAGCTACTCTCTGCTCGAGCTCTTTAATAGCTTCAAGTAACAGAGGTACAAGTTTTTCGTATTGAACTGTGAGATATTTGTTATTACCTGGAGCTGGTTTAACTGCCTCTGGTAATATTGATTGCACTTCCTGAGCGGAAACACCAACACGAGATAGTTGATTATTCTCGATACCAAGTTGAATTGCTGTGTCGTTAGGCATGTAGTAAAAACCATTAAGAGCTTTTACTTTATTCAATGCATTATCGATATTATTGATGCGTGTTTTTAAACGATCGTCAGAATATGCAGTAACAACGTCGCCTGTAAAATAACCAGAACCTGTAACGATAATTGGAGCTGAAATGGAGAAATTTGTTCCGTTCCAGTAAATGTACTTAGCACCACTATTACCAAAGAAAAGCGCTCCGTTATCTGGATAACCTGAACCACTACGAGTTAAAGCAATGTCTCCAGTAAATGTACCACCAGAAAATGATACTTTACCATTAGTTAATGAATTAACATAAGTGTTTGTTGCAAATGTACCATTAACATATGTGTTAGAAGCAGCATATGCTTGTGTTGCGAAAACCGAATATACTGCAGTGTTCTGAGCAAATGTTGAGAAAACAGCTGTATTCTGAGCAAAAGCAGCATATGCTGCAGTGTTCTGAGCAAATGTACCATTAACATATGTGTTAGAAGCAGCGTATGCAAGAGCGTTAGTATAAGCTGCTGTAGAGTAACCAATCAATGTAGTAGCTGTGTTACCGTTCAGATAAAGAGCATTGTTTGCTACGATGTTTGGTTGTGAAACAGTTTGAAGTGTACCAGTAAGGTTTGTTGCATTTACGTTAATAACATTAATGTTTGCCCCGTTGATGGTTGTTGTACCACCAATCGTAACAGTTCCAGTAACAGCCAGTGTGTTTGAAAGAGATGTTGCACCAGTAACTGCTAATGTGTTAGAAAGAGCAACGTTACCAGCAATTATCGCAGAATTTGATATTGTAACATTTCCTGTCACTGACAGTGTATTTGCCAGAGTAGCAGCGCCAGTAACACCAAGCGAGCTAAAAAGATTAGCTGCAGCAGAAACACCAAATGTGGATAATACGTTGGCAGCACCAGTTACCGAAAGGGTATTCGCAATTGTTGTTGCGCCAGTTACCGATAAAGTATTAGCGAAATTTACGTTCCCAGTTACTGAAAAGGTATTGACGAAAGTCGCGTTACCAGTTATAATAACACTGTTAGCGAAAGATGCATTGCCAGTTACAGATAGAGTATTGCTAATAACTGTGTTGCCTGTAACAGCTAGAGTGTTGGATAGGGTTGCAGAACCAGTAACGGAGAGAGTATTCGCGAGCGTAGCAGCGCCTGTGGATCTGGTTGTTCCCGTCACAGAGAAATTACCCTGTACGTTGGCTGTACCAGTAATTGTTAAGTTAGCATCTGGTGTTGCGTTGCTAATACCAACTTTACCGCCAGTAGCGTAAATTAAATTGGTGTTGACAATAAGTCCGTTCTTGACGGTAAAATCTTTATCTGACATGGTTCACTCTCCCCACTGTTCTTGTTTTTTATTATTTATAGTTCTACGTAGTTCCGCACGTCATCTATAACTTTTATATTTGTTACAAGAGCAATAAGGTCGATATCGGCTAAATTTAGCTCTGTTGTATGAAAAACACTAGCTGGATGAATTACAAAAGTTCCTGGTAATGGACGTATTGCACTCAACATATTATGATTGAGGTAGCGATGGCGCATTGGCATTGGGTCGATCATATGTAGTCGATTACCAGCCATTTTCTGATGTACATTCGAACTATCATCGGTAACACCAACCTGTAAAAATAAAACAGCCACATAATCCACCGAGCGATGGTTGTGTGGTTTAGCGTATTCTTGTGGTCCAAACCGACGCATATTGGTAACAGCTTCAAATTTTACCTTTTCTGGCTCATTAAATCCTTCTGCCGTAGCTAATTCAATCATGCGCTGTTTTAAAATAGTTTTAAAGATTTGACAAGGTTGACGTTCGTCAGCTAACAAATTGTAAGATGTTTCTTTATTTTTCCTCATCGCATACGGGACGTGCGCCTCTGGATTCTGAGCTTCATACTCTGAACCAATTTCAATCAGTTGGTTAAGAAACTGATCACCACTGATCTGATCTGTTAATATGTTTGTTGGCCATAAAGCTTTTACTGTCATACTACTACCTTAAATTTTGAAATGTTTGGCCAGAACTTGTATCCAGCTTTTATTTCAACAATTTCACCTTTATATAACCCTTCAACATTTAAATTGAATTGAACTCCGCTTTTGCATTTTGTTCTGTTCAAAACACCAGCCGATGCCCAAAGATATATATCTGCCTGTGTGTCAGCTTCAACTACGTAGCAATGATCGGATATTTCTTTTATCGATATTGGTAGCCAATTATTTAAAAACTCTTTAATTGATTTCATAACATTTTGAGTTTGCTCGACATCATCTATAAAAAATTTGTGTGTTGTTCCAGCATGTTCGTAATCAACGCTATGATAAACAATCGTACAATCGTTGTAAAAACAATTTTTATATGGAGTTAGAACGAAAAGAATAGGAATAAGATTAAGCTGAGTCATCGCCCATGCGGGAGATGCGATGTTATGTTTTCCCTCTCCGTTTAAATCTGTATTCGTAGAGTATTCAGAATTGTAAAGGGAACTGTAAGATTTACCAAATGGAGCTCTGTATGGTTTTGTAAATCTTGTTGTTTCATACCAAACCATTTCGAGTGTTTTCTTATCATAACCCAAAGCTATACAGCCATGATCTTCCGAATAACTATCGATAATTTTTTGTAAGTAAAATGTTTGAATATCATCAGATCTTTTAACGATTAAAGTACTATCGTTCAATCGCATTTCTGTTGAAAATGTTAACATTTTCCTGTTATTAACAAATAAATTCATGAAAACAAATTATATCCAAATTTCACTAATAGTTCCACCACCAGAAACAGTTACTGGTGTAACAGTACTTGTTATGTATATTTGCTGCGTGTTAGCATAAACGTATTTAGCGTTCGCAGCGTATATTTGAATTGTAGATAAATTAGCCATAGCTGATTTGTTAATTAAAGGTACGTTGATATACGAAATGATTGAACTGTTTGTAGTAATAACTGGTTGTTTAGAGCCTGTTACTGTTAACGTATTCGAATTACCAAACGGACTATTCATTACCATAGTTGGGCTATATCTGTTTGACTGTGTAATTAGATTGTTATACTGAGAACTATCGATAACAGCTTCTGCCGCGAAAGGATTCTTATTTACAAAGAAAGTTGGATTTCCAACTGGTGTTGAGTAACCATTCGAATAACCAGAAATAACATCGAAATATAAACCAGCATCAGACAAAGACAAATAAGAAGTTGTTCCGAAATTGATACCGTTCGTAATGTTAAATGGTTCGGTCGGTGGTGTAAAATTGGATGTGTAAAGCGCAACAAATTTTGTAATACGAAGATTTGACAAATAACCATCAAACTGTTGAGTATTGTTTGTTTGATAACCATCAGAATTGCCGATAGAAAACAATGTACCAATTGATGGACTTGGAGCTGCTATAACACTTCCTGCAATAACACCATTAACAAAAAATGTTAATAATCCAGATTTTCTTACCCATGCCACATGATACCAGTTGTTTATAGACATATTGTGGTTAGCATTGCTTATGTATTGCACGCCAGCAAATTGCATAAACATTTTGGTTCTACCAATAAAGAAAGCCATACCATCAGTATAAGATCCACCACTTGTTGTACCAACAATATAAAAACCAGATCCAATAGTATCACCAGCTGGTAATGATGTTAAATTAACCCATCCTTCAACTGTAAAATCGAGATAACCAAAACCAAATGGAGCTCCACCCAAATTACCGTAAGTTGTAGCCATGTAATTGTTGTTAAGCTTATCAAAGCGGAAACTTTGACCTGTTGAAGTTCCTTGTCCAATTAACAACAGATTGTTTATATTGTTTGGATCAGTTGGGTTAGAAGGAACAGTTCCTGGAGTAAATATCGTTGTAACAGTGTTAGAAAATGTTGGGCTGTTGTTAGTTGAAATAACGTTGCCCCATGAGCCTACACCATACACCGAAAGGTTATTTGTTATAGTAAAGTTGTTTGATGAGTTATCAATTATCGCTGTATTTTGAGCTGTTAACAGTACTGTGTTACTGATAGCTGTAAGAGGAGCTGATGGAGTAGTAAAGTTTGTCGTATAAACGCCTGTACCTTTTACAATACGGAAGTTAGACATATAACCTTGCCAGTTAAATGTATTTCCAGTTCCACCAGTAGCGCCAATTGGTTTAGAGTTCGCATCAGTATAGTTGTTTGTATCTGATGTATTACTACCAATAATTGTACCATTCAGATACATGTTCGAATTACCAGAAACACGCGAAACAGCAACATGCGACCAAGTTCTTAATGGTAATTGGGTTGATGTTGATATTACGTTACCAGAGTCAGTAGCATAAACTAATCCAGTGTTGCTCCATGCTAACCATGGTGATGTTGCAGAACCACTCTTATAACCCCAGATCCAATAATACGAATAAGAAGAATTACTAGTCACATTAGTTGGTCCAAAACCAACAGGATAAACCCATGTTTCAAGCGTAAAGTCGCCAGTACCAAAAGAAAACGCTGAGTTAGCTGGTGTTGAAAGGAATGTGTTCGAACCATCGAAATAATAACTATTCGATGTTACACGTGTTTGAATTATATTGGAGTTAGCAATTCTTAAATTGCTTACGTAGCCATTGAAAAAATTATTTACACCACCAAGCTGAGAAGCACCAACGTAAATTAAAGTTGATGAGTTACCAAAAACATTAGAATATGCAATAGTGTTTGAAAGAGAACTGTTTGTATAAAGATATACGTTAGCAGAATCTTTTACAATAGTAACATATGTCCAAGTGTTTGGAGTTATAGATGGACCAGTAATTATGTTGTTTCCATCATATGAATAGGTAAGTGTACCATTATTCATATACAAATTCCAGTTACCTAAACCACCAGTATTTGAAGATAGCTGATCGATAATAACAGAGTTACCAGTATTAGAAGTTGGATATATCCATGCATCTATAACAGCATTAGAAAAACTGCCATATTGGAAAGATGTTACTTGGAAATTATTACCATATCCAAAAGTTGATAAACTATATCCTACGTTTGCACCAAAATAACCAGAAGAATCAGTTAAAATATTATTCTGTGAGGTTATTAAATATGTTTGTGCTGTAGAGTTTGAAACTGGCAACAGTGGAGATGTCGGTACAGGAATAGATGCTATTGGGGTTGTATTTGAAGCTGATGGATAAACAAGCGTGTTGCTAACACGAAGATTACTTACATAACCATGAATAAAACTGTTATTCCATTCTCCAATGTTTATATAACATTGAGGACCAGCTTCGTAATCAGTTGTGTTTATAGTGGCTGAATATGGAATACCGTCAACATACAATGTTAAATTATAACCATTTTTTACTGCAGCAATATGAGTCCATTTACCAACAGGAATTGTTGTTGGATGTATAACAGAAATAGCAGATCCAGTCCAAATATAAAATACCAACTGGCCATTTAAGTTCGGACCAAAAGACCATTGAAGGTATGTGTTATTGATTGTACCATAACCTATTAGTCCACTTTGAGTAGTGCTGTTACCCCAGTTTGATGAAAATGAAAGAGGATATATCCAAGCCTCGATACAAAACTGTTGTAAAATAGGAAGAGAACTTAATAATTTCCATTGACCAGGTGCGATTGTCGGTTGTCCAGCAATCCCCTGAGTGCCATTGAAATAATAACTATAAGTTCCAGAAAAAGGAACAACAGTATTTGAAAATCCAACAGAACCACCACTCCAAACAGTACTACCAATCGGATCATTAAATGGTGTTTTAATACTCGCAATATTAGCAGTAAGCAAAATTGTTGTATTGCTGGTAGGTAATAATGGAGCAGTTGGAACAGTAATAGTAGATGCTGTTGAATCGTATGCGTTCGAAAAACCACTTACTCTTATATTCGACAAATAACCCTTGAAAGCTGATGTTGTAGTATTACCAGCAATGTAGTTTATAGAACCAAATGATGTTGTGATTGCAACGTTACCAGTTGTTGATTTCGTACCATTGACAAAAACAGTAGTTGCGTTTGTAGTTGGATTTCTATTTACTGCGATATGGTACCAAGTATTACCAGCCAAGGTAACAGGAGAAGTAAAGTTTGTACCAGAAACAGAAAAATTTGTTGTGTTTGTAGCAGTAAGGTAAAATGGTGATCCTAAGCTGCTGCTTACAAGCTGATATGGGAAAACGTTGTTGTTGAAATAAGCAAACATTTCAACTGTAAAACCAGAAGAAAAGTTAGGAAACGCTAAAGAACCAAGAGATTGCAATATTTGGGACTGGCCATCAAATTCAAAACTAAACGTATTAGCAAAAGGAATTATGTTGGTATTTGTTTTTACTCCAAGCCATGGAGAAGAAGTAAAACCATAACTACGTAGTAATGTTGAGTTGGCAGTTGCAGCATCATTTAAATTGCCCATCGTTTGACAGGTAAGAATAGTTGTAGTAGCAGTAGAGTTACTGATATATGTTAAGTTTGCTGTAGGTGGTGTGAAGTTAGTGGTATAAAGAGCGCTACCATTTATAACTCTGAGATTTGAAATATAACCATTAAAATAAGAGACCTGGTTTGTTTCAGAACCAATGTAAGTGTTCGAACCAAGACCTGTTGAGTTAGCAAACGTGTTACTACCGATCGATGTACCATTTACATAAAATGTAACAACACCATTGTTTCTAACATAAGCAAGATGATACCAAGTATTTGCAGAAATTCCGTGTACGTTTGTCGACAGATACTGAACATCGTTTACCTGAATACTAAGATGTTGCGAACCAATTAAACAATCAATACCATCTGCTAAAGATGGCGTACCAGTTCCAACAAGAACAAAGGTGTTAGAAGCTTGTGCTGGCCAAGTATCCTGAGTTGGTAAACCAGTAAGGTTAACGAACGCCTCAACAGTAAAGTTATTTGTACCAAAATGCATTGGCAACATATCGCGCTGAGATAATGTAGTTGAAACTGTATTTGTAAAACGCCAGCTCGCAGCAGGAGTAAATGGAACAACAGTATTAGAAAACTGAATTGTTGAAGAAACAATGATGTTGTTTGTTGAACTATTATCAATCAAAATTGGTGACTGCGCAGTAAGTAATGTTGTATTGGTTGAAGCAGTTAATGCTGTATTTGATGGTGTAAAATTAGTTGTATAAAGCGCATTACCTTTTGTAATACGAATATTTGAAATGTATCCTTCAAAATAAGTGCATGACTGTCCTTGTTCGTTACCAATAACAAGAGCTTTACCACCATCTGTAATGGTTGCTGAGAGAGCTTGTGTATTAGCAAGAACACCATTTACCCAAAGATTTAATGTTGTTCCCTGTTTTGTTGCTGCGATATGATTCCATGTTCCAAAATTTATTGCAACGTTCGAATAAATTTGTTGTATTGAGGTAACACCATTACCACTACCAACACGAAATGCTGGATACCACCATCCACTACCAGAAGTAAAAGCAGAAGGACTAAGGTATAAATTATAAGATGGATATGTTGAACCAGAAACACCATCTTTATCTAATATCGATTGTATGTTAGTATTACTGTTTGAAGGACCAATTGCTTCAGAAAAAACATATGCTTCAACAGTAAAATCGCCAGATGATAAATTTAAATTAGCATTGTATGTTACGTTTGCTTGTGATGTACCATTAAAATAAATGCTATACGTATTTGGGAATGGAGTATCTGTGTTTGTAATAATAGGTCCAGTAGGAACCCATGGTGTATTGTTTGGATTGTTTGGACTATTGTCGATAAGAGTATTCGACTGCGCTGTCAACATTAATGTTGAACTGTTTCCAGTTAAAGCTGTTGTTGGTGGTGTGAATGATTTGTATACTGCACCTTTAGTAATACGAACATTTGAAACATAACCATCCATTTTATCAATGTTTGAAGTCCAATATGGTACTGATGCTCCACTTTGGAAACTATAATACGTATTACTTGATGGTCCAGAATAATTTGTTGTTGTTGTACCTTGTAGAATACCATCAACATACAAAAATGTTACACCAAGATATCTTTGAACAACACAATGATGCCATTGTCTTGGAATTAATGGAGGAGCGTTAATATATAATGTTCCATTAATTGCGAAATGAAGACTGTTAACATATTGTTCTAGATAAACTCTATTTGATGTTGTATTATCATTTAATTCAAAAAGCGTATAATACTGATTTAATGTAGCAGCTGATTGATTTTGTTCGTTTATGTACGCCCAGCACTCCATTGTAAAATCATGGTTATTAAAATCAAAAGTCGAATATGAAATAGTAACAGGAACAAGGTTAGCATAACCTGTATTCGAAATCGTAAGGTTAAATGGACTTTGATCTGTTAATGAAGAAGAGTTAAAGGTTAACAGCGAAAGATTTGTTGATGTTGTATTACTGAATGTAGAATTCGGTGGAATAAAGTTTGAGTTGTATACTGTATTACCATTCGTAATTCTAAGATTTGAAATATATCCTTTAAATGCACTGTTAGATGCAGTATTTCCATCGCCTGGATATGCGTCAATTCCAATAGTTAAAGCATTGTTAGTATACCAAAATGGAATACTATAATTAGTAGCATTAGCTGTAGTTGTTGATATTAATGAACCATTTCTATATAAACGGAATGCTCTATCATTTTTAACTAAAGCTAAATGAGACCAAGTATTAATTGGAAGAGTTCCATATCCTATATTTGTATCATTACCTACCGCGCCAAGACCATTAACAATTCCTAGACCATAACCACCATTATTAATGTTTTGACCAATTCGAACATAATTTCCAACCGATTGGTTTATTGAATTCGAATTTAATTCTAAAAAAGAAGTCCAGTTTGTAGAAGGAGCAGCAGTTGGATATGTCCAAAATTCAATACAAAAGTTATTACTACCAAAATTAAAAGCTGATGTATTAGCAATAGAAAAAGAACTGTTTCCTGTCATATAAACAGCATATGTGCTAAATGATCCTGTTGATGATAGTGCCGTATTTTGTTGAATGTTTGTTGATGTGTAAAGAGTAACATTGCTTACTGGTACAGGAAGGTTACCTGGATTACCATATGTTGCTGTTGTATTGTAATTTATTGGATTGTTTGGATTTAATGATGAAGGATCAGCACCAGTTCCGAATGATGTATCTTGTAAAGAAGGATACTGCAATCCTAAAAATAGTATCTGAGTGTTTGGAGAAACATAATCTGATAAAGGTAACTGCGGTGGAGTAAACACAGTATTAGGCGCATAAATTACGTACTGCCCGTTTGTATTATTTGCTTGAGTACTTGTTGAAAATCTAAAATTAGATAGATAGGCGTTTAACGGCTGTGTCAACGAACTGCCGTTCATAAGAACGCCAATAACCAATTGGTTATTGGAAGGAAAATTTGTTGTATATGTTAAGTTACCAAAATTTAATGTATTACTATAATAAGTTGGATATCCATTAATCCATGTGCAAATACCGTTGGTGCTTGTTCTTGAAAGAACAACGTGATTCCAAACACCATGAGGAATATAACCTACAGTTTGGTTTATCGTCCATGATGTACCAGTATTACTCATTAAAAGTGTTAAAGAGCTACCGTTTGCAGCTGCAGCAGCATCAAGTCTTACTGTTCCATATGAATTGTTTGTTGAATTTTGATTAAGAATAAAAATTGTACCATTTGTATTAGCTTGTTTATTGATATAAAATTCAATACAAAACTGGTTTAAACCAGTTCCAAATTCGTTACCTGTTCTATCGTTCCAAGCTAATATATCATTAACACCATTAAAATAATATGCGTAACTGTTACCTACGTTATACCCAGGTGCGAAAATAAATGATTGAGAATTATAAGAAGATGCATACTGTATAGCATTAGCAATAAACGGAGGTGCTATGTTAGCCATTGTCTGATAGTTGAACGATGAATTAACAGTCAGATAATCGCTTGTACCATTAAAGAGAATACTACCGCCTTGCAAATTTGCAGTCTTATTTAAAGTTACTGTGTTTGCGCGAGAAAAAATTACGTTACCAGAAAACACATTACCAGAAACAGCATACGTAGAAAACACAGGAGTTTCAAACTTGTCAACACTTTCATATTGATTGTTTGAACTTCTTGTTGAATTTACTACCAGATTTGCTGCGCTGAATATTGCGTTTACTAAAACTGTCATTTTATATGTTTATGCTCGGAATTAGAGAACTTGTACCACCAGAGGTAACAGTAATACTTAGTTGTGTATCTGCAGAGTTACTTGTGGTGATTGTTGCTGATTTAGCACCATTGGCGAAAATCATACTATATCCGTCAATTGTAAATGTTAAGTTAGCAACCATTCTGTTGTTACTGTTATCGTATGCATTCACGTTAGCTGTTATGCTTACGTTCGAGCCAGCATATATCGGATTACTGTTCGAGTATACAATACCAATACTTGTTGGAACAGCTGAGTTAGAAGTCGGAGAAACGATATGTAAAGATCCAGGATCTGGGTTACCGTTATCTGCGACATACGCCCAGCAACGTGCTGTTTGATCAAAACCAACACTGGCTATGCGTCCTGGATAAAGTGAAGCAAAAGTCCAACCAGATGTTGTATTAAAGTTATACCAGTTTACGCCTCTGTAGTTAACAACAGCCAACACGTTACTGTTCGCAGGAGAAGCGATATACGTATGAGGAAAGTCAGTAATATTCGGGAACGTCAATGCGCTGTGGAATGTTAACACGTTGTCATTTGATGTTGCGACAGAGCCAATTTGGAATGTTAGCCATGTGCGCGCGAGCGTGTTCGCGAAACGAGTTGCCGAGTTACTAACCCAGCCAGCTCCCATATCGTTATGAGTAAATGTGATATAGTTGTTTGAACCAACTGAAAATTGATATGGACGATAGAACCAGATATTATTAAGCAATGATGTTGCGTTGGTATTTGCACCGTGAGCTGCATAGTTAGCATATGTGTTAGCTCCAGGATATGACATTGTGCAGTTAACTTTGGAGATATTTCCAACCTGTCCTGGACCCCAAATATATTGAACTGGTGCTAAGTTATTTGACGAATCCCAATGCATCGTATAGAACACTTTTCGAGTAGTGCTGTCTGTACGAATGTTAGAAGGGATTGTCATATTATAGGTTTGAGAATTAGATGTTGCAGGTAACTGAGCAGAAACGACTGCAGTAACAGCTTTTGATGATGCGTTAACATACGAAACAGTAATTGGTTCATTAGCTGTGTTATGTTGAGTTTGAACAAAATATGGGTTATTGTTTGAATCTCTACCCATAAAGAGATAATCCATCTGCGCAGTACCAGTAATCTGTGATTGACCGATAGAGGATTGAGAGGTATAGTTATTTGATGCTGTGATATAATTACATGAACCGCAAATTGAAGTTTGTGTCCAAATTTGTGGTGGTGAAGATACAGTATCTTCATAAAGGAACATATTACCAAAAAAATATTGGTTAAAGGCAGAACCATAAGTTGTTGACTGTAATGCATTTTGAGTAATATCAGAACCCCAAAGCCCACCATAATTCGAATTGCTAGGAGTATTATTATATGCTATAGAAATTCCATAAAAATAGTTATTACCAGTAATAGCCATCATTGGTCGAACAGGATTGTTAATTGGATCCATATTCCAATGATATTGATTACCCCAGCCTCTATTAAACCATTGTGCTCCAGGAGTTGCGCCGTCTTCTACCCATGCAGTTCCAGAAACTGCATGATTGTAAAGATACATAATACCTTGATTTTGTGAAAACCAACCATTGTATGCAGTATTAATTGAGAACAAATAACGATTGTTAAAATGAAATCTTTCTTGAGGAAGGAAAGCAAGACTGTTAACATCGTATGGCTGTTTGTCAATAAAAATTCTTGAATTACCTAAATTTATATCTTCAATGACAAAAATTTGCCCTGTTTCACCAATCGGATATGTAGTTGATGGCTGAGTAAAAACAGCTGGAGAATTTCTATTTACAGCAAATTGAACCATGGTTATACCTTAGACGTTTATACTTGTAGTGATATTATTTATTCCACCACCAGAAATTGAAAAGTTTAATGTTGTATCAGCTGAATTACTTGTTGTAATAACACCAGATTTAGCACCATTAGCAAAAGTCATAGTCGTTCCATCTATCGTAACTGTTACGTTAGTCGAATATCTATTTCCGTTAACATCGTATGCATTTAATGTTCCTGACGTACTAATAGATGTACCCGTATATGCATAGTTTGTATTCGCCATCACAAGTGAGATATTAACTGGTGTTGATGGTGTAATAATATGAAGCGAACCACAACCTTTGTCACCGAACAGACCCCAGAGACGATTCGTCTGATCAAATCCCATGAATATGCAAGGTCCACCAGCATTATACAATCCAGACTGAACCCAACCAGTTGCGGAATTGAACGAATAGAACTTAATACCAGAAGCTGCAATAGTAGCAATTGTTGAACCAGATGGAGTTGTTGGCAACCAAGATCTTGGGAAATCGCTGTATTGACTGAATGTTATCTTACTATGATAGGTAAGCTGATAATCGTTAGTACCAGAACCAACACTAAATGTTAACCATGTACGTTGTAGTGGGCTGTTAAATCTTGAAAGATAGTTTGTTGATGTATTTAAAATTCCATGATCAGACCAAGCGAATGTAAGATAAGTTGTACCACCAACAGTAAATTGATATGGTTTCAACCAAGAAGTACCATATGGATATTGGTTAGCTACTATTTGTTGTGAACCAAGAATTGGTCTATTCGCATAGTTAAAGAAGTTAGTTCCACCTGGATATGTCATTGTGCAGTTTGTTTTAGTAACAGCACCAAGGTTAGTTGGATCCCAAACATACTGCACAGGAGCAAGGTTACCATAAGCGTCATAATGCGCAGTATAGAAAACTTTTCTGTTTGATGCTGCAGTTCTCACATTTGATGGGAACATATTCTGACCAAGTTGTGTAAAAGAAGTCGAAGGTAATTGGTTTGTTAGAATATCTGTTAATGTTTTAGAAGAAGAATTAATGTATGAAACTGTTACAGGGTCGTTGTTTGCACCCTTGTTTATTCTGAAAAAATATGGATTGTTATAAACATCATTACCCATCCAGAAATTTTCATAACCATTCGTTGCTACTAAAACAGTAATAGAAGAAGATGCAGGAGAGCTATAGTTTCTTACATATGTTATTGGTTGAGAATTATAATAGGGGGATGAACCCTGATATCCATTCGTTTGAATTCCCCAAACAACGTCCTGAGCAGGATCTTCATATAATAAAGCATTTGGAAAATATTGATAATAACCACTGGTTACATTGTATTGGTTATCATCTTCCATTTGATTTGTTAATGGAGCTGTAACATCACTGTTATACCAAAACACACGTTGAACTACTGATGAAGAGCCATTAATTGGATTTAACGTTCCAGGCATTATCATTAAAATGTTATTAGAGTATGTTTTTATCTGTCCTCTGATAGGATAGTTTTGTGGATCAAGAGTTAAATGATAGTAATGGCTTGTAAATTTTGGAAAACGATAACTTGCTCCAGAACCACCAGCTTCATTATATGCAGTTCCATAAACAGACATACCATAAAGGTTATTAAATCCACCAGATGTAATACCAAAGTTAGTATCAGGTACTTGGCTATTAGGTCCAGAAAGAGATTGTAAATTAGCCATGGTGTACTGGAGATTATACGACCATTTTTTACCATAAATTGGTGTTAAAGATGCAACATCAAACGCCTGTCCGTTAATGAACAATCTTCCTTGAGTTGGATTGGGATCTTCTAAAATAGCTGGAATAATTGTATCATACACATATCCAGCTAATGTATAGTTTTGAAAATCCCTTGGCGATTGATAAAACTCTGCCATATTTTATTCCTTAGGTATTTGCACTTGCTGTATTGGATTCAGCTGTTTGTAATTCTTGAATTTCTTCTGTTGTAAGTCCAGACATTTGAAAATCAGCGCTAATGCTGTTCCAATAATCCATAGCATCACCTTCGCTTATCCATGGACGAATTGGATCATCACCAATAGCTGGACGAAATGGTTGATGAATAACAGGATGATCGCCTCGTTTTACCCATAGCTCTCCATTTTCATATGTCGCTGTTAAAGGATCAACTGCCATTTTTTACTCCTATGTATAAACATATCTAAAATAAACTGATAAGTTATTACCATAATAACTTGCGTTTGTAGGACCAAGATTGATTGTCAAATTATCACCAGTATTAACAGTAAACGAAGCGTAATTGCTGTAGTAATTTACTGTTGGTGAAGTTGTATTACCTCCAGATATGGTAAGGTTAGCTACGTTATTTGAACCATCTTTTAATACCGAGATATTTATATTACCACCGAGCGGAGGATTACCACAAACAGCGTATATGTTTGTTATTGTTAAATTTGCCTGTGAAAAAAACTGAATAATACCTGTATTTGGTGCCAGAGAACCATATCTATTGTATGTATGAATGTAAGAAGGAACAGAACGCCAAGTACCTGTTGTACCATTATAGCGCCAGAAACGTGGCTCGCCAACACCTGGATCGTACTGATAAAAAGTACCGTCTGAGTAAGTATTTGGAAATGCTAATGTCATGCCGTATACGTTCCGTTAGATGTAAATGTGTGAACCCACCAAGTATTACTACCACATGTATATGATGTTACTGTACCGCCAGTGGCTCTTTGTGTTGGTGCATTATAACTTATAATAACAGCTCCGTTAGCGCCTGGAGTATTTCCTGGATATTTTGTCGAACCACCTCTACCAATTGTTCCGCAACCAGACGTCGCGCTACA
>Ga0164296_1001847_pt1 | contig 21819 bp, 28 predicted proteins | sample GEODES057metaG_FD_113533 | JGI IMG/M metagenome (GOLD analysis project Ga0164296, IMG submission 113533) | Dystrophic lake water microbial communities from Trout Bog Lake, Wisconsin, USA - GEODES057 metaG | ecosystem: Environmental > Aquatic > Freshwater > Lake | place: USA: Trout Bog Lake...
ACTGCAGGTATACCTGAGTAACCAGAAAAACCTGAGAAACCAGAATATCCGGATGTACCAGAAAATCCTATTGGTCCTTGAACTGCTTGATATACGAAAGTGTTACTCATTGATTATACTTAGGTTTGACTGATGTAAGTCATAGATCCATATAAGAAGGATGTACTTGTAAATTGTGCTACTGTAAGACCGTTAACGCCACCTGCACCAGGACCAGTATCTTGATAATATAAAGTGAAGTCTTGTGCGTTACCTTCATTACCACCTTCTATTTGAGATACAGATGTAGACATATTTCCGTACCGGTACACGCTTAATGTTCCCCAAACACCACTACCATTAACTACCGGAAAAGGTAAATTAGTCAAATATACCTGTCCGCTTGCGGTGTCTGTAGATGAAACAACTATAGAAAATGTTGCAAATACACTACGTCCGGTTTTATAATAATTACCTGTAGTACTAGACATATTATACTTAAACCCAGTGCCGTTTGTTGCTGCAGATAATTGCGGTACCCACGTTCCGGAAACTGCATTAAATGCTGTATTTTGAAATGATCCGTCTCCAAATGTAATGCCAGCGCTTGCTACAGGTACTGTTACACCTTTATCATTAATGATTAAATCAAGAGTTTTTGTATTTGATGTATCTCCTTTTGTAGCATTATAAATGTGCCATTCTGTACCAACAGAAGAACCACTAAACGGCTCTGTAGCTACGCATTCTATAGTTGACGGGCTACTAGTACCACCAGATGGGTTTGTAAAGCCGCTTAAAGCATTATACCCGTTTGCTGTTATTCTAAAAAGAACATCTCCAGATAATACATTTGTAGGGGTTGTTGCTGAACCTCTAGCACTACGTCCAATAAGTTGAGGGAATACATTAACACTACCACTTGAACCGAAAGCATCATATATTATACGATTATTTAAATTATCGTTACCAGTGACATGAAACATTACACCGGGGTTAGTTACTACTTGTGTAGTACGGTTACCGCTACCAACAACTGCAAAAGCGCCTAACGTACCAGCTGAAGCTTGGGAAGTATATAATGTAGTCTGACCTGCGCTTGTAGTTTGAAATATTGTATTACTGTACGGGTCTATTATTTGAAACCCTGCACTGCCCTGTGCTAATGTAAGAATGTTATTAGTATTATCTAACGCAATACCAGATGCTCCTGTATTAACATTAGCTAAATTAAGAGAACCGTAACCTAACCAAATATCTTTAAATGGTCTGCTAACTGTACCTATAGACCAGGCACTTGTTGAAGGTACTAATGTTTCTTGAAAATAGTTATAACTCATTTTATGTTAAGTTCCATTGATTGTTAAATATAAGAGTTAGACATGCATGTGGTCCAACTAAGTTTGCCTGAGTTAAAGCATCTATTCTATTTGGCGTTGTTGCAGATACAGTAATTGCATTTGTTGTACCATTTAACAAACCAGACTCGTCTTTAATAATATAAGTTGTACCGGTTATACCTACTGGTAATTGAATTAAAGCTAATCCGTTGTAATTTACTCCAACATAATAGTCACTTGCTTGTACAGTATATGCTGATAAAGAAACTGATGTTGTTGGGACTCTATAAGAAGTAACTGCAGAGTTTTGTATACCACGCTCATTAACTACTAATGCGGTAGTAGAAGTAATAGCGCGCATAATCGGTTTTGAAACAGTGCCGTACGCGCTTGGAGAATATGTTACAGTAGCACCAGCTGTTACATCACTTAAATAATAACATTCTCCTGGCGTTAAGCCAGTTAAACCTGTAATTAAACCGTCATATACAATTAAGAAATTTGAAGATGTAGCTGATTGAACCACGCCAGTAGACTCAGCATCTGTTGCGTTATCTGCTTTTGCAAGATACCAGTTACCAGCGGTATTATCTAAACGTACTACTTGTCCAGCGCTAAATGAATTACTATATGTAATTACCTGGCTAGAAATATTAATAGATGTACCACTGTAACCAGAGATACCAGAGTAACCGCTTATACCGCTAAAGCCTGATATACCTGAGTAACCTGAAATACCAGAGTAACCACTGTAACCAGATATACCACTATAACCAGAGATGCCGCTGTAACCACTAATGCCTGAGTAACCACTGTAACCAGAGATACCAGAGTAACCTGATACACCGCTATAGCCACTGTAACCAGAGATACCAGAGTAACCGCTTATACCACTATAGCCTGAATAACCACTTATACCTGAATAACCTGAAATACCGCTATAGCCAGATATACCAGAGTAACCACTATAGCCAGATATACCGCTATAACCGGAGTAACCACTTATACCGCTATACCCGGAAATGCCTGAATAACCAGAAATGCCTGAATAACCACTATAACCAGAAATGCCTGAGTAACCGGAAATACCAGAATAACCACTGTAACCAGATATACCAGAATAACCTGATACGCCTGAATAACCTGAAATACCAGACCAACCAGAGTAGCCACTTATACCTGAGTAGCCAGAGATACCACTAAAACCTGACTGACCAGAATAACCTGAGTAGCCGGAAATACCGCTATAGCCGGAATAACCAGAATAACCACTTATACCGCTGTAACCTGAAATACCACTAAAACCAGATAACCCACTATAACCTGATATACCGGAATAACCGGAATAACCTGATGTACCAGAATAGCCTGAAATGCCTGAATAACCACTATAGCCGCTTATACCAGAGTAACCGCTATAACCACTTATGCCAGAAAATCCTGAGATACCAGAATAACCAGAGTAGCTAGAATAACCACTTATACCAGAGTAACCAGATACACCGCTATAACCACTTATACCAGAGTAGCCACTTGTACCTGAATAGCCTGAGTAACCAGATATACCTGTTGCAGCTGTATATTGTACAGTACCATCAGGCCATATTATTGCACCACCAGAAAGAGCAGTAGCACTTAATTGAAAAGTATAAGAACCGTTAGTTAAATTAGGTACATTAACACCAGGAAATAAAACTAAGTTAGTATCTGCTATACCTGCATAGTACCAATATATATAAGGTGTACCAGCTACAATAAGCCGTACTTGCATGGACTGGAACCTTACACCAGACGGTATAGTTGCATTTGCAGCTGAAAGTGCTGCTGTAACAGTTGCGCCTGTATAAGGACCTGACCACGTATCAACCGGTAGTGGGTCAACTGGTTGTATACCGTATGGAAGTTGTAGGCCTGTTGTTAAAGACATTTTTTAAATATTTATTAAGACCACGTAATTTGATGTGTAGTCGATGGTGAATATGGAGTAGCGTTAGACAATGTATATACATTGTACGTGACAGGTACTAAGTTATAACTGTTAACGCTCCAAGCCGATAATACATAACTAGAAGTAATATTAGCATTTAAGTTACCAGTATCAATTACTTGAGTAATTGTATGCGGGCTTGGGAACGCAACTGTAAACGTGTCGTATGTGGTGCCTGTTACTAAGTTAAACGGATTAGCTAAACCACTTATAAATGATTTGCTAGGTAAAGCTCTAATATTAGCTGTATTGACCGGTAACACTGAAGTAGGTCCATACCATACTAAGGTGTAGAAGTTTACTGTGTTTGTACCAGTCGCGACACTACTTGAAATGTAATTTTGATATGAGTCGTATACTGCTAAACGGTATGCAATAGATGTAGAAGCACTTAACGTTGGAGCGTTATGTGTAAACGAGGTCATTGATGATGTACCAGGACCTATTGATATTGCAGAAGTTAAGTTTGTATAACTACCACCATTAACATTATATTGTAGTACATATGCACTTAATGGTACATATGTGCTATTATTGTTATTAGTTATAGTACCGGTAATAGTAGAAGCTATATTACCTAATTCTCTTGAAGCGTTTGTTTCTGGAGAAGTTGTTCCGCTTGCTGCTACTACCGACAACGATACAGTAGGGTTGACATAAGATGTAGGGGTTATTGTTTTTGTAACCGGTGTAGCAGATTGATTGTTAGAATCTACAAATGTATATTGATATTGAAAATTTTGAGTATTATAATTCGTATCTGTTAAAGTATGAGTATAAGACATACTTGTTGCAGATATTGCTGGTGTACCGCTTAATAATACTGCATATGAACCAGAACTATTTCTTCTATAATATAATGTACCAGATAAAGCTGTAGCTCCTAAACTATTAAGTGTATAACCAAAGTTTATTACGTTACTAATTGAAGTTTGATTAAATGCTATAGTTGTAGAAGAAGATATGCTAGCTGTTGGAGGTATTTGTTGTTGACAAGCAAGTAATATGACTTGAGATGGTGTTAAGCCAGCTGCCGGTATTGTCATACCGTTAGAGTATTGACCGAAATAACCTGCAGAAATATTAACAACTATATTACTTGAAAATGTAGGTTCTACTCCAGAGAAACCTGAAATACCGGACCAACCGCTAAACCCGCTTGTGCCGCTATAACCACTCGTACCACTATAACCACTCGTACCACTGTAACCACTAATACCACTAAAACCTGATTGACCAGAATAACCTGAGTAGCCAGAAATACCGCTGTAGCCGCTGTAGCCAGAGAAGCCTGAATAACCGCTAATACCTGAGTACCCACTCCAACCACTATAGCCAGAAGTACCAGAATAACCAGAAATGCCCGACCAGCCAGAATAACCAGACCAACCACTTATACCACTAAAACCTGACTGGCCAGAATAACCAGAGTAGCCACTAATACCGCTATAACCTGAAATACCAACGTAACCACTTATACCGCTATAGCCTGAATAACCACTGTAGCCAGAAATACCACTATAACCGGAGTAACCACTAATACCACTAAAGCCTGAAATACCTGAATAACCGCTTATACCACTATAACCACTAATACCGCTAAAGCCTGAAATACCAGAGTAACCAGAGTAACTTGAGTAACCAGAAATACCAGAATAACCGCTTATACCGGAATAACCAGAAGCAGCTCCTGCACCGGGTTGCCCGCTATAACCACTATAACCAGAAACCCCGGAACCACTAAAACCACTAAAACCAGAATAACCAGATAGACCTAAACCAGAATAACCGGAATAACCAGAAACACCTTGCGGTCCAACAAACCCGGCCGCTGAAAGTGCAGAAAGGGAAGTACTATAAGAAGAATAAGTGCCGTCTGAATTAGGCTGTTCTAAATATATTAAATCATAAGGTAGCGGAGTTGCTGACGGTAACTCGTGCGGATAAATATAGTTAGGCGTATCTGAGGACATTTAATTTAAATACTTATAGAAGAGGTTATTAAATAGATAGCACTTGTAGAGCACTTAGAGCAGGATTACTCGATAGTAAAGCAGTAAGAAGTGTTAATTGGGTTTGATTTGCATTTGCAATGCTTATAGCTTGGTTAGAAGAAGAAATATAGTTGCTTGGACTGTTTGCTACTACATATGAACCGGAAGCAGCTAATGCACCTGTATTAGCACCAGACGAATTTGTTACACCAATAAGACGTACAAGAGAGTTTTGATCATCGTAATCTCCGTATACACTTGTATTTGCATCCGTGTTATCTCTGTAATCAAATACCTGTTCAGAGTCTTTATCAACAAATTGAGTATATACTTTTGTTTCAAGTACTTTAGGTAAGTTATTAACTGTACCGTCAAACTTATTATCATATACTTGATCCATAAGCTTTTCACGAGGTGCATTAATTTCGTAATTGTAATCAAAGCGTTTAGCTTTTATAGTCCATATATAATGCCCTAACAATTGATTTGCTTCTTCACTACCGCTTTGATCCAAACGTTCCGTTATTTCATATATCTGACCGCTTCTACCATTCGGTCTAGTAGATCCGTATTCAGATAACTCAATAAGATCTCCGGATTTCGGTTCGTAATTGGCTGCTGAAAGTGCACCACTTACTGCAGTAACTGTTGATGTAAAAGTGTTTATAGCTATTAATGCTGTTAAATCTGCTTGCCCTTCTAAACCAAACCTACTTAATATAGCATTGTCATTACTAACAGTAATAGCCATTACCATCGGGATAGGTGGAGCATATTGTACTAAAGGCTGTTCACCGTAAAAATAATCATGGGCGGATAAGTTATAACCATTAATATAATAGTTAATTTGCTGTCCGAACATATTAATTTGTTCTTTCCACCAACTATTAAATAAAGCTATTTGAGAAGCGTTGTCTGCTACATCTAAAACTCTTATTGGTCCTACAGTACATTCATACCCGCCACTCACTGTTGGTCCTACTGTTCCAGGAGCTACATAAGTACCAGTATCTATACAATATTGTGATATATAAGGCGAAGCCACGGAAATATTTACTATAATATGTAGAAATAAAGATAGATATACTAAATAATATTGATAATGAAGATTAAAAACTTTTCCGACCTAGGTAATATATACAGTGATATTGCCAATGAAGAACGCTCAAATGTGGTTGTAGAAAACAATCAAAATGAGGTTCTCTTAACTGATACTACCCATTACTTAAATGAGGAATTAGTTAAACCAGGTAGTGCAATGGGTGGTGGTCCTGGCACTAAAAAAGTAGATGGAAAAGATGTATCCCCATTACGTCCAAAGAGTGGACCTGAGGGTCTTAAAGGAAATAACTTTAAAAAGGTTGATAAGTTACAAGATCCTGGTTCAGATAAAGCAACAATGAAGAAAGAAGAAGAACATGAAGATAATGCTGAAACCAACGAAAAAGAAATGGATAATGCAAAACTTACAACTTCTGAAGAAAAAGTAGGGAATTCTGTACACGAGAACAATAAATATAATTACAAACCAAAGTTTACTATGTCAAAATCAAAATTCGATATCTATTACGAAGCCGCTATTCAGCGCGCTCCATTCAATGAAAACATGGAAGATGAAGCAGATGATGCAACCCTTCCAACTGATCAACATGAACCAATGGATGCTACAGATGCAGCAGCTGATGGTGCAGAAGATCAAGTCGGTGGTGAAGAAGAAAACTTCACGCATGAAGAAGCTATTGAAGCTTGCGAAAAACTTTTAGCATTCCTCAAGAAGGATAAAGAAGTTGATACAGCTCACGGAGATCTCGGCGACGAAGATCAAGAGATTGCTGGTTCCACTGAAGAAGAGGAAGAAGACACAATCGCTGAAGACGTAGATGCTGAAGACGAAGGTCACGTTCTTACTAAAGCTAATGGTTCCTTAAAGAAAGGTAACCCAGATGCAGTTAGTAAGCCAGTTGTTGTTGGTTCAAAAGGTGCAGCAAAGACCACTGGTGCTGGTAAAGCAGTAGATGGTAAGTTACGCAACGAGCCAGAACCAAAAGAAGTAGAAGGTGATGAATCTGCACTTCATGGTAATAAGAACAAACTTCAGAACACTAAGAAGTTCACTGCTGGTGCTACCAAAGAGCCAAAAGTCGGTGAAGATCTTTTCGGATAAGATTTAGACATAGTACAATTGCAAGCCCGTTGGAAACAACGGGCTTTTTTATTGTTACATTATAAAACCACCAAACCTACCTGATGCACTATCATAGTTAGGTACTTTCCAGCCCTGTGCTTTTAGGTCTTCTAAATCGCTATTGTCTTCTCCTTTAGAAGCAAAAAAAGCAGGGTTACGAATATTTTGTTCGTCTTTTATTTTACCGTTTGAAAGTTTATTATATACTGTATCAAGTTTAGGAGCATTAGCCTCATACGGATCAAAATTATATGGTTTAACTTTTAAAGGCTTCCCTGTACCGTCTTTTTCAGTAACTTCATAAAATTGTTCTACTACTTTACTATCTAAAGCAAATAATGCCCAAATTAAAGCTTCTACTCTATCATCTAAATACCTATCAGATTGTTTTTTCCATACCCCGTTTGCTTGTCTTATATAGGTTTTAAATTCCTGTAATGTAGGTTTATCGTATATTTTTAAACAACGTAACACATTCATCCAGTACCTAAAATTAGCCATTGAATTGAATTTACTGTTAGTGTGGGAGAATACACCTAAACGGTTTTCTTTATCTATTTTATCAGTAAATGTACCCATACTTGGAGTGTACTTTATAATACTTTCATAATGGTGAGTATGCACTAAAGCGTCTATTACTTGTGCACCGCAATTATTGCGTTCGACTAATAAAGGAGGAGACCCCCACTCTCTAGCTATATCTACTAGTTTTGTTGCGAAATTATGAGGGTCTAGTTTATTATTAGCATATACAGCAACTTGTTCTATGTTAGTTAAATCCGTAATATCCACTACTTGTATAACAGAGTTAGACCTACCAATACCCTCTCCAATATCAACGCCTATTGTATAGAAATGAAATGCTTGTCTGTCTTTAAAAATACGATATGTACCGTCATCATCCATTAAAATAGGTTCTATAGCATTAGCTTCCATTTCATCAAACTGTTCTTTATCAAAAGCGTTTTCACCTGCTGCTCTAAATTCGTTGCCGTACTCTTGATTAAATGCTTCAGCAGAACCAAGAGCTTTCATCGTCATTTCTTTCCATTTTTCATCTCTACCAGGAACCTCCCACCAATCTACACGTTCTTGATGCCACCCACTCTCTCCTTTTACAGCTTCTGTATATATGTTATAAAACAAATTACCTACCCCGTTAGGTGTAGATAACATAAAGATTTTAGATTTCTTAGAAGACGAAATTACAGGAAATACTGATTCCCAAAAGTCATTCATAAACTCAGCAGGAATAAACGCAGCTTCGTCAATTAATAGACAGTTAATGGACTCACCTCTGGCAGCATCAGACGTTGTAGTACTAATACCAATTGAACTACCGTTGGCTAATTCCAACCCTGTTTTAGCATAATTAACAACACCAGGTTTTAAAAAATTTGGTAACATTTCATACGCCAATCTAATACGTTTAAAGATGTTAATAGCAGTACCTTCTTTATTAGCAATTAGTAGTACTCTATAATCATCCATAAAGCATATCATCCATAATGCAAATATGGTTAATATGGTTGTTTTACCAATCTGTCTAGAAGCTAGTACTACATTGAACCTATTCTCTACCAACGCTTTAAGTATACGTTTCTGATAATTGTAAAGCTTGATTGGTTGTTTACCTTCGTCGAGATTAACAATATAGAAAAACCTAGCAAAATGTAAAATGGACTTGCGTGCTCGTTCTAGGTCCTCTACCATCTCTGGAGTCCATTTAAACTCTGTTTCGGGTACAGGTAAGTTTTTATTGCCTAAGTAAAACGTCTGGTCTTTAGCTTTTGCCATTTATTCCAATACTTACGTTGATTTCCTAAAAATATATACTATAATAATATATCATAAAATATGGCTAAAATTATTAAAACTAAAAGCAAAGGTAGTTATGCCCTTAGCTTTCCAAATGGTAAGATCCTTAGATTTAAAGACGCAAGTTTATACTCTCGTGTTAATGAAGTGATTGCAAAAGGTAGATTTAGCAATCCTGGTGAAATGTTTGATGCAGCAAAGAAATGTGCAAACGGTTTTGAGTTTGCAAAGTTTGAAAAGAAAGTTGCTGATTCTGAAAACGACTTTAATCAAATTGATTTTGAGGGTTAATTTATGGCAACTAATAAATGGGGAGTGATCATCCCAAACGGTCACATTAGTAAATCAAAAGCTGCAGAATACCGCTCTCGTGGAGGTGTTGCTAAAACAATACGGGCCACTCGTTCTGATAAAGGTAGAAAAAGAAAGTAACATGGCATATAAACCTAAAAATAGTATTCTCATTTCTGGTACAATGGCGAAGTCAATGCGTAAGCTAGGATTGCCAAAATACAGAAAACAAAGATCAGATAAGGGTAAGAAACGCTAGTAAGTATTATAATGGAAAACGAAATAGTAGTAATAGAAGATTTTATTAAAAAAGAACAGCAAGATCATATTGAAAAACTTTTATTGCATTCTAGAAGTTTACCCGTGTATTACCAACCAGGTACTACGCCTAGACCTGAATTTATAAATGATAAAGTTATTGATACTCCACAATTTGTTCATCAATTTGTGAGCTTCAATAAAGCGGTTTCTCCGTTTTGGATTGATGTGAAACCTATTTATAATAAATTATGTGAATTGTTTAATGAACAAATGTTTATAGTTAGATGTAAAATGAATTTTAATTATCCGCATCGAAATTACAATAAAGACAGTTTTCATAACCCTCATGTAGACTCTCCTTATAAAGAAGTATTAGCTTGTATATATTATGTAAACGATAGTGACGGGGATACGGTTTTCTTTAATGAAAAAGATGAAGTATGTAAAGCAGTAACCCCTAAAAAAGGATCTATTTGCTATTTTAATAGCAATATTGTTCATACAGGACAACCACCTTTTGAAACTAAAATGCGTTCAATAATAAATTTTAATATTACTCGGAATAAAAATATAGATCTAGTTCTTAAAGCAAGAGAAGCTGATGAAAAAAATGTATACTAATAAAAAAGTAAGTTTATTATGGAAATAACTGTAATAGAAAACTTTTTAGAAAAAGAACAACAAGATTTTTTAGAAAACCTCTTAATTTTTTCTAGAAAAGTGCCTTATTACTACAGTAATTTTACAACAGAAAAAATTTCATTTCATACAGATCAGGTTAAAGATACTAGTCAATTTGTACACGGGTTTGTAAATTACAACAAAAAAATATCTACTAAATGGGAACATGTTGAGCATATTATTACAAAATTATCTTCGTTATTAAATGAAGATATGTATATAATAAGATTTAAAGCAAATATTACTTACCCTCAACAAGACTATGAAAAGGATTGGTTTAACGGTCCACATATAGATACTCCTTTTAAAGAAGCAATATCAGTTATATACTATGTAAACGATAGTGATGGGGATACAGTTTTCTTTAATGAAAAGAATGAGATATATAAAGCAGTATCACCTAAAAAAGGTACCCTTGTTTACTTTAATAATGATATTAAGCATAGTGGTAAACTTCCTTTTGAAAACAATTTAAGAGTACTACTTAATATATCTTTACTACCAACCAAATATATATACAAATATAAAGATAGACTTTAAGTCAATAAACTCAATATTAACAATTAATAACATTTAATTATGGCATATAAAACTAAAAACAGTATTGCACCGAATAAGATGATGTCTAGATATGGACGTATGATGGGACAAAAGTCCCGTGCACGACGTTCAGATGCTGGAAAGATACGAACACGAAAGATTAAATAAAAAATAAAAGCCGTAGAATAAATCTACGGCTTTTTTATTAGGCGTAAACACCTTGTGGTAACGGCTCTTTATTGTATTCATACACCATGTTACCTTCTTCGTCATATATTTTAGCAACATGGCAAGGCCAACGCTTAACAAAGTCTGTAGATTCTTTGTACGAGTTGTGTCTGTGAGTAACTCGTTCTAGCGCGCCGTTTACCCATGTAAATACATGTACAGTGTGTTTAGTGGTCTTGTGTTTATTAGCCTTCATGATTTAAATTGTTTGAACCAGACCTTAGCAGTCTGATTAGTATACTTAGTCAAATTCCGTTGATTAATTCGTACATTTAAACCAGGAAAATAATAAGATGCTAGTAATGCTTTACATATATCATCACTCTCTGTAGGATCTGCATTAAAGATACAACTAGACCAAGGCACTTCTTTTGTAGCAACTAATGGTACACCTTGGCTAATTAAATCAGCTCCTACTATATTAAATGTTTCGCTAAAGTTACATTGCATACCAATGTCCATAGACCTACAAAGTTCTAAGAACTGTTCTCTTTCTGACCACTCATGACATATAAGCTGGTGACCGGAATCAGCTAATTGCATAAACAGTCCTTTAATATTATTAATTACTGGTTCACCTTTCATTTCAGTACGACCTATATTAACATGAAAACGTAACTGTTTGCCTATTTTTTCAGCAAACTTTAATGCACCGAAAGCTTGTACTAAATGGTTTTTTAAAGGTCTAATAGCACCAAAACAACCTACATCTACTACTTGTAATTTTTTTATAATACCACGAGGTGCCCAATACTCTTGTGGGTAATAGTTAGGTAAATAAATTACTCGTTCATTTACTTGTTTTTTAGTCCACTTATACTTTATTTTAGCATATGTTTGTACTTCATTATGCATACGAGGTGCATTCACACCTAACGAAACATTAGAGTAGGAAAGGTAATCTCCTAACCAATTCATAGCTATACCTTCACCTGCCATAAAAGGCATTTCAGAATGTAAACGCACTATCCACTTTACAGTAGGGTGTAGAGGAATAAGTTCAGCAAACTTTTGCGGCACCACCCACAAGGCTTCTATTATAACGTGAGTAGGTTTGTGTAAGGTAACTAACCGATCAATACAATTATTATCAATGGCTACTTCCATAGAAGCTTTAATGCCATTTTTATTAAGCATATTAACCATAAAAGAAGCTGAATTGTAGAGTCCGGTACTCAAACCTTTAGGGTTATAACCCATTGGATTATAATCTTCTCTACGTTTTAAAATAAAAAGTATATGCTGCGCGCCCATGAAAGAAAATATTTATACCACCGGATAGAATAATAAAGATTAAGATTCGTTTAAATCTGTTTATAAGCCGGTTCAAATATAATACACGTCCGGGGTAAATCGCTTTGGTGGGTAGAAATGGCATGCATTATATGCGGATCATGTACTACAAGCATTCCGGCTTTTGGTTTAAAGTGGAACCGTTGTTCTTCTGGATATTCTAAGTAATGTTTACCAACACCTATAGACATATCTTTTTCATTAATAAAGATTAACTCTGCACTATTATCCGGTACTTGATGATAATAAATGGCTACTAAATCAGGCTTCTCCTCGCCTGGTAATTTATGTCTGTGGGCCTGTCCATCACAACCTTTAAACATTCTATTGGCCCATGCCCGATGAAACTTATACGCAGTAACATCTCGGGTTCTACTAAGATTATAATCTATTCCTGCAATTCTTAATTGCTCTATTATCCATACCCCTAAAACATGATCTGTTAGTTGTAAAAAATACAGTATATGTTTTCTAAATTTACCACTGCATAAATGAATAGTAGATAGAGCATTTCCGTTGCGTTCAGTGATAGGAGTTTTTGCGTTAACTACTTGTGGTAAGTTAAATAGCTCTTCTACTTTTGAATCAAAAAACTCTTTACCAGGGTAATCATCAACTCTAGTAAACTCGAACACATCTATAAAGGTATCAAAGACTGGTATTTTCATTTAAGTAGTAGGATCGTTCCAAAGACGTTGACCGGATTCATTTAATTTACGATAATCTCTATTAGAGGATACTTTATTAGCATTAAAGTTACCTAATAATTTATTAAAGTCAGTTATATTGCCCATACCGCATTCAAACTCTGGTTGTACAAAGTTACGCGGTAAAGGAATTATTTGAAGTAGTGGGGTACCGGCTTTAATAAAGGTTCTGCCCTTGAGTACGTGCCAGAATAGCTGAGCATTGATTTGTGGGTCAAGATAAGGATCCACTATGCCGGTAGCCACCGTAAAGCGTGTTTCCCCAGAATGTAACACCGGGCAAAACATCCACACATAGTTTTCATCTGGTACAATGTTCCACCCGGTACCTATTTTAATCAACGTTTTAAGAGTATTGTCCGGTACAGGGATATAATTGTGGTACTGTTCTTTGGGGTGATAATCAATAGAGGTTTTATAAGCAGCATTGTCCGGTACAAAGAACACGGTATTGAACTTCTCCCCGTCCCCGTACGTTTCAATCACCACATCATAGGGTAGGGGCACGATGTAGCCGGTATTTTGAACAGTACGAATGCCCGGGCACCGTATAATAAAGCCCGTGGACATGACCAGTCCCTTTATCTTATCCATGGGGCATGTTTTGAGCATTTCTTTTTGCAAGGCCATGTCCTTGGCATTGCGCTCCATCCACTCCCGTTTTAGGTCCTGGGCTTCAATAATAGGATGCGCAGCCGCCAACCCCGGTATTGGGTTAATAAACCTCACCTTATTACTTTTCTTCTTAAACAAATTAAATAGATTCATATAGAGTTACTTTTATCAAGCGTAGCTTGATCCTCCCGCCGCAGGCACCCCCCAGCTACGCTTAATATTAACTTATTAGATAACTACGTTATATCCCGTTTTAAACCAGTTAAAGTTCGTAGTAATTAGAAGGGTACGGGTTAATAGTATTCATGGTCTTCTTATAACCGGATAGGTTAACCTTATTACTCTCCGTCGTCTCCTTAACAGCCTCATTATTACTAGCATAACTGTCAGGCTTATTACTAGACATACTACGGTTCAATTGAGCTATACTCTCGCTTAGTTCCCTATCTTTCTGTATATCAGTTTTATCCACCTCCCTACTATACACAAACTCTGCAATCTGTGCCAACCTCCATGCCTCAGTAGCTACAGTAAACTTGTCTGTAGAGTGTGTGGTGTCCATCTTCCCGGCAAGCGTCTGCAGAGAAGCCGTGTATAGTTGCTTGAAAAATTCAGATTTGTACATATGCATAATTGTTATTAATACGGATATAATAATAACCCCTATATAGGGAAAAGCAACTAAAAAATTACGCGCAAAAAAAATCCCAAACCTTTTCTCAGTTTGGGATATCTTATATAAATTTATAGTTATTCGTTGTTAGATGGGTCAAATCGTTCCGGTGCTTTACCACTCATATACCTCTCCATATCTAATAAGTCAAATACGTGCCTTAATTCCTCCTTATTAGTAGCCGATTGCAATAGCTTGTCTACCATAGATAAAGTGTAAACTTTACCACCCTTACCAATAAACGTTAAATTACCCCTTAAGAACCCGTTCACTACAGACCATATGCCGGCTTTAGCTATGTGTAGCGTTGCCCCGTCAGCTGCCGAGTTGATATCATCATCGTCTTCTTGTTCGCCGCCTCTCTCGTTCATCACCGGCTTAGTGATACTGTGCATTCTACTCCGGTTAACTTGTTCGTATGCTTCTTGTAATATTTTTATAGAACGTGCTTGCATGAGTACCCAATACTTATGTAATCATGCACCCATAACAACTACCTCTTTATGTATTATTATACCTGCGCACTGTATATACGGGATTACCCAAAACCCCCATATATGTAATTTAGCCAAAAAAAAATTCGCGCGAAAAAAAATTTGTGTTACGCAAAAAACGGGATTACTGAAGAAAAGCGTACTATGGGAATTTGCCTACGGGGATGTGCTAAAAAGTTGGCATGCAGTTTTTTATTGATTTTTTTCTATTGTGTATATAAAGTTAATTTGTGCGCTTAAGTCCGTTTGAAAACCTGGTTTGGAAACAAACCATAGTCAGAAACGGGACTTGGTTATGATTGGAGTGTTACTCTATAAAAGCCTCCTTCATATAGCGAGTGGTGTGCTGTAGCAAGCCATCTATTATTGTTATAGAGTTTGATACCAAAGAATGTATCCTCTTCATTAAAGGTAATGGTGCCGGTAATGATCTGGCCATTAGGTCTGGTCCAGTGTAGTGTATAGAGCATTAGTTGTTATCGGTGGTGCGTTGTAGGAAGGTTACTCTATCAAGTTCTTTCTTAACAAAGGGCATGATGTGTTGGGCTAGTTGTGGGGTGCTATTAGCATGAATGGTACCAGCAGTAGCAAAGAGTACTTGACTGATGTCCTCTTGTTCATATACGCTAGCTATTTCAGCCAATTGTATAATGCTATTGAGTAGTATCTTTCTATTAATGTTAAGGGGTTGTTGTTTCATTTATATGTTTGTATATTGTTTATTACTCTAATCAAGCTATTTGTTTCAGATAGTGTATTTGAATTTGGTACCACTTCTGGATTTTAATATTTGAATTTCTAATACCGGATCTATATACATAAGTCAAATTGGGTAGTGCATCCAAATTTGGTACCACTTCTGGATTTAGAAATTCGAATTTCCAATACCGGATCTATATATGTAGGTCATATTAAATAGATGAGCCCACTAGATGGATAATAACAAACCATCTAGTGAGCCATCTTATGTTCTTACCACCTAACCCACTCCAATAGGTTAGGTAAAATGTTATATGTCATCTCTATCAGCATCATCAGTAATGAATGTACTTAATAGAGCTATCATTGATGATGTAATTAATATAGATAAAAAGGTCTTTAGTGCAAGATATTTTATGCCTATTATTACACCACACCCAACAGCAGTTAGTAGTATGGTAGTGCCTAAAAAGAAGCTAATGTTATTGTTGTTCTTATTCTTTGTATTCATCTGGTATAAAAGTTAAGTCTTTGTCTTCTGTTAAATATTGTTTGCCTTGTGAATGTACTAGGTACACTGGGTCACCCTTTTTGGAGTAATCGATGTCTGTTATCTCTCCTACTACGGAGTTTGTTTTGATTTGAACGGTATCGCCAATTAAAAACATGGTCTTTGTCTTTCTGATCTAAACTGTCAATAATGTCTAATAATCTAAAATCTAATGCTACTTGTCTAAAGCAGAGTGATATATCATCCGTTAATGTGTTGTATGGGTCTATCATGTTAGCTGCTTTGGTGGTATAATTAAATAGGGTACCTGCTACACATTAACAGGTACCCTATTTTTTTTATAATCCGTATTAGTCTAAGGACTCAGTTAGTTTATATTATTGTATTATAGGTTGATTGTTGTATTACTTTGATTGACGACGGCCCTCACGCGATACGTAAGTAGCGATTAACTTCTCGAGTGAACCAGCACGGTCGATACATTTTTCAATATATGCTGCTGATGTGTACTTAACACTCTTTCCTGTTACCGTACATGTTAAAACTAATGGAAGAGTGTAACCTCTTGCAGAAGACTTAACTGCTTGGTTAGTAGCGATTGTGGTCGCACGTTTTAACTTAGCTTCAGCTGTTTGTGTAGCTGTAGTATTCATTGTTGTATTTGTTGTGGTTGTCATGGTTAACAAATCTATTATGGATGGATTCATCCGAATTGCAACTATTATTTCTAATTATTTCCTGAAAATATTCTATGTCCTTATTTGTCTGTTCTACAAAGGCCTGTAGTTGTTGATCTAATGTCATATGTCAATAGTAATGCCTGTTTCCTGTTCGGCAAGCCTTATTACTTCTCTTTCTTTGATTATGTTTGTTATTGAACGTTCAACTTCTTGCTTGAACTCTTTCATTACTTTATCTAACTTATCATCTAATACCTTTATAAGATGTGGTGCTAGATTGTGCTTATCAGTCCAGTATATCTGATACTGACGTCCATCATAAACCTTGTCAAATGTAATGTTATTGAGTTCGTGTTTAAGAAAGTAATTGGCTAGTTCCACCTTATCATTCAATTCTAATACACTCTCTTCATTTATATAAGTTGACTTAAACAATAATACTATCTTACCTGTAGACTTACTACATACTAGTTTAATGTTAGATCCCTTTACTGTACTCTTGGTTAAATTGCTATAATGATAAGGTAAGTAGCTGTAAAGGTACTTCTTTACAGATTTATCATCTATCCACCCTACATATGCACCAGTTGCATTGTAAACTAAATAGCTTGACTGGTTTAAAGGTGGTTGTTCTTCTTTCTTTAAACCTTTTATATTGAGTGTAAGATGATTGTAATCACTAGCCATACACCCATCTACTGCAATTGGTTGTTGGTATCGTTTCATACAAACAATGTGGATTAAATTATTAGTAAGGTCAACAAAATATTATCCTTTTTTAAGAAAATAAAATCCTTTTTAAGTTGCCTTTTAATGAGAAAGTTTTATTATAATAATGGGGAGGTGTGGGCAGGTATAATTGGAAGCATATAAAAAATAGGAGATATATAACCTAATATATATCTCCTCTATTATATAATATTATTAAATCAACACTATTTTAATAGCTTTAAATTGTGTCGTTTAAATTATAGAGAAAGTTTTCATAACTAGCTTCTTCCTCTACTGTCATTTTACCTGCATCATATAACTCCTTTAATTCTTGTAAGAGTTCGTCTACTTTACTGATTTTATTTAATATATTTTTGTTGTTCATGTTATTTTAGTTTACTCTTATAATATATCTGTTTTTATTAAACCTTGCAACTATATTATTCGTAAAAATCCTCTTCTTCTAACTCTTCTAATAAAGAGTTCATATCTAATAAGAACCAGAAAATAACGAATAAGATTAGGGTAGAGATAATTAAGAAAGCTTTCATTTTTAAATAAAAAATGCTTGCCCTTAATTAAAAGGGCAAGCTAGTTTTGTTGTGTATTGTTGTATTAGTTATACCTTCCAAACTCTTACTACTTGATCGTTAATAGATCTACTAATGTAGTTAAAGTTTAATTTTTTAGATGCTTGTGAAATGCCAGATAATTTTGTTTGCTCTACTATAAAAGAATCGCCTGTTTGCATTTTATTAAATATTTTTTTATAGTTATTATATTTTTTAGTAGGAGTGGCTACTTTAGAAGAGAAAGGCATTTTAATGCCTTTCTCGATTTTAATAGGTAGACTAACTTTATTTTGTATTTCGACTGACATGTTATTATTTTGGTTTATTTTGTTAATGTTTAATTATAAGTGTTTTATAACTAATACAAAATTAATAATCTAGATTTCTCTTATTAATGCAACTCTTTTTTGCATTATTACAAACTTTTTTTAATTATTTTTTTATTTTATTATTTAAATCAACACTAAAATTCAAACTACTTAATTTATTTAATCTATAAATTCTATTTTAATATTATCTTTTAATAATTCTTCTATAACTACATCCATCCAATTATCTTCATATTTTTCTTCTAAATACTTATTATAATATTTTTCTATAAATTCTTCAACACTTAATTTAATTATTTTATAATTATTTTTCATATTATTAATCTATATTATTTTATTATTAAATCAACACTAAAATTCAAATTACTTAATTTATTTAAATTACAAAATATCCTCCATCATCATCTTTACCAAAAATCTTAAACTTCTCATTACTTCCTATTAAAATATACTTCTCATTATTAAAATCCCCATCTCTTAAATTTACCTCAAAATACTCTTTATTATCATAATTTACAATTTTAACATACCCCTCCATTTTAATTAGTTTGTTATTTTTAACATCTAATAAGTTACAATTTATTAATTTAACTTCTCTTTTATTATTACTCATATTATTATTTTGGTTTATTTTGTTAATGTTTAATTATAAGTGTTTTATAACTAATACAAAATTAATAATCTAGATTTTTTGTAATATTACAACTCTTTTTTTTATTAAATAATCCCTTTTTTAGTTGACCTTTTTAATTAAATCCTCATTATTGGCGTATAAGGAACCTCCTCCAAGAAGCGCCTAGCCATTGGGGTACTGCAGATTACGGCGCTTTCACCCCAGTACTTCATTTTAGGCTATTTTTTAATAACAGGCAACTCTTTTTTTTAATCCAAATAAATCTAATAATTTATTGAAATTTACACTCTCTATTAACATCATTAATTTTATACAGGTGCTATTAGAGCAACTTATAAGTTATACTCCAAAAAAATCCAATATAAAGAAAGTTTATATACGAATACTCCAATTATTATTTCTAATAGGGATAAAAGGGATGTAATACAGTTGATTAAGGGATTCTTTTATAGACTCACCTTATTAAATTGCTATATATCTTTTTTGAAATATATTGCCGGATCAATAAAAGGAGATGTTTTGGTGGATTTCTTAGTACTAACCTTCTGTACCTCATTATGTATCACCTCTACAGCATAGTGGAACCCTGCAGCAAACCAGTCGTTATCAAACCACTCTGTTGTACTATCACTGTTAGCTAGCTCCTGAAACCTAGAGTCTATTACCGTTTGCTCCTTATTGACCGGTAACTTAGGTATATCTGCATGCACCCATAACACCTTACCTGCAGGTACCTCCTTGTCAAATAACCGTATATCATAATCGTTGACATCACCAAAAGAAACATATATTGGCAAATCACTCCTAGTCGGGACACTATACCTCCACGTGTTATTCATATAAACATACCTTAGAATGTGCAATAAAAAAAGCCATATTACAAAATTTTGCAAAAAAAAGCTTGAAAAAAATTGGCGGAGAGACTTAGTTTAATACACTCCACTCATCTCCACACATTTTTCTCCTGTATTCCATTTCTCTCTATTTCATTTCCAATAGTGCTTCCGTAATTAGTTGCACTTCTGTTTTACAAAATTCAAATTTCCGTTACTGGATTTACTTTTATAGGTGCTTAGTGATATCTACTTCGTCTGATATAGTCCGGGGCACAGTCCAGTTAGTGCTCTATAGGCTATAAGTGTTCTCTATATAGGGAGCCAAATTTGTATGCACTTCTGGATTTAGAAATTCGAATTTCTCAAAACGGATATAGATTTTAAAGTAGATGTAATAACTACGTACTTATATATCTATATCAATGCCTGCTTCTTTAGAGCCCTTCTTAAGTACTGCTTGTGTCTTCTTATGGTAGGTGTACTCTTTATAAAGGAACTCTAATACTTGTTTATATACTGCATTTGAAGTTAAATTAGGATTACTTAGTATAATCTTATTTGCTAGATACAATAAAGGTAATACATTTTTACTGGAGAATTTAGTACGAGTAACTGGTATATGTTTATAGATATTATCTTGAATATACTTTACAAAGTCTAATAATTCTTCTTTGTTGACTTTATTTTTTTCTTTAAAATGCTTAGGTAAAAACCTCTCTACATAGTCTTGTATCGTTTGACCATAAAATCTTCCACTAACTATAACACCCTTTTCGTTTAATGAATCCCTTACCTTATTGTTTGGTTCTTTTAATATACCATCATACAACTGTCCTACATAATCGTAAATGTACTTGTAGTACCGTTTTACATTATCTGGGGTGAGGTGCTGAACAATTTCTTTACTCATTTTGTTTGTAGCAAATCTATCTACTTGCATAAACCTTTGTACTACTTTGTAAATTTGATCCTTGGTAAAGTTCCTTGCTTTGTACTTATCTATATTCAACTTATCGTATATCTTCTTTGCCATTTCATAGGCATAGGTCATTATTTCGTTATAATTGTTATAATAAAACTTAGGGTCTTTATTATCAAAATGGCGGCTATGATACCGTACTTCATTATTATAGATGCCTGCAAGCTTTTTTAATGAATTGATCCTTTCTTCATTATCATAGATGCCTGCAGGCTTATTTAATGAATGGATCCTTTTTAATTTACGTATAAGTTGCAATTGATGAATATATTCGTGACCGATTAATCGTCTCATTACTTTCTCTCTATGTTTACACTCGACCTTACTTTTACTAAAGGGCAAGTCTATGTACCTTTTAAATAAATCTCTACTAATTACTATTCTTCCTGTATCATAAAAATTGATGGGATTGTATACAATCCCGGCGCCTATAGGCGCTTCCAAATCCTTAATGGTTATATTAAGAAGTGCCAACTCTTTTATTGCATTTTGTTCTGTTTTTTTTACACTATATCCTTGCTGTCTTAACTGTTGTGCTTTGTTCAATATATCCATTACTTTATCAACTTTAGATTCATCCGGTAGTATAGCCGCTTCTTTAACCTTTTCATATGCCTCTTCTAGTAGTATGGTAGTCCTATCTCTCATATTAGTACTTAGCTAATACATCATCTACTTCATCCTGTGTTAAGCTATATAGATATGTTGTAGCATATATACCATACTCCTCTACGAACATATCTACTATTTCTTCACCGTAGTTATCTAGTACATATTGTTCA
>Ga0164296_1001848_pt1 | contig 21816 bp, 20 predicted proteins | sample GEODES057metaG_FD_113533 | JGI IMG/M metagenome (GOLD analysis project Ga0164296, IMG submission 113533) | Dystrophic lake water microbial communities from Trout Bog Lake, Wisconsin, USA - GEODES057 metaG | ecosystem: Environmental > Aquatic > Freshwater > Lake | place: USA: Trout Bog Lake...
TGGATTGGTAATCATGGATTCCATCATTTGCGTAGCCGTGATAGCGACCTTATTGTAGGTTCTGGCTAAACGGATCAGGTGCTTTTGAACGTGAGGCAATCGTGCGTCACCGATCTCAACGCCAAGATCTCCACGAGCGACCATGATGACATCAGAGGCTTCAACAATCCCTTCAATCGTTCCCTCAAGGATCGCTTCAGCTCGCTCGACCTTAGCCACTAGCCCCATGTCGCTTCCTAGCTCGCGAAGCATGTCGCGGGCTTCTTCCATATCCTCTCGTGACCTAGGGAAAGAAATCGCTAGATAATCAGCACCGATATCAACCGCTGTCCTCAAATCAGCCTTGTCTTTATCCGTTAGGGCAGGCGCTGAAAGCCCACCACCCAGTTTATTAATGCCTTTATGATTTGAGAGCACACCCGCTACAGTCACTGTGCACTTAACACGGGTTCCAGCCACCGAATCGACCATCATCTGAATCAGACCGTCGTTCAGGAGCAAGGTATCGCCAGGCTTAACATCCCTTGGCAATGGCTCGTAGCTGCACCCAACCTGCGTCTCGTCGCCGTCGTTCGGAGGAAAGGCTGTATCAAGATCAAACTTCTGGCCCTTGATCAAGTTGATCTTGCGATTATCTTTGAAACGGGCCACACGAATCTTAGGACCCTGCAAGTCAGCCAGAATAGCGACGTGACGGTTCAGTTTTTTAGAGATCGACCGAACCAGCTCGGCACGGGCGCGATGCTCATCAGCTGTACCGTGAGAGAAATTAAGCCTTACGACATCCGCGCCGGCCCTCAACACTTTTTCCAGCACTTCCGGTGACTCAGAGGCGGGACCGAGGGTAGCGATAATCTTGGTACGACGGAAAACTTTATTCATGAGAAACCATTTATCAATAATGCGTAGGGCCACAACATGGTGGCCCTACTGGTGGAACAAAGACTAAGCCCAGACCAACCGATTATCGTGCATTCATCAATGCCACTGTGGTATCGAGCATGCGGTTTGAGAAACCCCACTCATTGTCATACCAAGACAATACCTTGACCAGGTTGCCAATAACGGTTGTCTGAGTCGCATCAAAATTTGACGACGTGGTCGTATGATTGAAGTCACTGGAAACGAGAGGCTCTAAGTTATAGCCCAGAATGCCTTTCAGCCGGCCTTCTGAAGCTTCCTTGAGAATTGCGTTGACTTCCTCTTTCGTGGTTTCACGACTAGCCACAAAGGTAAGGTCAACCACCGATACGTTGGCCGTAGGAACCCGGATAGCAAAGCCAGAGAGCTTGCCATTCAACTCAGGCACAACAAGACCCACGGCTTGAGCTGCACCTGTCTTGGTTGGGATCATGTTCAGTGCTGCGGCACGCGCACGGTACATGTCACTATGATAAACGTCAGTCAGAACCTGATCGTTGGTATAGGAATGGACCGTGGTCATAAGCCCAGAAACAATACCCAGCTTGTCATGCAGAGGCTTTACCAGTGGCGCCAAGCAGTTCGTGGTGCATGATGCGTTGGAGATCACCTGATCGGTCGCCTTAAGAACAGAGTCATTCACACCAAACACGATGGTTGCATCTGCTTGATTACCGTCGGCAGGAGCCGAGATGATGACTTTCTTTGCACCCGCATCAATGTGCGCCATGCACTTTTCCTTGTTGCGGAAAATACCGGTACATTCCAGAACAACATCAACCCCCAAAGTGCCCCATGGCAACTTGGAAGGATCCCGCTCTGAGAAAACCTTAATTGATTTGCCATTAACAATGATGGAGCCTTCACCAACCTCTACAGTCCCGTTGAAAGGTCCATGCACGGTGTCTCTTTTAGTCAGATGCGCGTTGATCTTGGCATCACCCAGATCATTTATAGCCAAAATTTCAATGTCTTTACGACCCGACTCAAACAAGGCGCGCAATACGTTGCGACCAATTCGACCATAACCGTTAATAGCAACCTTAATCGTCATACTTTAATCTCCAATGATCTGACTGGATAAATAATTGTGTTGTTCGAGCCAACTATCAGGACTTGGGCACAGTGCCAGAATGGACCGCACGTGTCTGTATATTGCTGTGGATGCATCGTCCTTAAGAGCGTAAAGACAATCCAAACCGAAACCAGAAACTCAAGCACTACTCGCCTGTCGGCATAGCATATAACTGACGAATATAACAACTCCAGCCTCCACAGTCCAGAAATACCCACTGGAAACGGCCACTTTCGGCGCAATAAAACTGCTGCGGGCTCAAGGACACAAGGCCTTAACACTAAGCTTCACTGGCTCTGGCGGCGGCCGACTAACCCGTCAACTTCATAAACTTTTCCTGCAGCTCTTCGGGCGACTCGATGACGTTTGGGTCATGAATGATGCACTCCACGGGACAGACCCTAAGACACTGAGGGACCGAGTGATGACCGACACATTCGGTACAGAAATCAGGATCGATCACATAGATGAGCTCACCCTCAGAGATCGCACCATTTGGACACTCGGGCTCACAAACATCACAGTTAATGCATTCATCAGTGATCAGAAGCGCCATCTCTTACTCCAGGATGTCTTTAAGACCGTACTTTCGATTGAGTTCCATCCTCACAAGATTGGGCACAAAGGAGGAAATATCGCCACCCAGGCGAGCGATCTCACGAATCAGCGACGATGAAATGAACGCGTATTTCTCGCTAGGCGTCAGAAATATGGTTTCAATTTCAGGCCCAAGATGTCGATTCATTCCAGCCAATTGGAACTCGAACTCAAAATCTGAAACCGCTCGCAAACCACGGAGAATGACTGAGGCGCCTGAATATTTGGCACAATTAACCAACAAGGTATCAAACCCCAGCACCTCTACATTAGGAATACCCGACAAAGTCTCTCTAGCCATAGCCACCCGCTCGTCGAGGGAGAATAAAGGTTTTTTATTATTATTTTCAGCAACCGCCACCACAACACGAGAAAACATGCGCGCCGCGCGCCCAACAAGATCGATGTGGCCGTTTGTAATGGGATCGAACGTACCCGGATAAATTGCTGCGATATTCATTTCGAAGATTAGCTCGTTGATTAATGCCCAAGAAAACCAAACCGGTTTAATTCATCTGACGCTCAAAGAGGTAATACGCCACATCCCCAGAACACCCTTTTCTCCATAAAACCCAGGAAGCAGGGACATCCTGCAGCAGAGCCAGTTCGTACTCACACTCGACATAAATTTTGGCCCTGGGGCTCAACCAACCGCCTTTTTCCAGAGCAGCCAGCGCTTGAATCACCTCATTCTTCCGAAAAGGCGGATCCATAAAAACCAGATCAAATACTTCCGGCGGCCCCGAAAGATAAGCGGATACGTTTGCCTTAATCACATCCACACATTCGGCTTTAAGCCTTTCTTTACTGGCCTTCAGCGCAGAGATAACATCACGATTGGCATCAATCTGAACGACGCTCTGGGCGCCCCTAGAAGCGGCCTCAAACCCCAAAGACCCGCTCCCAGAGAAAAGATCGAGGCACCGAGCGCCTTCCAAATCATGTCGCAGCCAATTAAACAAGGTCTCTTTGACTCTGTCCGGCGTAGGACGCAACCCCTCTACAACAGGGAACTGTATTTTCCGGCTTCGGAAAATGCCAGCAATAATTCTGACCTCGTTCTTCAACACACGATTAGCCCAAACTCACTTAGCTCCCCCACCCACCAAAACGGTCTGGAACTCAGAGGGATTTAATCTCGCTTTCATGGCTCGCCGGACATCCTCTTTCGTCACAGATTTAACTTTTGCCGTGAAGGTATCAAGGTAGTCTAAGGGCCGATTAAAGAAACCGATAGAGGCCACCTCTGAAACAAGCTTTGAGTTGCTGTCGAGCCTAAGGACAAAACCACCTATGATGTTTTTCTTGGCCGCATCGAGCTCAGCATCAGAGGGGCCCGTCTCGACAAACCCCTTAACTGTAGAGATCGCGACCTTCAAGGCCTCGTCCGCTTGAGCATTCTTGGTTTGAAGCCCAACCTCGAAAGGACCTAGAACCCTTAAGGGAAAAAAGTAGCTATAAGCGCTGTAGGCAAAACCCCGTTTCTCTCGAACCTCATCCATGATCCGTGAAACCAGACCACTACCGCCAAGAATGTGATTACCCACATACAGCGGAAAATAATCGGGGTCATTGATTTTCATACCAAGCGCACCTGAAAAAACGTGTGTCTGCTCAGAGGGAAATGGAATGTTCAGCGTTTGGCCCACCGAACCCATGACGGGGTCAGTCAATGCGGCCTGAGGAGACCCCTTGGGCAAATCTACAGACAGCCCTTCAGCGATGGCAGCCGCATCGTCACGACTGATATCACCCACGATGGCGATAATCCCATTACTGGCCACATAGTGCTCCCGATGAAAATCAACCAAATCTTTTCGAGCTAGACCCGTAACCGAATCCTTCAACCCCTCTGGGGGGTGCGCATAAGGATGTGAACCATAGAGCTGCTTCATGAAGGCAATTTCCGCGATTTCAGCCGGATCTTCAGACTGTTGCTTGATCTGCAGCAATGCTCGAGCTTTTTCACGATCGAAATCTTTGGTATCGAACCTTGGGTGCACCAGAATCTCATGGGCCGTATCCAGAGCGATCTTAAGTTTCTCGGGATGCGTAAGACTCCTAATGGATACAAAGGCTGAATCTCTCGAAGCCCCTGCCCCTAAAATGGCACCCACATTCTCAAGCCTCGCGGCAATCTGATCGGCGGTCCAGCTCCCAGCACCCGTATCTAAGAGATTGGAAGTGAGGTTTGCAAGTCCATATTGATCACCATCTCGTGCACTACCTGCATCAAAGACAACACGTATGTCTACCAAAGGCAAACCTTCGGTTTTGAGGTAGAACACCCTAAGCCCACTGGCGGTGGACCAAGCCTGTATATCTGGAACAGCCATAACCTCACGACTGTAGACGAGACAAAAGCTAAGCACCCACAGAACATAGCCTATGAACCTAAATGTTCCTCTAGCGAACATGCCCACCTCCTAACACAGAGCTTTCCGGAGCCACGGCTCCCTCCGGTAAAGGGAGAGGATCAAGATGACCAATGGTTAATCGCTCATCAACAAGATACTGGTTGGCCACTTTCTTAACATCATCAGCCGTTACAGCATTCACCTTTTCCACGTATGCTCCTATCTTCTCCCAACCTAAACCCACCGTTTCAAACGTTCCAAGCTGCATAGCCTGATAGAAAACAGAATCCAGCTGGTAAATATGGCTGGCCAAGACCTGCGCCTTAACCCGCGCCAACTCTTCCTCTGTCACCAACTCCTCACGCAAGTGCTTGATCTCTTCCAGCAAGGCGCGCTCCACTTCAGGTATGGTCTTACCCTCGTTCGGCGTCGCCTCTATGGAGAATAGGGAAGAAAGACGAGCCGTTAAATCGTATCCCGCTCCAATGGATGCCGCGATTTGTTGCCCACGCACCAATCGAGAGGAGAAACGCGCACTGTTGCCGCCGTCAAGAACACCCGCAATGACCTCAAGCGCATAAGCCTCTCGCTCATCGGCAGCGGTTTTTAATGAAGGGACCTTATACCCCATGAGCAGAAAGGGCAGCTTGGCTGGTAGCTTCACGGTTAAACGTCGGATCCCTAGTTGTTCAACCTCGGCCTGGGCCTTGAGTTTTGGAAGCTCACTCGGCTTCATCGGCCCGAAATAGCGCCTTGCCAGCGCAAAGACTTCATCCGGCACCACGTCCCCAACCACAACGAGAGTTGCATTATTGGGCGCATACCAACGCCCATACCAAGACCTAAGATCATCCAGCGTCAACCCACTCACATCGTCTGGCCAACCAATAACTGGGTTGCGATAGGGGCTATTACTAAAAGCCACCGATTCAAAATGTTCCTGTAATTTGGCGTGAGGTTGGTCATCCGTTCTCAACCGCCTCTCTTCAAGCACCACCTGATGCTCTTTATCGAACTCATCTTGCTTCAGCGAAAGCTGCCTCATCCTATCGGCCTCGAGCTCAAAACTGATGGACAACCTAGATTTCTCAAGTGTTTGAAAGTAGGCCGTGTAGTCTTGTCCCGTAAAGGCATTTTCCCGACCGCCATTTGCTGCGATAATGCGAGAGAATTCACCGGGCGGATGTTTTTTCGTTCCCTTGAACATCATGTGTTCAAGCATATGCGAGACTCCGGTAATCCCACCGTACTCGTTACTGGCACCCACTTTGTACCAAACCTGTGAAACGACTACCGGTGCTCGATGGTCCTCTTGGACGAGCACTTTAAGACCGTTGGCAAGCTGAAACTCGTGAACCCCATTGGCCTCAGCGGTAACCAAACCAAGAGTTAACAGCACATACAGAAGATGAAGTCCGCGTAAGAACATCAAGCGTTCTCCCAAAAAGTCGGTTTTTAAAAAGGAACTGGCACAGAGCCATATTCGAGCTATTGTAAACGAAGCCTAGCAAAGCATGACGATTCGAGATCTTAAATTCTGGACAACCCTTAAATGGCGGCCCTACCTAGCGCTCTGCAAACTGCGAGTCGTAACCGCCATTGTCTTCACGGCCGTCATAGGCATGTTTTTGTCTGTACCTGGACTACCGCCCATAGACAAGGTGTTCTGGGCTTCTTTGGGGATCGGCTTGGCCGCCGCATCAGCAGCGGCCCTTAATCACGTGTTCGACCGGGAGGCTGATGGAAAAATGGGACGAACCGAGGATCGCCCCTTACCCCAATCGCAGCTAAACCCCCGTCAGGCGAATATTTTCGCAAGCCTTCTTGGTATCGCCTCCATGACGATTCTGACCGCTTTAATCAACCCGACCACAGCCGTTTTGACCTTTGTATCACTGATTGGCTACGCGGTGATTTATACCCGGTATCTTAAACGCGTCACCACCCAAAACATTGTGATCGGCGGAGCCGCCGGCGCCGCTCCACCCGTTCTTGGCTGGTGTGCCATCACGGGCTCGATCCACCCCCACGCCCTACTTCTTTTTCTCATTATTTTCGTATGGACGCCACCGCATTTTTGGCCTCTCGCACTGGCCAAAAAGGACGAATATCGTCTGGCCGACATGCCCATGCTGCCTGTCATCTATGGTGATGAGGTCACAAAGCTCCATATTCTGCTCTATACGGTCCTGCTCTTCATTTTTGCCTTACTTCCTTACCTGACAGGGATGAGCGGATCGATCTATGCTCTGAGTGCGGTTGTTTTAGGCGGGGTTTTCCTATTGTATGCAGTCAGACTAAAACTGGCCAAAGACAATAAACTCGCCATGAGAACTTTTGGATACTCACTCATTTACCTGACGGGCATATTTATAGCCTTGCTGGTCGATCATTACGTGAAGATTTAAGGCCCCCATAGTCGTCCTTCCTTTTCGCCCCCCAGTAAAAACAAAAGAGAAGGCATGCTCTACCACCCTGTAACCAAGAAGATCGTTCATAGACCCGGACTAAGGACGACCCATCTCAACCTCAAAAACCCCCTCCTCGGACAGATCCTGAGTCAAAGAGGCGTCGAAAGCGACGATCGATTGGATTACTCCTTGAAACAACTCCCCGCCCCAACATTGCTTTCTGGCATGGATGTAGCAACCGATATTCTGTATGAAGCCATCCAGAACCGCTCAAAAACCATTGTTATTGCGGATTACGATGCAGATGGTGCTACCGCCTGCGCCGTCGCGGTCAAGGGCCTTCAAATGCTTGGCCTGGAGAACACCTCCTACCTGGTGCCGAACCGATTTGAGTTTGGCTACGGCCTGACACCTGACATTGTGAAGTTAGCAAGCCTTGAGAGACCTGACTTATTAATCACTGTAGACAACGGGATATCCAGCCTCGATGGGGTTGAAACCGCTAACGCCCTTGGCATCAAGGTAATCGTCACCGATCACCACCTACCAGGCCTTGAACTCCCTAATGCCCACGCGATCGTAAACCCCAATCTCTCGGGTGATCCCTTCCCATCAAAAGCGCTAGCAGGTGTTGGGGTGATGTTTTACGTCCTGCTCGGGCTGAGACAAAAACTCCGCTCTAAAGGGTATTTTTTGAGCGCACAGCTTAAAGAACCGAACCTAGGCGAGTTCCTCGATCTGGTTGCTTTAGGCACGATCGCAGATCTGGTCGAGCTCGACCATACCAATCGCATTTTGGTCCAACAAGGTCTTGAACGCATTCGCGCGGGGAGGGCCTGTCCAGGCATTATGGCCCTCCTGACAGTGGCCGAACGCCCCTTCCAGAATGTTCAGGCGAACGACCTAGGCTACTCAGTGGGTCCGAGACTCAATGCTGCCGGGCGATTGGAAGACATGACTTTGGGCATTGAATGCCTCTTGAGCCTTGTTCCGGAACACAGCAACACCATGGCCGCTCAGCTAAATGCCATCAACCTCGAACGCCGCGTCATTGAAGACACTATGAAAGCTCAAGCCCTGAGTCACCTAGGGGCACTTACTCACACCGACCAGTCGAAACCCGCTGTATGTCTCTTTGATGCAACCTGGCATCAGGGCGTAGTCGGCTTAATCGCATCTCGTTTAAAGGACCGCCTGCATCGACCCGTCATCGCATTTGCGCCTAGCGATCAGGAAGACTCCATTCTCAAAGGCTCTGCGCGCTCGATACCCGGCATTCATATACGGGACGTTTTGGCCGATGTCGCTACCAAGTCCCCAGAACTGATTCTGAAATTTGGTGGTCACTCGATGGCCGCAGGCTTAAGCATTGCACGCAACGGGCTTGATGACTTTAAAAGGGCCTTCCAACAAGCGGTATCCGAGCGGACGAGAGGACTTGACCTCCAGAATACCGTGCTCTCGGATGCGAAGCTCGAACCCAATGACATGACTTTAGAGAACGCAGAGTGCATCCAAACGAATGGGCCCTGGGGACAAGGGTTCCCAGAACCCCTTTTCGATGGCGATTTTAGAGTAATCAGCGTCCGTATTGTTGGGCACCGTCATCTTAAATGGCTTCTAAAGCCACTGAATTCAGATGATACTTTTGATGCCATTGCTTTCGGGATCGAGACACCCGAAAAGTGGCTCAGAGCAAGGTCTCTTCGGGCCGCCTATCGACTTGATGTCAATGAGTACAGAGGGAGCCGTAGCTTACAGCTACGCATCGAATACATGGAAGCGCCAGAACCCCAAGCCACTCAATTCAACCGCACCTGAAGCTGAGACCTCCAAAGATCAACATCCGCCAGAGATCTTGGTGACCGCCATAAACTTGAACCCCTCAGCAAACACAACGTGATCAAGGCGCCCACCGACTGACTCCAACTCAGTCTCATACGGTAAATGCCTGTTGGCCACCATAAAGAGACGCCCACCCATCTTGAGCGCCCTGAGAGCAAGCCAAATAAATCGTCTACCCAAATCGACGTCCAACCCGCGGCCTTCATGAAAAGGAGGGTTCATGATCACAAAATCAAGCTCATTTAGATCAAAATCCTGAGTCAAATCTCGCCACTGAAAACCAAGATGAACCCTATCTTTCCATGTTGCCAAGTTTAACTGAGCCGCCTTGAGCGCCTTCTGTTCTACTTCAACGAGAGTTAGCCCCAGAATCCCCGGCGACCCCAGCAAGGCCTCCCTACTGAGATAGCCAGCCCCCGCACCCAGATCAGCCCCATAGCCAGCAAGATCCTTAGGGAGCTGCTCAGCGAGAAGACGAGACCCCACATCAATCCGTTTCCAACTGAAGATACCGGGGCAGCTATAGAGCCCTGTGTCGGATCGTAGCTGCAACTTACCGGTCTCAGCCCAACGCTCTAAGAGCTCAACGTTGAGATGCATGGATCGGCGTTTAAAATAAATTACCCGACATTTGTGTTTGCTCAGCACATCAACTCCACCCGCAACCTCTTCACAACGGCGCTGCAGTGACTGGGCCCCTAGATCATTGGCGGCCGTCAGTACAATCGAGGTACCCTCTTCGACGGCAAGTAACGCATCAGCCAGCTGGGACAAAACTTCCTCTCTATGCTTGGTCGCAAAAATAACCACCCTGCCTAACTGGCTATCGATCGCCTCTAGAGGACGATAACCTTGGCGGCTCATTTCATCAGCCAAAGGTTTATATGATTGACTGTATAGAAGCTGTTCTTGCTTGAAATGTTTTAGATATGGGCCTGGAACAGCACGGAGAATTCCGGTCTTTCTATTTTGAAGACAGTCATCGCTTCCGGAAAGGAAGTAATCCAGTGCTTCAGCTTGTTGTTCCTGTTCCTTCATGTCTTTGAGTCTTTTTCCTCTAATCAACCGAATCTCTTTAACTCATGCCCCTATCGCCCATTAGACCAGTGAGCGAGTTTAAGCATTGGTTGATAGAATAACGCGATGTTTGCCGTGACTGGGCTAATCCTTTCGGAATTAAAGAAGAAATGAACTGGTTAGACTTTTTCCACATGGGCGGGTACGCCCTCTATGTATGGCTATCTTATGGCCTTATGGCACTGATTCTAATCGTTAATCTCATCACGTCGACGAGAAGACAAGGCGAAGTTAAAAAGAGCATCGCTAGAACACACTCAAAAAAGAGCACAAAGGGATGAGCCCAAGAAGAAAAAGAATGTGGGTAGTTGGTTTAATAGTCCTAGGCGTTGGGCTTGCTACCTTTTTTGCACTAAAAGCATTCCAGAAAAATCTTTTGTATTTCTACACGCCTTCCCAAGTATTGAGCGGTGAAGCTCCTAAGGCCTATCCATTCCGCGTGGGAGGACTGGTCGTACAAGGGAGTCTTAAGAGGGAAACCAATGGGGTGACGCTACAATTCAGCGTAACGGATGGAACCGCAACCATTCCAGTGAAATTCAGCGGCATTCTCCCTGACCTCTTCCGAGAAGGACAAGGCATTATCTCCATAGGCAGACTCGATAAGTCTGGAGTTTTTGAAGCCAGTGAGGTATTAGCAAAGCATGATGAAAATTACATGCCTCCGGAAGTAGCCGAGAGCCTTAAAAACAAAGGCACATTGCCTCAATCCTATAAGGATTATAAGAAATGATGGCTGAGTTTGGACATTTCACCCTGATATTGGCCCTGATGATGGCCTTGATTCAAGGGACGTTGCCACTAATTGGCGCCAGCCGAAATATAAAATCCTGGATGCTGTCAGGCCTATATGCCGGTCGGGCACAATTTCTGTTTTTGTCCCTATCCTTTGGATCACTGATCTGTTGCTTCATTCAGAATGACTTTTCAGTTTTATACGTTGCTGAACATTCAAACTCTGACTTGCCGTTGTATTACCGTATCGCCGCAACGTGGGGGGCGCATGAAGGGTCCATGCTTCTTTGGGCAACCATCCTTGCCTTCTGGACGCTGATGGTCTCATCCATTCAAGGCAGTCTTTCCCTCGACTTTCATGCCCGCGTCATGGGGATCATGGGTCTCATCAGCCTTGGCATGGGGCTGTTCGTATTACTCACATCCAATCCCTTTACTCGCCTTGTTCCTGTTCCTCTTGATGGCCATGATTTGAACCCGCTGCTGCAGGATTTTGGCATGACCATCCACCCACCTATGCTCTATATGGGCTATGTCGGACTCTCGGTCGTCTTCAGCTTCGCAATCGCGGCCCTGTTAGGAAATCATCTCGATTCAGCCTGGGCCCGCTGGTCGAGACCTTGGACCCTGATTGCCTGGATTTTTTTGACGTTCGGCATCACGTTAGGCTCATGGTGGGCCTATTACGAACTGGGCTGGGGCGGCTGGTGGTTTTGGGATCCCGTTGAAAACGCCTCGTTCATGCCATGGCTGGTTAGCACGGCACTGCTCCACTCTCTTGCTGCCACCGAAAAACGCGGCGCATTTAAAGCGTGGACTGTGTTATTAGCCATCTTCGCTTTTTCTCTCAGCCTATTAGGAACGTTTCTCGTCCGTTCAGGCGTGCTAACCTCGGTGCATGCGTTTGCATCAGACCCCACTCGAGGCTCGTTCATCTTGGTACTTCTGGGGCTAGTGGTCGGAGGGTCTCTTACAATTTATGCCCTGAGAGCACCCAAAATACGTGAAATATCAGAGTATGCTTTGGTTTCGCGCGAGTCGTTATTGCTCGTTAATAATGTTCTTTTGGTTTCTGCCGCGGCCAGCATCCTTCTAGGCACGCTCTACCCACTGGTTTTGGATGCCTTGAAATTAGGCAAGATTTCAGTGGGCGCTCCCTACTTCACCAGCGTATTTGCTCCATTAATGGCTCCCGTGTTTCTTTTGGCCGGAGTCGCTACCTTGGTAGGATGGCGAGAGGCTAGCCTCAGCAAGCTGTTACGACAACTTCGCTATCTTGGACCCACCTGCCTCATTTTAGGCATCGCACTCACCGCGGTATTCTGGCAAGTAGATGATCTTAAGACCCTTAGCGGACTTACCATGGGAATCTGGCTCGTTGCTACCTCGCTCTTATCGCTCTGGAACCGTATTCGACTCCGCAAACGATTCGTGGAAGGCTTATTGGCTCAATCCACTAGTTTTCTGGGTATGACGACTGCGCACATAGGTATTGCTGTTTTCTTAATTGGTGTCGTTATTTCAAATGGCTACAGCCAAGAAAGCGTTGTTCGATTGGCCATAGGCGACTCCACTGATCTTGCAGGCTATACCTTTACGTTCAGAGGGATAGAGGACGTAGTGGGCCCCAACTATAAAGCCAAAGAGGCCACGTTCACTGTGACCCGAGGATCCTCAGAAGAGGCCGTTCTGAGAACGGAGAAACGCATTTACAAAGTCCAACGCAACAATATGACTGAAGCGGCCATTAGCCCTGGCCTTACCAGAGACCTTTATGTGGCCCTGGGCGATCCTATTGATCAACAAACCTGGAGTGTCAGAGTTTATTACAAGCCTTTCGTGAGACTCATTTGGCTGGGTGGCCTCATCATGATGGCGGGAGGCTTTTTGTCTGTCATCGACAAGCGCTATCGCCTGAGCCATTTGATTCGCTCCGTCAGTAAGACACAAACCCTACAATCACCTCCAAGACATTCGTGAAAATTAGATTTCTCATTCCTTTGGCTGTGTTCCTAGTGATGACCGCCTTCTTAGCCATAGGGCTCAAACTGGATCCACGGGAGGTTCCTTCGCCTCTGATTGGGAAAGAGGCGCCCAAATTCTCCCTCACTGATGTCATGGATGCCTCAAAAGCCATGAGCACTTACGACTTGAAAGGCGATGCCGTTCTTGTCAATGTATGGGCATCTTGGTGTGTCTCTTGCCGTCAGGAACATCCCATACTCATAGATCTTGCCAAAAGAGGCGAGGTCACCATTTATGGCATCAATTACAAAGACACTAGAGAAGAAGCCCAAAAATGGTTAAGGAGTTATGGAAACCCCTATCACTCAAGTGCCTTTGACCCAAACGGGCATACCGGAATTGATTGGGGAGTTTACGGGGTTCCGGAAACCTTCGTACTCGATAAGCAAGGCGTTATCCGCCACAAGCATACAGGCCCATTAACTCAAGCCGTGATCGAAGATGAACTGCTCCCCATCATCCGAAAGCTAAGGGGGGAACCCTGATGCGCATAATGCTCCTACTCATGATAGGGTCCTTGGTAGCCCCGCTTCTTGGCGCCGTTGAAGTCAGGGAATTTGACGACCTAGAAAAACAGACCCGTTACGAACATCTCCTTAAGGAAGTCCGCTGTCTAGTTTGTCAGAACCAAACCTTAGGGGACTCTGATGCCGAGCTCGCGAAAGATCTTAGGGATGAGATCTATTCGATGATCCAATCCGGGCAGAGCGAAGAAGAGGCCATAAGTTTTTTAACCGATCGTTACGGGGATTTTGTACTTTACCGCCCACCTTTCAAGTCAGTCACCTGGCTGTTATGGGTGGGGCCAGTGCTCTTCATCTTGGCTGGGGGGAGTATTGCGTTCTGGCCTAAGCGAGATAAGCAACGACAGGCTAATCCCAAAGAGCTTACTGATGAGGAACGGTTGGAACTGGATCGTTTGAAGCGTCGAATTGATTAAGGCTATGCCATGATTTATCCAAATTTCGTCAAGTACCACACTCTATGATTATCTTTTGGGTCAGCCTCATTTTGGTGCTTTGTTTGGCGTACCTGATTTTCGCTCCCATCTTTAGGAGAAGCGCGTCCCACAGGTTTGTTGGTCGTTCAGAGCTGAATTTGGCCTTGTACCAGGAGCGGCAAGACGATTTGGCTCCACGCCCTTTGGCCGAAAACCTAAATGACCCTCTTACCATTGAATCCGAAAGGAACTTGCTGAATGACCTAGAAAGCGCCCAAGAAGAACCGTCAGAACCTGATCGTTCTGGCCGGCTTACCTTAGTCATAGCGCTGCTCCTAGCCCCTATCTGTGCAACTGCCATCTATTTCTATCTGGGACGCCCCGATCTTCTGGAAAATCCGCCGTTAAATCCGGTAGTCGAAGCCAAGCAAGCGGTCATCGAACTCGCCAAACGTATCGAAACAAATCCAAATGATTTGCCTGGCTGGGTCCTTCTGGCTCAGGCGCTGGAACGCTCAGGAAAGCCTGAAGACGCTGCAAAAGCTTATGAATTCGCGATCAAATTGGCTCCAGAGAATCTGAACCTTCAAAGCGCTTACGCCCAAACTCTGGCACAAGTAAATCAGAACTCGATGATGGGTAAACCTGAAGAAATCGTCAAAAGCATCCTGAAGAAAGAACCGGATAACCGAAGCGCATTGTGGCTTTCAGGACTTGCTTCAGCCGAAAGAAAGGATTTTTCCTATACCATTAAACAATGGAGCAGGCTGAGGGAACTCCTACCGAAAGATAGCCCAGAGTTTCAGGAAGTTTCAGGCGTGATTGCCGAAGTTCAAAGTGAACTTGAGGCTGCATCTAACGCGCCACAGAAAGGGGTACCAACGAAAACCCAAATCAAGGTTCAGGTTGCTCTCGCAAAGCAGCTGATGAAACAAGCCGATCCAAACCAAACTGTCTTTGTTTTTGCTAAGGCCGCTTCAGGACCCCAAATGCCCTTGGCCGCGGCCAGACTGAAAGTATCAGACCTACCCACTGAAGTAGTCCTAGATGACTCAATGGCCATGCAAACAGGCGTGAGCCTTTCCTCTTTCAAGAATGTGATCATCAGTGCTAGGATCTCAAAAAAAGGTACCCCCAACCGTTCGCTTGGAGATCTTCAGGGCCAAACAGAGCCCCTGACACCCAAGCAGGATAAGATCTACCGAGTTGAGATCAATTCAGTGGTCACCGAGCAGAACTAGCGGACTTACTCCATAACCAAGCCGCACCTCTTACACCGCTTGAATCGCCATAAATAGGCGGCAAGAGCCGGGTCTCGACGACGTCAGAGAAAACGTATTCGCCCCAAATAGTGGGAATATTGTTGTAGAGTCGGGATATATTTGAAAGCCCCCCTCCCAGAACAATGACCTCTGGGTCAAGTAAATTGATGACATGAGCCAGAGCTCTCGCGAGACGATCCTCGTAGATGTCCATGATCCGTTCACACGTGGTATCCCCCTCAGCGGCCCGGGCGACCAAACGCCTTATCCCAATCGATTCCCCCGCCTCTATGGGGCATTGAGAAGTCAACGCAGGTCCGGACAAATAAGTCTCAATACAACCGGTTTTATTGCAGTAGCACAGGGGCCCCGGAAAGTCTTCAGGTCGAATCCAGGGCAGGGGGTTGTGCCCCCACTCACCCGCGATGGCATTGGGGCCCTGCAACAATTGCCCATTGATCACGATCCCCGCACCCACTCCGGTACCAACAATGACGCCAAATACCGATTGATATCCTGTGCCAGCACCATCCGTTGCTTCAGAAAGCGCAAAACAATCCGCATCATTCGCGATTCGAACTCGGCGCTTCAATCGCGTCTCAAGATCGTGCACCAAAGGTTGGCCGATAAGACAGACTGAATTGGAGTTCTTGATACAGCCCGTCTTTCGAGAAATAGCACCGGGAGCACCGATACCCAGACTACCGGTCACACCCAACTCAACCTCGGCGTTTGAAACCAGCCCCGATATTACGGATAGAGTTTCAGGATAATCACCTTGGGGCGTCGGTTTTCTCTCTCGCCACAGTACCTTCCCTCGCTCATCCAAAGCAATGATTTCGATTTTTGTCCCGCCGAGGTCAATACCCAGCCTTACGTTTTTTTCTTCCATCGTCTCGCTTGTATCATCGATTTTAAATTGAAGCACCCAGGTACCAGAAGCTATCTAAAAGTTCTATGTCACTGCATAGAATAGAGGCTAAAGCATTCAAGACACCACCCCTATTCCAGTATACTCAAGCCGTTTCTGAGCAACATTTTACAAAGACACGGTGAAGCGTATGGGTAGTGTGGTCGGCAATGTGTTGGCATTGGTTGGCATCCTGATTTCTGCAGGTTTTGGCTATGTATCATTTGAGTTGGCCCTGGTGATTTTTCTGAGCATTGCTTATGGTCTTTGGCTGATCATTTTAGGCAGCGACCTAGTAAAAAGACCCGATCGAAATCAACCGTTCTGCCTTAATTTAGACGAGGATCTTTTCAAGGCCTACCGGCGATACCATGTAGCCATCGATTTTCCCATAGCTGGTGAAGTGTATGCCGCCTTGTTGAATATGCTCAGAGTGTCTGGACTGGTATGGGGTAGCCTATGCCTATGGAAAGCGCTCTATTTCTACGCAGCTCCTTGCTTTGCCTTATTTTTTGTGACAGGCAACATCATCGTGAGAAATAACCCCTGGTTCTATATGGGAAGACAGGCAGAGAATGGCCAGTTGGCGGCCAAGGCAGAATTAGTCAAGATACAAAACCTCATCGCACTAATGGACAAGCCAACACCAGAGATCGAAGAAGGAAAGGAACCCAATATTGATTCCTAAGCATCCATTCAAGTTAAAACGAAAGGAGATAGGATCTATGCATCTTGATTCAGCCAATATCATCCTGCTCGACCCCTATGAGCCAGAAGCTGAAAACCTGCTCGGCGCATCAGATCGTTACCTTGGCACCCTGTATCCACCAGAAAGCAACCATCTTGAACGTCAAGACGGTCTGTCTAAAGCCAACGTTCTATTTTTAGGGTATCGCCTAGATGGACAGGTCGTGGGTTGTGGCGCGGTGAAAACCCTTAGCGACGCTTCCGGTCGATACGGCGAAATCAAACGTTTGTTTATCTATGATGCATTTCGTGGCAAGGGCATCGGCGCTCTGATCATAAGGGCACTAGAAATGCACCTTGAAAGCGAGGGAGTTTTAATCTGCCGCTTAGAAACTGGGGTCAAACAACCCGAGGCACTGGGCCTTTATAATCGCCTAGGTTACATCGTTCGCGAACATTTCGGCGACTATGAGCCCGACCCACTCAGTATCTTCATGGAAAAGAAGTTGGACGTTTAATGAAGGGACGGGCCATCGGCTCGGGACCAATGCCCTGAAAAATCCGAGATTAAAGACAATAGTGGAGGAAGCTACATATCTTTATTGCCCAAAGAAGACAAGAATGAGGGCGTAAAAACCACATTAATTTAACCGCCCGAGGAGGAAGGCAAAAATCCAGAAGCCGGAAGCCTTAACTGCCCAGACTCTTCGCAGAAAAGTGGCGCGCCTGGAGGGACTCGAACCCCCGACCCTCGGCTTCGAAGGCCGATGCTCTATCCAATTGAGCTACAAGAGTAGTGCATAAGGATCATAGAGTTGCAAGGAAATAAGGCGTCATAATCGAGGCAAGAACATCCTTGGGTCACACTTCTGTCACAGAGAGGTGTGAATTGGCTACATTAAGAAAGCGTGGTTCGGTTTGGCAAGTTCAAATCAGAATCAAGGGTCAAACACTTAGCAAATCATTCGAAAAGAAAACTGAAGCTCAAGAATGGGCGACAAAAAGTGAAGCGGAAATCATCCGGGGTGTAGCAACCTCTGCCCAACAGCAATATAAGGTCTTTGGAGAGCTCATCACAAAGTATCGAAAAGAAATTTTTCCAACCATTAGAGGGACAATACAAGAAGCTTCACGGCTGAAAATACTAGAAGACAGTTTTGGAACGAAGACGATTTCTGAGCTCACTACGGCCCGATTAGTGGTATATCGAAACGCCCGACTCAATTTAGTTGGTCCACAAACGGTTAAGCACGAGCTGAGTTTGTTATTGCGAATATTGCGCTTAGCACAGTCTGAATGGGGCTTCACGCTGTCAAATGGTATTCCGCTAGTGAAGATGCCAAAATTGCCCAATGGGCGCTCCAGAAGGCTTGAGACAGAGGAAGAAGCACAACTGGTTTCAGAGTTGCCCCCATTACAAGCACAGATGATGTTGTTTACCCTTGAAACGGCCATGAGGCGGGGTGAATTGTGTTCAATGAAATGGGGGCACGTCGATATCAAAGCGCGACTGCTGCGTATACTGCAAACTAAAACGGGGGCCCCAAGAGTCATCCCTCTATCAAATCCAGCGATCAAAATACTTCAAGGCCTTCCAAGGAATATCTCTGGAAATGTCTGGGATATAGAGCCCGGTAGTGTTAGTCAGGCTTTCTCTAGAGCTTGTGCTCGTTGCGGGATTAAGGATTTGCGCTGGCATGATTTACGGCACGAAGCGGCTACAAGACTGATCGAAAGAGGGTTAACAATCCCCGAGGCATCGCTCATAACAGGTCATACAACGGCTACAATGTTGCAAAGATATACGCATTTGCGACCAGAAGAATTGTTGAAGAAGTTGGCTTAAAAAGAGTAGTGAGAAGGTGACTTGAATTCTTGGCTATGAGGCCCCAAAATATTCATGCCCTTGGTACTGCTTGAGTAACCCTCCATGTATAGCTGAGTATCAGGTTCGCCCTCCTTATACTGCGTATCGCGGTCCACAGGTTGATAAACATTCACAAACTTTCCCATTCGCTGGTGGGGGGTTGTTTATCGGCCAAATAACCCGTAGGCACCTCCCAAACTTACAAGAGGTGTCAAATGGAAACTCCTAGAGTTCAAAATCAAAAAACAGAAAATCATTTTCTTCTTGCTGAATATGTTCGGGCTGGGTTCTCTCTGGTTCCAATTCCGAAAGGTGTTAAGGGGCCTTTGACCCAAATGTGGAATCATCGAGACAAATGCATTTCAGATGAAGATGGTCTTTCTCTAATAACACACAATGTTGGGTTAGCTCATGTTTATTGTTCGCCGGTAACATGCTCGATCGATGTTGATGATTTTGTATCTGCTAGAGTATGGCTTGCTAACAAAGGGGTTGATCTTGATGGCTTACTGACTGCGCCTGATGCAGTTCAGATTGTCTCTGGCAAAGCGAATAAAGCGAAGTTGATCTACAAGTTACCTATCAGTATCGAACCGCTCATAATGAAACAGATTAAGAGCGGGGGGACACCTAATAAGACGATTCTTGAGTTTCGATGTGCTTCTCGTGGGGGTCTAACGGTTCAGGATGTTTTGCCACCGAGTATCCATCCAGATACTGGAAAACCTTATGAGTGGGGTGGCGCGGGGCATTTCTCTAGAATTCCTGAGATACCCCAGGCTTTGTTGTCGATTTGGCAGGGGCTTCACCTTAGTAAAAAGCCATCAATGCCAGCGAACTTTGCTCTACCTGAGCGGCCTATTGATGAACTTACAAAAAATCTATTGGGTTTTCCAGAAACACCGGAGAACATCCAGAGGGTTCGATCAGCGTTGTCACATATTGCAGCTAATTGCTCCTACCCAGAATGGCGGGATATTTTATTCGCTTTAAAAAGTACTTTATGGGTTTGCGCTGAAGACTTGGGTCGTAACTGGAGTAAGACCGCACCTGAAAAGTGGGATCCAAAAGTATTTGACCAGATATGGCGTGGGGCAAAGGCACTCGGAGGTATAACGATTGGTACCTTGTTGCACAAGGGGACTGTAAATGGTCTTTCAACGCTCTCGATGACTCCAGAAGCTTTATTCAGAGATGCCTCTATCAGTGCTTTTGAGTTCCATGAAGGACGAATGAAAGTAATGGATCAGCCGCCCCCTAAGCGCGAATATGTTTTTGGGGACAGTGTTCTTCGTGGTACGACCTGCATGCTGGCTGGGTTGGGTGGCACAGCTAAGACAACCTTCGTAATGCAGTTGGCCATTAATGGCGCTCTGGGGAAAAATCTAGGCAATTTCTCAATTGGTCAATTTTCTAGTGTGATGATCCTCGGTGAGGAAAACGAGGCAGAGCGTGATCGGCGCTTTGGTGCTTTATGTTCAGATCTTTCCAGTGCGGAGCGAGGCTACGTTGAGAATTATGTTCTTTGCTATCCCGCGGCGGGAAAAGATATTCGCCTAAATTGGATGGAGGGGCAGAATCTTTTAGATAGCCCGATAGTAGGGACAATCATTGATATAGCTAAGCGGCATCAAGCTGAATGCGGTTTGGATTTGGGGTTGATCGTTCTCGATCATGCGAGGTTAGTAATGTCGGGTGATCCCAATGCCGCCAACGATGTGACACAGTTAACTCGAATCCTAACCAAGATTGCCATCGAGACTGACGCAGCCGTTATGTTGTTAGCTCATAGTCCTAAGTCGAGCATGGGGAAAGAAGCAGAGGCTGATGCGTCAGAAATCTTTGGCAGTGGCGCCTTTGTGGATAATGCCCGAACGGCTTTTGTGTTGAACACCATGCGACCTAAAGAAGCCAAAGACTACGGGATTTCGGATGGGGATCGTAATAAGTATGTATGCCTGAGTGTCGTCAAAGCTAACTATGGAGAAACTGGCAAATCTTGGTGGTTCAAAAAAGAACTGCACTCTGACTGGCAAGCCGTCGAGTTAAAGCCCGAACTACTCTACAGCCAAAAGGTATTTTCCAATCATAATCATCTGAGTATGAAACTTATTGATCTAATCCAAAAGAACCCCGCGCAACTCTCCGAGAGAAAAATAAGAGACATTGCAGGGACTAAGGGTGAGCTTAAGGCGTCCGAAGCCGAGGTCTTGCGTAGCCTTGATAGGCTCGAGGAAGAAGGCGTCGTCATTAAAAGATCTCCAACTCCTGAGGAGCGTAAACTCTACGGAATATCATCCAACACCAAAGTGGTCTACGTTCAAGTAAGTACCGCGGAGTAAATGTGCGGAGTGTGGTGTAGGGTGTTTTGCTCTGCGCCACACTTTATTTATATAAAACAATTGGTTACAAATAGATTATTGCGGTGTAGATCCAGAACGCTAATGCACCACACATTATTCATTATATTCAATGGGTTATGTGGTGTAGGCAAACCACCGTCCCTAGCGGGACGTATTACCCGTCCCCGCACTAGGTGGGACTAGCTCCGAACATGGACACGATCAAGAATCGAACAAAAAAAACAACTCATCGTAAAGTATGCATATACCCTGGGCTATCGATGAATGAAGCGTAACTTACGATTAAAGTGAATAACCCGCGGTTACCGCGTCAACCCGATGAAACGCTGAGCTAAGACCCAGCTGACTACTTCAATCAAACTTATTTCTGCCGCATCCAATTCAGAAAGCAAGAACCCAGCCTATGGGAACGAGTCAGGAACTGGTTTCACTGGAAAGAAAGGAACTACAGTTTGCAGATTACGGATGTACTGATCGCCGTTAAATCTAGAGAGTCTTACTGATGTCAATGCTATAATCTCATATAGATCATGAGGATACGCGAAACATAAACCCCCGTCCCTCCCCGCGCAGAATAAGCTTAATTCTATGGCCAAATCAGACGAACTAGAAAAGCTAAGAGAGCATGTCTTCACCCAACTAAAAGCCGCTGGTTACCCAGTCGACGCATGGCAAGCACAATATGAAGCCGAAATAGCAGCCAACCCACTCGCAAGAGCAAGACCCTTCACCACCCTCCCAAAA
>Ga0164296_1001849_pt1 | contig 21806 bp, 15 predicted proteins | sample GEODES057metaG_FD_113533 | JGI IMG/M metagenome (GOLD analysis project Ga0164296, IMG submission 113533) | Dystrophic lake water microbial communities from Trout Bog Lake, Wisconsin, USA - GEODES057 metaG | ecosystem: Environmental > Aquatic > Freshwater > Lake | place: USA: Trout Bog Lake...
CGCTTTCAAAAAGCAGCTCACATTGAGGATTCCCCGCAAGTGCTGATTGCTGATTTAGAGCGCATTGCTGGCAAACACGAGTTGAGCGATGTGAGCGACAAGCTCTCGCACATATCTGCAGAACTTTGCGAGTGGTTGGTTGACTGTGTGCCTGCACGCATGAGCCTCATTACCGATTACTGCCACGTGGGTCATACTGTCCCGCGTTTGCACGCCCCCGCATCCAGACGGGGAAAAGATTTAATGGACGACTTGTTGGCCGGTGTTGAAAGGCGCGGTATTGCCCTTGCCGTTGGGAACCCAGTTCAATCTTTAATCACCTCAGAGCAAGGCGCAGTCATTGGCGCAGTGATAGGGGGCAAAGGTGTTGAGACCACTCGCATCAAAGCAGGGAAAGTGATATTGGCCTGCAACGGCTTTGCCGCCAACCGTGATTTGGTCAAAGAGTTTTGTCCAGAAATTGCAGGAGCAGACTACTTTGGCGCGCTCGGCAGCCAAGGCGAGGCCGTTCAGTGGGGCCGTGAGCTCGGGGCTGGGCTAGCTAATATGGGCGCGTACCAAGGCTACGCAGCAGTGGCTTATCCGCACGGATCAATTCTCTCTTGGACTACTTTAGAGAAGGGCGGAATTTTGATCAACTCAAAGGGCGAGCGATTCGGCAACGAGGACATTGGTTACTCAGGCTATGCGAAGATGGTGCTAGCTCAACAAACCGAGGTATTTGCAATTTTCGATGACCGCATTAAAGCTGTGGCAGACAAGGAAGATGAGTTTAGAGAATTGGCCAATTTAGGGGGCATCAAATCAGCACCGAATGTTGAAGAGTTAGCGTCTCTCTTTAAGATACCAGCTCTTACTTTATCGCAAACCATGAGCGCCTACAACGAAGCCGCACAAGGAAAATTACCTGACAGCTTTGGCCGAAGTAAATTTGCAATGGCCCCTTTGCAACCCAACTTCTGGATCTGTAGGGTGACGCCTGGTTTATTCCATACCCAGGGAGGGTTGGCCATCGATACCAGTGGACGTGTCCTTAAAAGGGACGGCACACCCATTCCCAATTTATTTGCAGGCGGGGGCGCAGCAGGCGGTATCAGTGGGCAAACTGGGGCCATGGGATACGCCTCGGGCAATGGTCTGCTCACTGCTATTGGTCTGGGCTATTTGAGCGGCAAAGCGGCGACGCAAGAGCTTAAAGTCAGCGCAACCCTCAAGGGACCAGAATCTTGAGTGAGACTAAGACCATCACCAAAACCCAAAGCGAACGGATCGTTGATTTTGCGCTTGGACTCAGTCAAAGCCGCATTCCCTCAGATGTCCTGGCTTTAGCCCGTTTACACACTTTAGATGCCTTGGGCGTTGGCATTGCTGCATCACAAGGCTTTGTGCAACAAAAAATGGCGCAAAGCTTACTTGGGAAAGAGCGTGAGGGAGATTGCACGTTACTGGGTCACAGCACACGCACGCAAAGCGCTAACGCAACCCTTTTAAACGGCAGCTTTATTCATTCACTTGAATATGACGATACGCACATGGCCTCCATCGTGCACGGCAGCTCAGTCATTGTGCCCGCCGCTTTAGCAGCAGCTGAGCAACACAAGCTGAGTTTGGGCGAGCTGATGCGCTTGATCATCATTGGCTGGGAGGTGTTGGTGAGGATTGGGTTGGCTGCGCCGGGCTCATTTCAGCGTAGGGGTTTTCAAGTGACCTCCGTTGGCGGGGCACCTGTGTCTGCGCTGTTGGCAGGTCTTGCTATGGGTGCATCTCGCAGTGAACTCATCTCGGCTCAGGGTATTGCGGGAAGCCAGGCTTCCGGCATTTTTGAATTCTTAAGCGACGGCTCAAGCGTTAAAGGCATGCACCCCGGCTGGGCTGCTCACTCAGGCGGCATAGCGGCTACTTTGGCCGTTGCAGGGATGAGCGGGCCGTCAACCGTCTATGAGGGGCGGTTTGGTATATACAACACTTACACCGATGACGCCGGTGCTGGATTGGCGCTTGGTGAGGCCCTGGACAGCTTAGGTGAAAAATGGACACTGCGCGAAGCCGCCTTCAAGCTCTTTCCTTGCTGCCATTACATCCATCCTTTTTTAGAAGTTGCGCAAAATCTGCTGGCTCAAGGCTTACCCCTGCAAAGCATTAAGTCCATCGAGTGCAAAGTTCCACAAGGCGCTGCTGCCATCATCTGCGAGCCTTGGAGGCGCAAGCAAACGCCCTCCATTGTGAATGAAGCCAAACACAGTTTGCCTTATTGCCTGGCCTTGGCGTTTTTGGATATTCCAATTACTGCACAACATTTTCTATCAGACACGGTCAACACGCAGGCAGTTGAATTCGCTCAAAAAATCAATTGGTCCCCCATGCTGAAAGCTGATTTCCCTACAAAGTTCCAAGCTGAGATCCATGTTCATCAAAATGAGGGTCCTAATTCGGTTTCTCGCATCGATCAGGTCAAGGGCAGTGCAGACAGGCCCGCATCAAGCGAAGACATTGAAACTAAGTTCAAGACCAATACCTCCACCAGACACAGCGCGTCCATTCAAAATGACATCATTGATTTGGTGCTGCACGCTCAAGAGGACTTACCCATCTCAAAACTCAGCGAGCTACTCGCTCAGAGTTGATCGAGTTGCTCAATTGGCACTAAATGACTCAAGACACTCATCACAGTTACTTTTACGACCCCAGAGTGGGACACGGTTTACCCCACGATCCCTTCAAAGCCATCTTGGCGCCTCGAGTTATAGGTTGGATTTCGAGTTGTAATGCAAAGGGTCAAGCCAACTTGGCACCTTATAGTTTTTTTGGGGGATTCTCAGACCACCCCAAGGTCATTGCTTTTTCAAGCGATGGCTATAAAGATAGCATTCGAAATATTGAAGAAACGCGCGAGTTCACTTGGAACCTGACAAGTCTTGCGCTGGCGAAGGCTATGAACCAAAGCTCTGCCAGTGTCTCACCCGAGGTGAATGAGTTTGAGTTGACAGGTCTCACTCAGGTGCCCGGCGCCCTGGTAAAAGCACCCAGGGTGGGCGAGTCACCCGCCTCCTTGGAGTGCAAATTGTTACAAATACTTCGTTTAAACGACCTTGAGGGCAAACCTATCAACAATTGGATTGCCATCGGTCAGGTTGTGGGTGTTCATATACGACATGAATTTCTAGAAAACGGTTATTTCAACCTCAAAGCAGCACAACCCATTTTGCGCGCAGGTTACAAAGGCGATTACGCTGAGTTGGGCAATATGTTTGAGATGATTCGGCCTTAAGCACAAAGCAATTTTTTATACTTTTAGGGTGAACTCGATATGAATAAAAATTCCAAAGCCATTCTTCGTGAACGTGTCAATAAGCGCAACGGCTTACTCGTTCCGGGTGCCTTCAATGCTTTGAGCGCTAGAGCCATTGCAGACCTAGGCTTTGAGGCGGTTTACTTAAGCGGGGCAGGCTTGACCAATATGCACTACGGCTTGCCTGACTTGGCCTTCATCAGTTTGAGAGATGTTGTAGAAAATACGTTTGCCATTCGAGATGCCGTAGAAATTCCGTTGATCGTGGACATAGACACCGGTTTTGGTAACGCGTTGAATGTGCGACAAACGGTACGCGCACTCGAACGCGCAGGCGCGGATGCGGTTCAAATTGAAGATCAAACGTTTCCTAAACGATGCGGTCACTTCTCAGGCAAAGATGTGGCTCCCGTTGAGGAAATGATCTCTAAAATCAAGGCTGCTGTGGATGCAAGGCAAGACCCAAATTTCCAAATTATTGCTCGCACTGACTCACGCGCCAAATATGGTTTTGAGGCAGCCATCGAGCGAGCTATTCAATTCACAGAGGCGGGCGCTGATATATTGTTTGTAGAGGCTACAGAGAGCATTGAGGAGGTTCGTGCGCTCACTAAACTGCTTGACAGGCCCCAACTCATCAACATTGTGATTGGTGGAAAGACCCCAGCCCTTGATCAGACCGAGCTTGCAGAGCTAGGTTTTGGTGTGGTGCTCTATGCCAATGCGGCGCTTCAAGGCGCCGCACTGGGCATGCAAAAATCTCTAAGCCAACTCAAACAAAATGGCCGACTGGATGAGGACCCTGCACTGGTTGTGACGTTTCAGGAGCGTCAACGCATTGTGAATAAGCCCTACTTTGACGCGCTTGAGAAGAAGTACAGTTACTGACACTGAGTAATCAAAAGGAGCCTAACATATCAGGTCTCCTAACCAGATCTCCCAACCCGATCTCCCAACCCGATCTCCATCTGCTATAGCCTCTTGGTCCTAAAAGACAACTTGAGCTTCCCTGGCCCACTACCAAGGTCTAACGTCTAACGTATAACGTCTGATGTCTCCTGGGTTCAATCTTTCACAAGTGAGATATCTGACCCAAGACTCTCCTTATTCCATCCCCCTCCAAGCGCCTTTATTAACTCAATGCAGGTTAAAAGTCTTGAGGTGTCTAACGTAATCAAAGAGCGCTCGGCTTGCAAAGCCGCGGTCTGTGCGGTGATGACTTCAAGGTAATTTAAGGCCCCTTCCTTATACCTTGAAGTTGATAAACGCATGGCCCGATCGGCTGCATAAGCAGCTAACGCACGGTCATTCGTTTCAACTTTGAACTCTTTAAGTTTGATCATCGCGTCCTCCACTTGCTGGTACGCGGTGAGCACCACCAAACGGTACTCTGCACCAGATTGCTCGAGTGCAGATTTGGCAATAGAGAGTTGAGCGCGACGCAGTCCATTGTCAAAAAGATTGAAGCTCGCCGCCGGTCCAATGGACCAAACGCTGTTGGGCTCTGACATCCACGCGGGCCCTCCCGTGTTTTGATAGCCTGCGAATGCACCGATTGAAAAGCTTGGATAAAAAGCTGCTTTGGCAACGCCGATGCGTTGATTGGCCGCAGCAGCTCGTCGCTCTGCTGCTGCGACATCAGGCCTGCGCTGCAAAAGCGTGGAGGGTAGGGCTGTTGGAACTTGTGGGGGCTCTACAACTTGGAGAGCTTTTAAATAAGCGTTTAGTTCCTCAGCGCTGACGGAGCTGGAGTCACGAGCTTTACCGCTATCACCTCGACCGCTTTGAGACCCCTGGCTTGCATAGTTAACCGAGTCAGTGAAAGGGTAGGGCAAGGCTGTGCGCGCAGACAATGTGGGCGCAACTGTAAAGGTCTGGGCAGGAGCGCCGACCAATACGGCAATTGCATGTTCATAAAGCGCGCGTTGAATACTAAGCTCCGAGACCTCTGCCTTCGCAGTGCTCAGTTGAGTCTGCGCCCGCGCTAAATCAACTCCAGAGGCGATTCCCGCTTCGTATCTGTTTTTTATCAAAGCGAGTGCGCGTTCATAGGCCTTTATCGATTCGCCTAAAACAGCAATCTGTTTGTCGCTTCCCCTGAGCTGAAAATAAATCTGGGCTAATTTACTTTGAAGGCTGAGTTTTTCGGTTTGGAGGTCTCCAGCCGAGGCCTGCGCCTGCGCTTTGGCTGAGGCAACCAGTCCTCTAACTCGTCCCCAAAAATCGAGTTCGTAATTGGTCGCAAGCACGCCTGTGTAGGCGTTGTAATAATCAGGTTGATTTGAGCCCCTGAGGGGCCGATTTCGCGATTGCCTATTTTGGGTCGTGCTCTCAGAGGCGTCAAGGGAGGGAAGCTCTTGGGACTCTGCTTGTTTTAGGTAAGCGGTTGCCTGGTCGTATCTGGCAAGAGCAACGGCCAGGGAGGGACTTCGCTTTTCTAGAGTCTCCTCAAGCTGATCTAGGTAAGCATCGTTAAAGAGTTTCCACCACGCTCCTTTATCAGCTGCGTCAGACGGTTTGGCCTCAATCCATGGATCATCCCTCCATTTGTCTGGGCCTGACTCGCTAACAGGCGGGACACTGTAAGTTGGCGCAAAAGAGCAGCCCGTTAAAAGCGCGAAGCCTGAGAGAGTTAAGGCTCTCAAGAAAAGTCCGATGGGGATTTTGAATTCCCCAACGGGATTAAGTTGGTTGGCGCCATCTAAGTCTAGCGAAACGCTAGGGCTCATTAAACTGGTTAATTTGGAGTTACAGCTTGATAGTGGATCAGACATAGAGCGTACTCATTTTTTAATTAGACTCTTTTCGTTTTTATCCACCTTGGGCTCACTACTCCCAGTCCTACTTGCTCCAGCGGTCTGAGACGTTGGTGATGAAGCAGGAGCCGTTGGCACTTCGATAGGTCGAACGCTGTCGCCGTTTTCAACTGAATCGGGGGGTACATCAATGATATTGTCATCCGCGCTCAAACCGGTTGCTATTTGCACCTTGGTGCCCAAGTCTCTTGCGATTTCGACCTTTTTGAGTTTTACTTTGTTATCTGCAGTCAAGGTAGCCACAAACTGCCCCTCCTTTCTGAATATCAAAACACTGGAGGGAACTACGAGTGAGTTCTCGCTTGCTGGCATGGTCAGCACCACATTAGCAAACTCTCCCGCTCTAAGGCTTTGATCCGTGTTGTCAACCATCAACTGAATAAGAATAGAGCCAGAGCTTTCAGAGACGGCTTTAGATTCGGCTATAAACTTTGCTTTGTAAACTCGTCCCGGATGCTCAGGCACGTCAAGACGAGCTTGCAAGCCGTCTTTTAATTTAGTTGCAAATAGTTGTGGAACGCTCACATAAAGACGCAGCTTACTTTGATCGGCAACCGTAAAGAGCTCTCTACCGGACTGCTGCCCCGCGTTAATCAGTGCCCCAATGTCAGTGTTGCGCGTCGTCACAACCCCTGCAAAGGGGGCAGTAATTCGCTTAAAGCTCTCCAAAGCTTTGAGCCTGTCCACATTGGCCTGTGACGCAGCCACAATGGTTCGTTTCGCCATGAAGTCACCGTTTTTTTCATCCGCCTCTTGAGGAGAAACAGAGTCTGATTGCAACAGTTTTTTCCACCTTTTTGCCGTAATTTCAGACAAATTGGCATGAGCTTTTGCAGTCTCCAAGTCGGCAAGTGCTTGCTCAAGTTGTTGATCCAGATCGGGGGTTTCAATTTCAGCTAGCAATTGCCCCTGTTGAACCTTATCTCCAATATCGCAGAGCCAGCGCTTCAAATAACCATTAACTCTTGCATAAATGGGGGCTGTATTGAAAGCTTGTAAAGTGCCAGGTAGTGTGAGTGATTCACCCTCTAAAAGAGGGGCTAGGCGAATGGTACGAACGCTTGGAGTTGCATAAATTTTTGCAGTCTCAATTAACGTTTTCTCATCACTCACCCGACCATAAAGACCTCCTATCACTAGACCTAAAGCGCCCGCACCCAACGCCCATCCTAACGTTTTGAGGAAATGAGGCGCGCTTACGTGCTCGGGCACATCGATGGATTCAGAGCTCAAAGGATTCTCCTAAAAAATTTAAGTTCCAGACAATGTTTATAAGTGGGGTGGGCCAATCTAAACTGGATCAACATCAATTTCAACATTAGATTCAATCAAAATCCTCATGCTCAACAGGATCTTCGTATTTTTCATGAACCATGCTAAAGAGCACCGGTACAAAGAGCAGCGTTGCAAGCGTTGCCAATATTAGGCCCCCTATTACCGCTCTTCCTAAGGGGGCGTTTTGCTCGCCTCCCTCACCCAGTCCTAGCGCCATGGGGGCCATTCCAATGATCATGGCAAGTGCAGTCATGATCACGGGCCTAAAACGCGTAAAGCCGGACTCAAGCGCGGCGCGAACAGAATTTTTGGAGTGCAGTATCCGCTCTCTTGCAAAGCTCACCACCAATATGCTGTTAGCAGTTGCAACGCCCATGCACATGATGGCTCCAGTGAGCGCAGGGACTGATAGAGTCGTGTGCGTTGCAAATAGCATCCAAATGATCCCGGCCAGTGCTGCGGGCAAAGCGCTCACAATCACAAATGGATCACTCCAGGACTGAAAGTTAACAACAATCAAGAAGTAAATAAGCACAACCGCTGCCACTAAGCCGTAAAGTAAACCAGAAAAGGCAGTGTTCATGGTTTTAACTTGCCCCCTCAGGGTCACAGTGGCTCCCTTGGGTCTGGAGTCTGCGTGAGCTGCAATGACCTCCTCAATCTCCTTTGCAACAGAGCCTAGGTCGCGCCGCTCAGGGGTTGCATAAATATCTATCACTGGTTGTACTGCGTAGTGAGAGATGACGGCAGGTGTTGTTGAGCGTTTGATGGTTGCCAACCCGCCCAAGATTTGGGAATCTTTGGAGCTGCTGGTAAGAGGCGAGTCAATGGCCAAGTTCTCTAAATCCGAGAGCGTGTTAAATCTGTAATCGGGCGACTGGGCGACTATGGGGTAAGAGACACCGTTGGTGCGGTTTAACCAATACGAGGGTGCGACTTGACCGCTTCCTGCCATGTTGGTGACTAAACTGTTGGTCACGTCTCTCTCAGTGATACCCACTTTTTTAGCGCGCGACCTGTCCACTTCAATGCTTAGCATTGGGTAGTTATTGGCTTGTTGAATCCTCACGTCAGCAAGTCCACCAATTTTTAAGAGATCCTTCATAAGCAAATTTGCATAGGCAGTGTTGGCCTCTTTGTTGGGCCCCATCACCTGAAGATCGATGGGGGCGGGGGAACCGAAATTAAGAATTTGACTGATGATATCGGCTGGTAAAAAAGAGAAGGTAGCGCCTGGGAATTCCGCGCTCAAGTGCATTCTGAGTTGATGCAAGATGGGCTCTGTGGGTGTGTGGTCCTCGCTGAGTGTGATCAAAATGTCACCATCTTGGGGGCCAATGGTGCCGGTGTTGCTGTAAACGGTATTGATCCCGCTGACTGTTAAGCCGATGTTGTCCACAACGCTTGCAAGCTCAGCTCTTGGAATAATTTCTCTAATTCTTCCCTCAACTTGATCAAACAACTTGGCCGTCTCCTCAATTCGAGTGCCAACTTGCGCGCGCACGTGTATTTTTATTTGTCCTGAGTCTACGGGTGGAAAGAAATCACGCCCTAAAAAAGGAGCCAGGCAAAATGTACTCATCACAAAAATAGCGTATCCCCATACAAAAATTTTCCGACGCTGCATGGCAAGCTTAAGAACTGAGTAGTAAGACTTTCTAAGTGCGGAGAAGTAATGCTCGAATCTATGTTGAAAGATGATGAGCAGATTCTTTGATCTAACAGGAGATGCGTGCTCGACGCGCATCGCCTCCGCTAAGTGAGGGGAGGCGTGGCCCTGGGCAGCGTGTGGCTGTAAAAGGTAAGCGGCCATTGTAGGCACTAGAGTTCTTGATAAAAAGAAAGACGCAATCATCGCAAATACAACTGCCTCAGCCATGGGCACAAATAAGTAGCGCGCAACTCCGCTCAACATGAACATGGGGATGAACACAATACAAATACAAAGAAGCGAGACAAAAGCGGGCGTCACGATTTGATGGGCGCCGTCCATGATGGCTTTCCTCACAGGCTTGCCTTGCTCTAAGTGCCAGTTGATGTTTTCAATGGTGACTGTTGCGTCGTCAACTAAGATTCCAACCGCAAGGGCCAAACCCCCAAGCGTCATGATGTTCAAGCTCTCGCCCAGTGCATACAAAATTATGATCGATGAGAGTATGGCAAGTGGAATCGAGACGGCAATGATGACCGTAGAACGCCAACTTCCCAAAAAAATAAGAATCATGAGAGACGTCAACACCGCTGCCAACACGGCCTCTTTGGCTACGCCGGATACGGCGGCTTTTACGAAAATGGATTGATCCCCCAAGGTATCGATTTTTACCTCAGGCGGGATGCTCTCAGCAATTTTTGGAATCAACTCCCTTGCGCTTTTTACGATATCAAGCGTGGACGCCGAACCGCTTTTTAAAATCGTCATCAAAACCGCCTTACCCCCGTCGACGCGAACGACATTGGTTTGAGGGGGGCTGCCGTCTCTCACACTTGCTACATCACGTATCAAAATAACGGTGTTACCAATCACTTTAATGGGTATGTTGTTCAGCTCCTCAATCGCATTGGGAGAATTGTTCAGTCTTAAGCTGTACTCAAAGTTACCAATTTTTTGTGTTCCAACAGGAATGATTTGAGTTTGCTCGTTCAAAGCGTTTTGAACGTCTTGTGCTGATAAATGTTTTGACAGGAGCGCTTGAGGGTTCAAGTCGATTTGAATCTGACGGACTTTGCCTCCGTAAGGCGAGGGAATGGAGGAGCCAGCCACGGTTGCAAGTTGTGGTCTGATGAAATTTTGCCCATAGTCAAATAATCTTTGCTCCGGCACAGTCGCGCTAGACAGAGCAATTTGTAGGATGGGCACAGTTGAGGCGTTGTAATTAAGGACTAGCGGGGGAGTAATGCCTGGGGGCATTTGCTTTAAAACAGTTTGAGAAATGGAGGTGACCTGCGCGGTAGCTGTTCGGATGTCAACGTTGGGTTGGAAAAATATCTTCACAATTCCGTAGCCCGGCAAAGACGTGGACTCAATATGCTCAATATCGTTAACCGTTGAGCTGAGTTGGCGCTCGTAGTAGTAAACCACCCGCCCTGACATATCCTCTGGTGAGAGTCCGTTGTAAGTCCAGACCGCACTGATGACGGGGATTTTGATGTCAGGAAAGATATCAGTTGGAGCCCGAAGCGCAGCGAGGGGTCCAAAAATCATAATCATCAGTGCAAGCACAACGAATGTGTAGGGCCGTTTGAGGGCAATTCGAACCAGCCAAATCATGGAAATCTCCGTTAAAAAGACTTTGGAAGTTTTCAGAACCCTCCAAATCTTCTCTAATATCCTAAAAACATCGGGTCTTGCAGCCTTCGAGGGACCGCCCAGTAGTACTGAAAATCGAAACTGGTCCGATTTTAAGAATTCAAGACAGGCAGAAAATTAATTAAATTTCATATTGGCACGCCAAATATAGTGTTTTTCTGCAAGTTGAGGGGCAAACCATACACTTTAGTTCCCAAAGCAGACTGTATACTTGAATCGGTACAAGGTACTTGTGATACTGGCAAGTGCATGCAGACGGGGTTTCGATACATGCGAATTCGCTGAACTGGGTGATTTACTGTCTGGTCTTTTGTAGTGCTTTTTCTAGCGACCTTAAATGTCCTGATGCTTGTTTTGGTAGTTGATTTATTTAGGAAAAAATGATGAAAAAACAAATCTTTAATGTGTGCTTCCTAGCACTGGGGTTGCTTGGCGCGCAGTTTACGTTAGCTGATAGCGCAGATACCCTAGAAAAAGCGAAAGCCAGTGGCTCAGTCACCATGGGCGTCAGAGACTCCTCAGGAGCGCTCTCTTATACCCTGGGAGACGGCAAATATGCAGGCTTTCATTTTGAGATTTGCCAACGAATTATCGCTAATCTAGAAAAAGCGATAGACAAAAAGCTTGAGACTAAGTACTTACCCGTGACCTCGCAAAACCGAATCCCACTGGTTCAAAACGGAACTGTGGACATCGAGTGCGGATCGACTACGAATAACTTAACGCGTCAAAAGGATGTCTCCTTTGTGCTCACGACCTATGTGGAGGAGGTCCGTATGGCCGTGAAAGCCAATTCAGGTATCACGTCTATTGATCAACTCAACAATCGCAATGTGGTGACTACAACGGGCACCACCTCGGTTCAACACCTACGCAAACATGAGAAAGCCGCGGGTGTGGATTTCAAAGAAATTTATGCCAAAGACCATGCAGAGAGTTTTTTAATGCTTGAGTCCGGGCGTGCAGATGCGTTTGTGATGGATGGTCAAATTCTTGCTGGAAACATTGCAAACGCTAAAAATCCAGCTGACTTTAAAATCGTAGGCGAAGTCTTATCGGTTGAGCCGATTGCAATCATGGTCAGAAAAGACGATGCGGGTCTGAAAAAACTTGCAGACAACACGGTTCGCGAACTCGTTAAATCGGGTGAAATGGCAAAGCTCTATGACAAATGGTTCATGCAACCCATCCCCCCTAAGAATACCAAAGTCGGCCTGCCTTTGAGTGAGAATACTAAAGCGGCTTGGGCTAACTTAAACGATAAACCCATGGAAGAATATTCCAAGAAATAAAGTTTTGAAAAACTTCTTCGCCACACACACTCTTGTTTTTACGACTCCACTTCTATGAATTGGGAGTGGCAAGTCTTTTTAAACGATGATGGCGGTGGGCGTACGTATTTAGAGTGGATGATGCAGGCGTGGGGGTGGACTTTATCGGTCGCTGCCTGTTCATGGGTTTTATCAATTTCGGTTGGATTCACGGTCGGTACCCTTAGAACGGTTCACAAATATCCGCTTTGGGTTGTTGCTGGAAACATTTGGGTTGAAGTGTTTAGGAATGTGCCCATCCTCGTTCAAGTATTTCTTTGGTATTTTGTACTGCCCAAAATATTCACCCCCATGCTGCAATGGCCTGGATTTCTGCTGGTGGTCCTAGCGCTCGGATTTTTTACTTCTGCTCGAATTGCAGAGCAAGTCAAAGCAGGCATCAACGCACTTCCCAAAGGACAGGGCATGGCCGCTTCGGCCCTTGGGCTCACGCCCTTGCAGTCTTATCGTTACGTCATACTGCCTATGGCGCTTCGTATTATCATGCCCCCACTCACCAGTGAGTCAATGAATCTTCTTAAAAACTCATCCGTTGCATTTGCGGTCTCCATTCCTGAGCTCACGATGTTTGCCATGCAAGCGCAGGAGGAAACCTCCCGGGGAATAGAGATTTACTTGGCCGTAACAGGTCTTTACGCAATCTCTGCATTTGCAGTTAACCGGCTTATGGCGGGGCTCGAGACGTACCTGCGCATACCGGGTACTGGCGCCGCCTCTCGCCCATCCACCAGTGAGGAGCACTGAGATGGGAGGATTGGACCTGAGCTTCTTTAATTTTGAGATCATTAATAAATTCGTTCTCAAAGGTTTTTATTTCAGCGTTGAGTTGACCGTTGGGGCCACTATTGGGGGCGTGCTGGTGGGGACCTTGCTGGCCCTAATGCGTTTATCAAATCATCGCACCCTTAGTTGGATAGCCGTTGTATATGTGAACGGGATGAGATCTATTCCTCTGGTTATGGTGATTCTGTGGTTTTTCCTACTCATGCCCACTTTAATCGGTCACTCCATAGGAGCGGAAAGCTCGGCCTTCATTACCTTCATTGCTTTTGAGGCTGCATTTTTTTCAGAGATCGTTCGAGCAGGTATTCAGTCCGTCTCAAAAGGGCAGGTCTACGCGGCTCAGGCCTTAGGTATGACCTATTCTCAAAATATGAAGCTTGTGATATTGCCGCAGGCCTTCATTAACATGATCCCCGTACTGCTCACGCAGACGATTGTTTTATTTCAGGACACATCCTTGGTTTATGCAATCGGCGCTTACGATTTGCTCAAAGGTTTTGTAACAGCGGGCAAAATTTACGGAAGGCCTGAGGAGGCCTATTTGCTTGCTACGGTGATTTATTTTGTAATGTGTTTTTCTTTGTCAACCCTGGTGAAGCGTTTGCAAGCCAAGACCGCCATCATAAGGTGATTAGCGGTTTTACGGTCATGGCAAGGAGCAGGGGTAGGAGCAGGGGTAGGAGCAGGGTTAGGAGCAGGGGTAGGAACAGTGTTAGGAACAGGAGCAGGAGCTAGGTGTTCGCTCAAGCTTTATTAAGTTTTAAACAGAAAGTTGCTTAAATGATTGAACTTAAAAACGTCTCTAAGTGGTACGGCGCGGTAAGGGTACTCACCGATTGCTCAACCACGATCCAAAAAGGCGAAGTCGTTGTGGTCTGCGGACCCTCGGGCTCGGGGAAATCCACACTCATTAAAACAATCAATGCGTTAGAGCCGATTCAAGAGGGTGAGATTTTTGTGGAGGGTGTCTCAGTCCACGCCAAAGACACTGAGTTGCCTAAGCTCAGGTCCAGAGTAGGGATGGTGTTTCAGCATTTTGAGCTCTTTCCGCATTTAAGTGTGACTGAGAATTTGACGCTTGCACAAATTAAGGTGCTTGGCCGATCTAAAGAAGAGGCACTGGCACAGGGGCTTAAATATTTGGAACGTGTGGGACTAACAGAGCACAAAGATAAACATCCGGGTCAGCTCTCGGGTGGACAACAACAAAGGGTTGCGATCGCACGTGCCCTGTGCATGGACCCGGTTGTGATGCTCTTTGATGAGCCCACATCCGCACTTGATCCAGAGATGGTTGGGGAGGTCTTGGACGTCATGGTGAGCCTTGCAAAAGAGGGGATGACGATGGTGTGCGTGACCCACGAGATGGGGTTTGCCAAAAAGGTCAGCGACCGTGTGATCTTTATGGATATTGGTGGCAAAATTTTAGAGGACTGCTCTAGTGATGAATTCTTCAACCACTCCGAGCAAAGGCAGGCAAGAACGAAAGAGTTTTTAGCAAAGATACTTCAGCATTGAATTTTTAAATGATATGTCAATAGATACAAAAGCCGCAGAAGCGACAAAGGCCGCACAGCCCTCTAACTCTCCATCTGAGATCACCATCACTAGGCCCGATGATTGGCACGTTCATTTAAGAGACTCAGACGCACTCGCAAAAGTTGTGGGCCACACTGCCTTTCAGTTTGCAAGAGCGGTTGTGATGCCCAACCTCAAACCCCCTATCACCACTACCGAGCAAGCCTTGTCTTACAAGGCTAGGATTTTGGACGCGCTTAGTCAGACACCTGTTCCGCATAGCCTAAAGGACGTGGGTTTTAGTTTTGAGCCCCTCATGACTTTGTATTTAACTGATACAACATCCCCTAAGGAGTTAGAAAAAGCCTTTGCAGCTGGAATCGTTGCCGTCAAACTCTATCCCAGTGGTGCCACCACCCACAGCGATGCAGGGGTCACCAACATACTAAACACCTACCCTGCGCTTGAGATGATGCAACGCCTTGGGATGCCCCTTTTGATTCACGCAGAAGTCACCGATCCTATGATCGATCTCTTTGACCGTGAGGCTGTGTTTATACAGCGTCATTTGGTCCAATTGCGAAAAGATTTCCCGGAGCTCAAAATCGTAATGGAGCACATCACAACCGAGGAGGCAGCTCAGTTCGTCCGTGCTGGGGACAAGTACTTGGGTGCGACTATCACCGCGCATCACCTACTCTACAACCGCAACGCCTTGTTCACGGGGGGTATTCGTCCACATTATTATTGCTTGCCCGTATTAAAGCGCGAGAAGCACCGTGTTGCCTTGGTTGGAGCCGCAACCAGTGGCGACCCTAAATTTTTCCTAGGAACGGATAGTGCTCCACACGCTGCGCACCTTAAAGAACATGCAAGTGGTTGTGCAGGTTGTTATACAGCCTTCAGCGCAATGGAGCTTTATGCAGAGGCTTTTGACGCGGTCAATGCCTTAGATCGTTTGGAGGCTTTTGCTAGTTTTAATGGAGCTGACTTTTATGGGCTTCCTCGTAATAAGGGCCGTATCACTCTAAGACGTGAGAGCTGTCAAATGCCCGAATCCTTAGCTTTTGGCCATGCCAAGTTGATACCGCTCAGAGCTGGAGAGGCTCTGCCTTGGCGTTTTGTTTCTTGAGTTTAGACTTTGAATTCATCTCAAACATAGACTGGAGCACTCCTTGGTTCGCCAGTTGGCAAGAGACGGGTCAATCTGTTGCCAAGGCACTGTGTCAAGGCGTTAAAAATAAGGATCTTGGAGCTGCCAATGCAAATACCTCCTCGCTGGCGGACGCTCTAAATAAGCACAAAGGCAAGTTGAGTTTAGATTTCATTGATCAAAGTAAACTCTCGAATCCCTTTACTTATGAGATTTTTGTTGAACAAAAAAAATGCATCCCAACTCGAGCCAATAGCCATGATTTTTTTAATGGACTGAGTTGGATAAAGTTTGCTAAAACAAAAACTGCAATGCTCAGCGTGCAAGCTAAAGAGGCAGGTCTTCATAAAGTGTTAAAAAGCCAACGCGGGCCAACCAGGGACGCGATGACCGTGTTTGATGAAAACGGAATACTCCTTCAAGCAGACGACCGGATTTGGCAGGCTTTGCAGAATAAGGACTGGCAAAGCCTTTTCATAACGCACAGAGCGTTGTGGTCAGAGGCAAGGGTTTGGCTTTTTGGACACGCACTTTTAGAGAAATTACTTCACCCCAGAACTGCGATCACGGGTCACGTGCTGCAATTAAAAATACCCAAAGAGTTGAGCGAAAGCCAATTGGACGATTACTTAAGCAACAAAGTGGACGCTCTTAATTGGTGCGAAAAACCTTTTTGTCCGTTACCAGTCTTAGGAATTCCAGATTGGAGCGAAAGGAACACAGATCCAAAATTTTATTTAGATCGCACTGTTTTCAGGCATTAGTTATGTAAACATGAAGTAAATATTAAGCAATCATTTGGCATATTTATAGGTAAAAACTAAATAATCGTTTTCGGTATCTACTGAAGCAAATACCAGTAATGACTTAAATATGAAATAAAAGATTCATTATTTCGTAAAAAAATACGATTAGGATTGCAAATCTATCTATAACTTTATAAGTTCAACATGCTTAATTTATTAAAGCCCCTCAAAAAATTCTTACCCCTAGTGGGCTCAGTTCTCTTAATGTCATGTGGTGGTCAATCCCCCACCAATTACATTGTGCCGACAACGGCTCAGGTGGTTGACGGTCCCGTATCAGGAATTTCTTACTCCTGTGTGGCAAATTCAGGACAAACTCAAACCGGAGTCACTGATGCAAACGGAAACTTTCTCTATGCAGGTGGTACCTGTAAATTCTCAGTCGGTGCCGTTACTCTTGGCACAATCACATCACTTGCCTCTGACGCCAAAATCACACCGCACGACCTAGCCGGCGTGAGCAGAAGCAGTACCACCAGTGTTGCTGCAGCGGTGATTGGACAGTTCCTTCAAACCGCGGGTAACTCTAGCGCTAACGCAACTGTGGTCTCTGGTGCTTTATCAATTCCAACAGCAACAGCTACAGCTTTGTCCAACGTTTCGATTGATTTGAGCACAATCGTCAATGATGACTTGTCCTCACCTACTGACACTAGGTTGGCCGTAATTAGCAACTACCTTGGAGGGGCAACTAAGATACCGACTTTAGCTGCAGTCAAGTCCGGATTAACCTCTAATTACGCTGCCAACGGCGTATCCACCTCTGTTGGAGTTGCCTCCTCTGTGGCCACTCCCAATGTCATACGTATTATTGCTTTTAACGACGTACACGGAAACCTTGCTGCTTCTGACTCTAAGTCAACTTCGGTGATCGGAACTGCGGGTAGTACAACGGGTACTAAAGTAAGTACGGGCGGTATAGCCTACATGGGTGCATTGATTAAAAAGCTCCAATCTGTCAACTCCAACAACATCATCGTTGCAGCAGGAGATAACATTGGCGCTTCCCCTTACACATCAAACATTGCACACGATGAGCCCACTGTTGATTTGTTGAACCAAATTGGCCTGTCAGTTTCCTCAGTTGGTAACCACGAATTCGACAAAGGCGCAACCGAGTTAGCCAGGATTCAGGGCACAAACGGGAGCAGTACCTGTTATCCAACATCAGGTAACTTTGGTAAAGCAGGTGTCGATACTTGTTTGATGACCGGTAATACCTTTACAGGAGCAAATTGGACCTATCTAGCCGCTAACGTGACGAACGCCAGCGGTCAGACCATTTTTCCGGCCACCACTACAAAATCTTTCACAGTCAACGGCTCGACCTTCAAGGTGGGTTTCATCGGGCTGACATTTGTTAACACACCAACAGAAGTCAATCCCACCGGTGTTGCAGGTCTCACTTTCTCCGACGAGGCAACAGTAATTAACAGCGCCGCTGCAACCCTTAAATCAAACGGTGTCAACGCTGTAGTTGTTTTGATTCATCAAGGCGGTGCCACCACATCAACCGTATACGGCGACACGACTTGCCCAGGCTTTAACGGAGACATCATCCCGATTGTAAAAAAACTATCTGATAACGTTGACCTAGTAGTGAGTGGACATACTCATACAGATTACGTATGTCAATTACCAGTTGCATCAGGAAAAACTGTCACAGTCACTCAAAGTGGTTACTACACAACTGGTGTTACAGCGATCGACTTGCAACTCAACGCTGCCAACACAGCTGTATCTAAAGTTGTAGCCAGTAACATTCCAGTTATCAACGACACAAACACCACAGCTTACCCCAGTGGAATTGTTGCTCAGACTCCTACTCCAAGTTTGGTCACTGCAGTATCGAAATATGCAGCCCTTTCAGCAACAGCAGGTTCCGCAGTTGTGGGTAACATTACTGCCTCAGTTAACATCCAAGCCCCGCCAGCTGGTTGTGCAACCGCTAGCACTTGTGACTCCGGCAGCCGCAACAAAACTGTTGAGACACCAATGGGGGATCTCTCGGCAGACACAATGCTTGCAGCAATGCAGGGTTCATCTGTTGCAAAACCAGGTCAAATTGCATTTATTCAGTCAGGTGGCGTTCGCGTCAATTTGACATCCGTATCAGGAACTTACCCCGGAAGTATCAATTATGCAGGCCTATTTGCCACCAACCCGTTTCATGACACTCTTGTAGCCCTTGACTTTACGGGCCCTCAAATTTTGAGAATACTGGAGCAGCAGTGGGAGTGTCCCAACGGAGCCCCAGTTGTAAACGGCAGCAATGTGCCCGTGACGTGTGTCAATTCCGTCCTTGGAACCTCCGTTACAGGCCCGGCCTTTTACGCGCCGGGTGGTACAGGACAAATACTATTTCCGTCCACTGGATTTACCTATACTTGGGACTCCAGGCAACCCGCTGGCGCGCAACCAGGAATGGGAACGCGAGTTGTAGCGAGTTCAATGAAACTCAATGGTGTTGCTATTGATATGACCGGTAACACGACTTATCGAGTTGTAACAAACACTTACCTCTCTGCAGGAGGCGACAACTACACATATTTTGTGAACGGTAAAAACGCTGTACAAGGCGGGTTTGACATAGATGGATTGGTCAGTTATTTCGCCCCAACCTTGACGGGTACCGCTTACTCACCTTTGCCTGCCAACCGTGTAACCAAGCTAGATGCAAGTGGCAACGCTTGTGCGACTGGCACATGGAATTCATGCGGAAATCCCTGAAAATCTAGCACAAAAAAATGGGGCTAACACAGCCCCATTTTTTTTGAAAATTTTTAAAATATCCATATAAAGTTTTTGATGACAAATAAAAAAGTAACTGTAATCATTTTGATGCTTTGCACGAACGTCGTTTTTTCTGCCCCCACGGACAAGTACCTGGAAATCAGTTCAAAATCAGGAATCTCATTGCGTGATAAATGTCAAAAATTAATGCACGATGATGCCGGAGAATACAAAATATGTGTAGATGAGTTTTTAAAAAAAATCAATTTAAAAACTGTCGATGACAAAGCCAAATACCTGGGTGCTAGCTACTATGCTTGGCTCGCATCAATGGCCAGCCGTAAAAATGGAATGCTCAATTCAGAATCTGTTGCTATTTATTACCTTAAGAAATTTAGACCCATTCAGCTCGAACTTAAAATATCAGATAATGATTTATGCAAAACCATTGAAGGCGATTGCGTAACTAGAAATGCGCAAATGATTGAGATGGAGAATAAAACTAAGTCTCCCTAATGGCCATAATTTTGTTAAAGCTTCTCAGCGAATTTAAATGTTGAGTCTCTGTGACATATTGACGGCAAATGACCTAGTTAGGCATAGTAGGGATCACAGTCCTTCCCTAGCAGTCGGTAGCGCCCAAGCAAAAGCTCGTAGAGGATGTCAGTGTGCAATCGATTTTGCGAGTTCCTCTGCCACTTTAAGTCCGTCCACTCCTGCGGACAAGATCCCTCCCGCATAACCCGCACCTTCACCAGCAGGGTAAAGACCCCTAAACGCAGAGTTTTGAAGCGACTCATCACGATCAATCCTAAGCGGAGAAGAGGTCCTTGTCTCAATCCCTGTGAGCACCGCATCGGGTAGATCAAATCCCTTGATTTGAGCTCCAAAAGCGGGCAGTGCCTCCCTGAGTGCAAATGTGGCATATGAGGGTAATGCGTCTGCTAAATCGGTCATCAAGACACCCGGCTTGTAGGAGGGAATAACCGATCCGAGACCCATAGACGCACGTCCCGCAACATAGTCTTCTATTCTTTGAGCGGGTGCGTTGTAGTTGCTACCCCCCATCACAAAAGCCCTAGACTCGAGCTCTCGTTGCAACACGATGCCAGCTAGCGGATGCACGTTATTTTGCGGCGAATTGCGTAATGGGGCGTTTGCCTTAAAGGCTTTAAAGGCTTTAAAGGATACGCCCAGATTTTTCTCGAAAAGCTCAGGACTCGTTGGGTAGTCCGAGGGCTCTATACCCACCACTAAGGCTGCGTTGGCATTGCGCTCGTTCCTGGAGTATTGGCTCATTCCGTTGGTGACGACCCGACCACTCTCTGAAGTGGCTGCAACCACGGTCCCCCCAGGACACATACAAAAGCTATAAACAGCGCGTCCGTTGCTTGCATGGTGCACGAGTTTGTAGTCTGCAGCCCCAAGCAGTGGGTTGCCCGCGTGTCTGCCCCATCTCGCGCGGTCAATCAGCCCTTGGGGGTGCTCAACTCGAAAACCAATTGAGAAAGGTTTGGACTGCATTGCAACCCCTTGGTTGTAGAGCATCAAAAAAGTATCTCGCGCGCTATGCCCTAAGGCCATGATGACATGGTGTGTAAGCACTTCCCTCGTGAGTCCCGTTTGCAGGTCACGTACGATCAGGCCTTTGACCTGTGAGGTCAAAGCGGATTTATTTTCTTTATCAACGATTAAATCAACAACATGCTGCTGAAAGAGTACCTCTCCCCCCAATGCTTGAATTTGAGAACGTAAATTTTCAACTACTTTTACCAACTTGAAGGTCCCAATGTGGGGGTGCGCCGCGTACAAAATATCTTCAGGGGCACCTGCTTTGACGAACTCTTCAATGACCTTACGCCCTAAAAACCGTGGGTCTTTGATCTGACTGTAGAGCTTGCCGTCGGAGAAGGTACCTGCTCCGCCTTCACCAAACTGAACGTTGCTGTCTGTATTTAAGACCGATTTACGCCACAAACTCCAAGTGTCTTTGGTGCGCTCGCGCACCGCCTTGCCGCGCTCAAGCACAATCGGGCGAAGCCCCATTTGAGCCAAAGCGAGCGCTGCAAAAATACCGCAAGGCCCAAACCCAACAACAACTGGGCGAGGATTTTTGGAATCAAAATGGATTGCGCTTGGACGGCGAGTCTGAGTGATCTGATCAAACTGAGTTGGGCGGTCAAGTTGAACATCATCATCATCATCATCATCAACAACAACATCAATAAGAGGCAGTGGAGCATGCCAGCTCATGTCCGGAGTTTCTTGAACCCGAACGGCGCTAAATTTATCTTTGACTTTGGTATGTTTTAAAAAAGCGATGAGAGGCTTTTCTTTGTTTGTATCTTTTAATGCGATATCAAGAATATAGACCACATAAATTTGTGCCTTACGCGCATCAAAGCTTCTTTTGAAAACTCGCCAATCATCAATTTGCTCAATTGAGGTGCCTAAAACCTCGCAAATCAGGGGCTCTAAATATGCGGGCCGTATTCCTTTGTCAGGGTGCTCGGCGAGCTCCGATGGGGTGGCTTCAAGTGGAAGTCTTAGTTCACTGATTCGAATCATTTACAAACTGGCTCGTGGCGATCGAGCAAAGTAGATATGTGACCATTATCCTTGATTTGTAAGTATTAAGTGGCTTTCATCGTCGCAATTGGCGATAATGAGCGTGTGAAGTTCGCTAGGCCGTCGCTGGTGCAAGGGTGGAAACGCCGCACTGGAGGAACGTCCGGACTGCAAAGGACAGCGCAGGAGGTAACGCCTCTCCACCGTGAGGTGAGGATTAGAGCAAC